>Ga0194118_10006133_pt1 | contig 12128 bp, 15 predicted proteins | sample TA2MahsurfametaG_2_FD_148662 | JGI IMG/M metagenome (GOLD analysis project Ga0194118, IMG submission 148662) | Freshwater microbial communities from Lake Tanganyika, Tanzania - TA2015013 Mahale N5 surface | ecosystem: Environmental > Aquatic > Freshwater > Lake | place: Tanzania: Lake...
TGAGAGCCTTTGGCTGTTTTGTGTCATTTGGTGACCGGCTAGACCTTTTAGAATCGTCTCATGCTGATCCATTTGTTTTTGAAGGGACGCCAATACTTTCTCAATTTTGCCAATCCAAACCTCTTCGTCTTTGATATTTTGAGCCCCGTTGGCTATTCTGGTGAGTTTTGGCTTCTTGATAGCAACTTGCTTTAGGGGAACATCAGGACGAGTCATAAAATAATATAGCCCAAGCGTAAACAGAATGATTAAGGCGGCCGCTGCATAAAAGAAGGCCTTTTGCTGCCTCAAACGATCCAGCTTTATCTTCTCTAACGCTTTGGATATAAAAGGTAAGTGCATCATCAACCTTTCCGAATGACATAAAGGTTTGCTTTTTGCCCTTTTTCTAAAGTTTTGCGGTCTAGAGCAATAGCCAAGTCATCAATTTTATAGAAATCTCTTTCTTGAATGGTGATAGATTCTTCTGAGGTATGATAAACCTCATAAATCTCTCCCACAAACCCATCTCGGCTAAATCCACGATTGAAATTAATACTAAATGTAACGGAAGGCCCGCTTTGGGCAGTTCTTGGGCTACAAGAGGTGTTTTCTGGCTCAAAACTCCCTAGAAAAAGAATCTTCATCAACTGAATCAAGGCATCTTGATAAGGAGTATTGGAAAGCATAACAGAAGGTGCCATATTTTCTGCCTCTTGAAATGTATAACTTCTGTGCAAAGTTTTGTGGAAATGACTTTTTGAAGAGGAGGGTCCAGAAGTGTGTTCTGCTCCTGGCATTTGAAGCACAAGGGTTGTAGAGTCTTTTTCAACAGGCTGGAGCGTTAAATCCTGTGCTTGCTCACTTTCTGTAATGACCGTAATATCTAATTTGTCATGAGACCCTTCGGGAACTTTCAAAAACATATGACCGTTCTGACTGTCTTTTTCAACAGCAACTTGCTCAGGTACACCGATCACCTCTCGAATACGATCCCCCTCAATGGTAATACGGTTCATGGACGTGCTACTGATTTTGACTGGAATTCTTTTATCTTCATCAAAAGAGATGACTGTTTTCTGAGCCATAGCAACTGAGCAAAGTAACCCCGAGAACAAACCTACCTGAACCAATAGGGCACTAGTGAATTTCATGATTTTCTCCTTCCTCAATGATTTCTCCCTCTTTTCCTGATACGTCTGTTCCAGACGTATCTGAGACAGATTGGTCTGTTCTGAAGGAAAGAAGTTGTAGGTTCCCCCATTCCCGCAACACAAAGCTCAACACAAACGTCTTTTTATGTTCTGAAATCTTTTCTTTGCCGACATAGGTCGATAACATGCCGGTAATTTTGGCGGTTAGCGTGTTCGTGTCCATCTCTACCTGCATTGGCAAAAAAGTGGTTGCCGAATTGTTTTTCTTGAGACGTTCCTTATCCTGATCAAATTGATTTTTGATTTCTGTATAAGATTCAGGGCTCACGTTTCTCAACGTCAGGTCTCTTTGGTAAGAGATGGTATCGGCTGACACATTGAGGAGGAGTGAGGTCATATAAACAGCCCATTCTTCGATAAAACTCTCAGATACGCGCTTTTTACTCACCCATGTGTCTCGTCTGATATCTGGAGGCAAGAAGATAATCTTTTCTGAAGCCGTCATCCGCTCAACAACCTGAAGGATATTGAGTAAAAGACCGCAGACCAAAAGACCAGCCAAAGCGTTTCTTTGCTTTGTTATCTGTCCTATTCGCGCCACGCTAACTCTGTGATCCATAATGCCCCCCTACCCTATAAATTCTCGGATGTGGGAAGGGGGCGTCATAGGCATTTCCTTCCTGCGATGTGGCAATACCCAATAGGCCAACCCAATAAGTGACCCTGCCCCAAACCGCCGTTTGTACTCCCGTATGGTAAAGGCCATAATAAGAGAGATAGCAAAACCCCATATGGGTTTTCCAAGAAGAATAAATAAACCTACTGGCCCCAGAACCGCCCCAACAGTTTTAGCGGGCCAAATAAAAAATTTAAGTGGCTGGTCCAGATAATTGAGAATGACGTGATCTTGCATCAACCAAACTCTCTCAAGGAATCAAAACTGTTGCAGCAGTCCCAACGATAGAGTCCCAAAGGGTCACTGGAATTACTCCCAAAGCCAGGCCTGAAAGACCAATACGTACAGCCTGTTTTGCAAGACCATAAAGGATCAAGCACAAGCCTAGCCCACCGGCTGTGACACCCACACCAAACTTCAAATTGGGCAATATGGTGGTCGAAACTCCTCTAATGATCGCGTCTACACCTTCCGTATGAGCAGATGCATCTGGCACCACAAGAAAGGTCGCTAATGTTGCCACCATAAGTATGGGGGCTGTGTTCCTGAAAAGGCCCCTTGATACTTCTACACTTCCATTTTCTTGCCTATTTGTTTGATCCGTAATTTTGAAATAATTCATTTTAAAATTCCTTTCATGCCTTGTTTTCTATTACTTCCATTTGATTATTCGAAATATGTCTCGATAAACACACCTGTTCACAAGACCTGGTGGTGACCTCCCTAATGCAAATTCAAAAATAACTCATGGCAAGCCTCCTGCGATTGAATCATCATGAATATTGTTTTGAGATACATTGTGAACTGTTGAATTAAGACACTTGATAATCGTCTGGAAAGTCCAACCTTCTGGTAAAGGATCAGACAAATCCCATGCATCAGGTAGTAAAGCAGGTTTCTCTGGTGTATAGGGGGGAAGCTCTACAATTCCTACCCTCCCCTCTTGCCCTGCATTGTTGTTGAGTTGAGTAATGATATAGTGAAGCTTCTGCGCCATGATTTGACCACCAAAATCGTAATCATAATCTGGCCATATCAAAACCTCTTTTCCAATAAGACATTCCCAACTTGTTTTTCCAATACTCCCCTTACCACCACTCCATGTCAGCACATGATATTCCGGCAAGAGTTTCTGGGCAGCGTCACAAGTCTTCTCACCTTCCACAACTAAGATTGGCTTCTTTAAGTCTTGGGACAGTTTTTCTATTCCGTAAGGTGTTCTGTTTTCCCTCTCAAAGGCCGTCCATCTCCAAAATTGAAGGCCGTGTTCATTTCTGCAATATGCCAGAGGTGGGGTTATTTTAAGTTTCTTTCCAGCTGGGTCGTTCGGGTTTGGTTTTTCAAAGCGGAAAACATATCCTTTGAGATTACCCTGTTCATCGCGGTAAGCATGTCTACTTACTTCCGTATTGCCACCATTCAGTATTCTGTTAAGGTATGAATTGTTAGTAATATCTGGCTCAGCAACATAGTCCGGCACAGGTACCATTGGCACCCAAGTTGAAGGCTTCTTCTGCTCAACTTGCCTAGTAAAATCTTGAACACCCAGCCATTCAGAGGCCCATCTCAATGTTTCTTGAAAGGAAGACAATCCCATTTGATCTTCAATAAGTTTTAATGGCCCACCTTTAAGAGGCGATCCATTTACATTCTTTTCAAAATTGGTATAGACACCTAAATGATTTCCTCTAATCCCAATGCTGATTTCACCCTTTTTTCCAAACCTTAGAAAGTTAGTACGCTCGCTTCCCTTATTTGGATAACCCAAAATACTGGCTGCTAGTTCGTATATGCGATCTTTTAACTGCCTTTCAATTTCTTTATAGGGAATAAAATTAGATGTCCTTCGCATTTCCTCGAATGGTTGCATTCTTTGGGACATTGGCTGCCCATCATGTCCCCACAATGCAATCTCATCTCTCAAATATTTAAGAGCTCCTTTTAAGGCTTCTTCCTTTAAAAAAGGACAAGTCGATTCTTTAAAAGCAATCAACTTACTCAGGCATTTTGATAAGTTTTCCGAAAGTTGCCAATCTTTGCATATGGCTTGTAAGGAATATTTTGAGAATTCTGTTAATCTATATGTCGAGCTTACCTGAGAGTTGAGATCAGCTTGGCGAATAAAGCGAGTTATATACCACTCAGCTTTTTTTAAATCCTCAGCAATTGGATTCTTGCGCCCTGTTCTGGCTATATACTTTACAGCACAGGCTAAGTGATGTTCAAACCCCCAGGCCTCAATAACAACAATAGGTTCGATTGAGCGCCCTATCACATAGTGGTCTGGATAATTGATAATGTCTTTAGTCTGCATAGTAAGCCCTCTTGGAAAGAGAATTGCTACGATGTGTTGGATTTCGAGATGGGTTTAAAGAAGCTTGTGGATTCTTATAAAGTGTAAATTCAAAAATCTGACACGGCTTTTGTTCACTGTAATCAATGCGGCCTTCTCGATAAATGCCTTCGAGGGTTTCATTACGCGATACATTTTGTCTGATAATGGGTCTTTTAACAAACTTGACAGAAGCAAACTCGCCAATCTTCTCTTTTTTTAATCCAATAGCTCTCAACATAATGTGTTACTCACAATTATTTTCTTATAAAATTATCAGCCTACTTTTTTGTAGCTGTTTTGTCTTGCAGACCCTGTTCTTAATACTTTTTAGTCTGATGCATTTTTTAATTCTTCTTAATTTCCTCAAGATTCCTATTCACTCGTACATTTAAAAAACATCTCTATTTTCATGTGAGAATTTATAGAGAGCGGACAACAATGGCTATCATGGAAAAACCCGCAAAATGCCCAATTTGCGGGTTTTTCCCGTAGATTTAGATTCTATCGGAAATGCAAGGAATTTAAAGTCTATAGAGGAAATATATTAAATAATTTCAAGGTATTATAGACTTTTATAAGTTCATCCAGCATATTATATACGAAGGAGTAATATTTTTTTCTGATCGTGCCAGATGAGCTTCTTTCCACATGCCATTTGAAAAGTCGCATCTCTACCATAATGCTTATTCGCCAGATTTAAGGCTTGTGTAAGCTTTAAATTTCTTGGATTGTTCATTGAGGAGAGAAAAGATCAAGCTGAATTCGTCTCTCGGCAACAGATCAAAAGCCATAATCCCAGCTTCATGATATGCAAAATCTTCTTTGTAAATCTATTCAAGAATTTGAGTAGCGGCTTTTATAAGGTACATCTCGTCTTTAACAAGATATGGTAGTATTTGGGTACCACTATTGCCGTACTGAGGTTTAATGTGGTCGAAAAAAAATGATTCTGATTTCCGCCAGATAATTTTTTGTTTTAGGCAATTTGATTGGAGTTTTTGAGCAAGCCTTGTTTCATAGGTGGCAACTGTTGATCTTAAATCGTCAAATTCCGTAATCGGCTTTCCAAAACTTCTTGAAACCTAAATGGATTTCTTCGAGTTAGAAAATTCTTCTAATCCAATACAGGATATTCCGTTAAGTTCTGGTATCAGCCACTTCCCTGCGACAGTAAAATGCTTTCTCATCCAATGAGGGACAACTACTTTCAGCTGAAGATCTGTATGAATATCAAAAGCTCGAATCCTTGTCGTTATCCAACATCCTATTCCCCGCATGTCACTTACCTTCATTTTTCATGTTTCAATACTGTTCAAGAGGTTATGCTATGCAACAAACAGAGAGATCCGTAGAACTTCTTATCATCGGAGTTTTTTTATTACGATGTCAGTACATTAAATTCTATAAAGAGAGCCTGGGTATAATTGTATAAAAAGATTTGAAAGTTGATGAAAATAGTTTTCTTCATGTGGCTTGCATAGAGACATTTTTGAATTCTTTGAAAAGCTCTTTAATAGTATTAAAGGAAGCTTAGATACTAAAACCTCTTTTCTCCTAACTAGGTTTTAAGAAAAGAGGCGTACAGCAATGCCAACACAGGTTGCGCCAAGAAGCGTGTTACAACAGACTTATTTTCCCTACACAGAACATTAAGAAAAATGTTATTAATGAACCCTTTATCTATCCACTGCATAAACTTCAGTAGCAAAAAACTCTATATAATTATAAAAGATATTTGCTAGTCCGTTATAACCCCATTTAATTCCCCAACTATTTATAAAATTGAAATACTTTTCAGTATCGTCAAATCCTGTAAGTACAATGGCATGAAAACCACCCAGCTCAAACAAAGCTTTTTGTAAAAGTGAAAGATAATCAGCCCCAAATACCCGTTCTTCATCGTCATCAAACTTAATGGGTTTGTCTATATTACTATCCCTATAGCAGCCTTGAGGAATAGCTATAGTTGATTTTCCACCATCCCAATCGCTTCTCATTTGCACTTTTTTATAATATTGAACGCGTTTCTTTGTATCATAAAAATCTTGTACATATTGATATTCATTTGTTACACCAAGTGCAATTGCAACAGGGTATCCTTCTTTTAAAGCATGCCTAATAACATCAATGTTAGCTCTCCCTGGTAATCCAACTGTTCCTCTAGGTAATTTGCAGCGATTCCTTTCTAAAACGCTTGTCAAGTCTTCGGGTGATATGTGGTGTATAAGATAAATACATCCTAACCTATGGCTGGTAATGTCAATTTTCGGGTTATTGTATAATCTTAAAACAGTCTCTATATCCTCCATGGTGATATTATAACTATGGGTAGGATTACCGTCTTGCCTAAAACAAATTTGTAATTCCTGACCAACTCGTTCATTCGCTCTTATAAGGTCCTCTAGCTCCTTCTCCCAACCAATCTCTTCAACATTGATACCATTTTTGCATGCAACATATTTCACATAAAATGGATAAGGAAGTCGACGTTCAGCAATAAATCCCATTCGAACAGAAAGGTCTAAAGCACCCCCTAAAAACAAACCTGCGATACAATCTCCACCGTCTTCCTCACCAAGGTGAGTTTCGGCTAAAACTGTAAATTCTGCTATGGAAACTTTAAAAGTGGTGCTTAAACACTCAAAGCAGCTACCTACAGCACAACTTACACAAATGCCAAGCGGCCCTTGATCTTTTACCTCACCAATTCTTTCTAATGTAATTGGTTCTTCCTCAGCATCCTTAAGCTGTTGAACATACCTTCCCTTACAAACGTCTGGCTTATCATCAAAATAACCTAAGGGCGTTTCTTTATAATTATGCAATCGCTTCTCAGCACAAAAACCGTCTATACTCACAACAAGACCTAATATTATTGCAAATATATAGAATTTTTTCAAAATCGTTTGAATTGTCATTTTATAAATCTCCACTTTAAACAATACCTTATCTAACAAAATATCAAATAAACTACGAGACTAAATTTTTTAACAGATTAACTATTTTGTTTATTTCAATAGAGTATAAACATTACAGTAGAATTTTACATTATTGGGCGCTTCTTTCTATGTGGAATTTATACTTAAGTATCTTACGTACGTATGAAATATGATGGTAATTGATAAAAAATAGCCCGTATAATTAATAGATTCTGTAATATCTTCCATTGAAGCAAAAACACAATTGTTCAAATACTGTCCTCCAGATCCCAAGTGGTCAGACCAAAGCTGCTGCTTTTTTACTGCCCTGTGCAATAAGCAAGAGATCTCACAAATTCCTTATCTTCTTGGAGTAAAATTATGGCTAGAAACCGTATACGATGCCTTTGTTGCCCTCTTTCACAACCATATCTTTTAAAGCTTTCTTTGAAAAATCTGTCTGGATATATAAAATTGATCTTGCCAACCATAGCATAGGTTTGGGGGGGGGTGCTCTTATATTACTCTATCGCTCGCTATATACAATCTTGACCCAAATAAATATACTTATTTATTATGGCTGATATAATCCCTCGTTATTGGTTAATAAGAAAATAATACTATTTTAAATAATGTTAAAAATTTTTATATGTTAGGAGGCCAGAATTTCTCCTAATATTTTGCGCTAGGCATTAGGTTGATTATAGAATATTGCGGGAAAATCTGCGGACTTTGAACTGCTAAGAAGAGGAAAGTTAAGATTGATTGGGTTTAGAGAACCCACTTGTTCTAAGGTAGACCCAAGCCTAAATCGCGTAAAATTTGATTTTTCCTTCAAAGAATAAACAAATTGATCTACGTCCTTCACTAAAGATACAGGAATTCGCTTGACAAAGGTTTTCTTTCTAAAAATACATGAGTTTAGCTTTCGTCCCGTACCCGCCGGGCACGCTCCTCCTCTCGCCACTCTTTTCTCCTGACTTATAAGAAATTTTAGGATTTTTAAAATTAGGCCTTGACTTTATACGGCAATGCCGTATATTAATAGGTATGGAGTATATTGAATCACCTTTGTTTAGTAAGTTGGTAAACTCATATATGGAAGATGAGGAATATGCAGCATTTCAATGGGATTTGGCTCTTCATCCAGAAAAGGGGGACTTGATTCCAGGAAGTGGGGGTTTGAGAAAAGTCAGATGGGTCGGAAACGGAAGAGGTAAACGAGGGGGCGTTCGGATTATATACTACTACAAAAATAGGGAGATACAGGTATGGTTACTAACCATCTATTCAAAAAATGAGGATGAAAACATCCCCGTATCTATTTTGAAAAGAATCAAAGAGGAGTTAAAATTATGAGTAAAAAACGCGATATTGGGCAAGAGATTCTTGAAGCTATCCAAGATATCAAACAAGGTAAAGGAAAGAGAAAAACTATAGAAGGTTTTGAAGATGTTAGTATTGTTAGACATGAATTACATCTTTCGCAAGCTGCTTTTTCTAGTTTGATGGGAATTAGTACCCGCACCCTTCAGGATTGGGAACAAGGCCGCCGCAAACCAAGAGGACCTGCAATATCTCTCTTGAGGATTGCTCATAAACATCCAGAGGCCTTTATTGATTTATAGGTAATGGGTATTGTATAATCAGAGTAGCTTAAAATGTTGCTATATTTTCGGATCGTATTTTAAAATATCATTGAAAATCTACCATAATGGTATGGAAACCCTAATATGAAAAGAAAAACCGTTATTATTAGCTTTTGTCTTTTGACCTACCTAGCAATGCCATATTTTGTATATCCTAAATTTATTTCAGCTAGGCCTACCGAATACCCTACACTTAATAAAATTGAGAAAATACAATCTGATCTTCGGTCTTCAAATATGGATTTTACAAGATTACTTACTGCTATAGAGTTAGAAGAGTTATTGAAGTGTGGTGGTTCTGAAACCATCCGAGCAGTATGGGTTATGAGTTCTCCGTTTAGGGATTTATCTGTTAGAATACATGATTGGCTTTTGAAGCATTTTACCAAAGATTCCCCACAAGAAATCAAATTATAAAAACCCCCACACCTTTAAAAAAGAATAATGGAGAGAGTATATAATTATGTGTGGTTGATTTATAGTCACTTTTAAAGCAAAAGACTTTGAGGAAAAGTTTGATGTAGAAGCCCCTCAGACTTCTCTTATGAGTATTATAACTTAACACCCCCTTCAAATGGTCCCTGCCGTGCATATCGATGAATAAAAAAGTGCTTAATTATAATGATGAGTGGGGCCTACTCCCTTCACGAACCAAGTATATCAAAGATTTCCCAACCATATCAATGCGTGGATAGAAGCTGCTGCTCAAGATCTCATATTTAAGTTTTCATTTCAAAAAAGAAGATGCCTGATCTTAAGCAATGGCTTTTACGGATGGGATGAAAAAATACTCCCAAAACAACTTTATTATTTTTATGGAAAGGACCCTGGAATTTTTGCTTTTTCTGGGCTTTAGAATCTTTGAAAAAAGAAGCCGGTATCATTTTACTGATGCGCGACAATGAAAATTACCGAAAAAATTTTTGACGCTATACACTTAAGCTTTACAATTATCACGAAAGAAGCGGAAAAAACCAATAAAAGCCGTCCATAGCCGGATGCCCTACTTAACAAGGAACATTATGATTAATGGCTATATGAGCTTCATTGCCAGAGAAGTCCCCTGCCCTGGTTTGTCATCCTGTTAGTTTAAATGTAAATTTTCCAAAAATTAATGATGTAAATTTACTTGCAGATGTGAAACTAATCTTATGGAAATTCAAGTACCACCTTATAGCCCTGATAAAGATTATTTTTTTCTAATTTTAAAGAGGGTTTCTCGTGAAACCTTCTTTGCCTACTTTTTAAGCACATGTCTAATTGAGTTGATAAACGCCAAACAGATTAAGTTACCCACAATACAATCCCCAAATATTGTGGATAACTTTTGCCTTGTTTATGAGAATTTTAATGGAAAGGATTAAACGTATGAATGACCATAGTCACCACTTTCTAGATGATGTAATAGAAATGGCGGAACAATTTGGATTTGCGGACAATACATAGTCTGTGAACCTTTCAAGTGAAGCGTCTTCACTTGAAACTCATGCATTCACAACAGCAATGACAACGTTTTGATGCTTTGGCTTTAAAACTGTATCAACCCTAAGAATATCCTAATGATAGATTCCAGATAAGATATGTTAATTGAACTAAACTCAATGTTAAACCCTGGCCTGCCTTGGTTACTGCCTTACATCTCAATTAATGATATGATTGATATGTAGTTTGTGGCAGACTTCCGGTCCCAAATAGTGGGACGGTTATATCTTCAGACTTCTTATAACTAAATTAGTATGAACTCGAGGAGCAATCCTGCTTATCAAACTTCTTCCTGTGAGACGCCCAAATTCTTTTTATTTGGTAGCCAATACGGCAAACAACACTTATCATGACATTTACGCTTCTTAAAACTGTCGAGAAAACTTGGCAGTGTCACTTGACTTCTCTACCCCCCCTTCTCCCTTTACCAAACTCAGAATAAATATGCATTTTTGGACTATATCTTATGAGGGATTTTTTATTGATATACCGCTTCGAGCCTATACCCATCTGGGTCGATGACAAAAGCAGCGTAGTAGGTTGGGCTGTAGTGTGGCCGCAAACCAGGAGGACCGTTGTTACGTCCACCAGCACTAAGAGCTGCTGCATAAAAGGCGTCAACTACATCATGCGATGTGGCTGTGAACGCAAGATGAAAAACCGGTCCAGGTGGAATCACTTGATTGGATTGAGATTTGAGAGCTTGCTTGTCATCCCCGCCTGGCAAACAACTGCATCAGCAGCCGTCCAAACCCGTACAATACCAAGCGGAGCAAGTGTAGCATCATAAAAGTCTATACTCCGCTTGAGATCAGAAACTCCGAAGGATAAATGACTGATTATGTTCCCCCTAACATCTTGAGTAGGTTTTTTAGGAGAAGGATCACCAATACCCCTATAAAAGGTCTCCTTATCACGTTCTTCAGAAGCCCATGACTCTGCTGTATATATAGATGTTGATATGAAAGTGAGACCTAGATAAAGAAGGAGAAATTTGTAAATTGATCGAGGTGTTTTGTACATTGGAACCCCTTAGTTCGAACTTAAATATAGGCAATAAAATAATCATATTGTCAACGAGGAACTATTCAAAACCGTAAGATTTTAAAATTTATTTTGATCATTCTCTAACCTACGTAATCTATTCTAAGAAAGCTAATGGACTGTTTTCTCAATAATCTTCTTCAAATGATAACAATCGTGTACATGGATAATAGGAGTGCCCCAACTTGCTGGGATTTCTTTTGCATATTTAACTTATGATGAATATAAGAAATTCACCTATTATCGCAGGTAGACCCCATTATTGACATCACTTGTACTACCAGTGACATTTTGAGATAAAGAAGATGCTAAGAATAATACACTATCCGCTATTCCTTCTGGTTCAATACCTAAAGGGATAAGTTCACGCTGGCTGTAGCGCTTTAAAATCTCTGGAGGAATTTTATCTTTCATTGAAGTATTAACAATTGAAGGCGCAATTGCATTCACACGTATTCCAGGAGCAAGGGTGAGCGCCATAGACTTTGTTAGACCTATCACCCCAGCCTTGCTCGCACCATAAATTGGGTCACCACTGCCAGAAAATGCAGCTACCGAAGAAATGTTGATAACCGTCCCATATTTTGTTTGCCTTGCAAAGGATTGACTCATCATAAACACCCCTATTAGGTTAGTATTTATAACTTTATGCACAAGTTCTATATTATAATCATCCCAGCCTATTGCCTGGTAAATACCTGCATTGTTAATAAGACAATCAACTTTAATACCATTCTCTAATAAATGAGACCATACCTGATTTATCTGTTCTAAATCAGTAAGGTCACATTTTATCTGCTTTATAGTTTGCATCTCATCAACTTCAAGCTGATCTGAATTAATATCGAGAGCTATAATTTTCACCCCATAAGAACTCAATTTTTTTACAAT
>Ga0194118_10006135_pt1 | contig 12127 bp, 10 predicted proteins | sample TA2MahsurfametaG_2_FD_148662 | JGI IMG/M metagenome (GOLD analysis project Ga0194118, IMG submission 148662) | Freshwater microbial communities from Lake Tanganyika, Tanzania - TA2015013 Mahale N5 surface | ecosystem: Environmental > Aquatic > Freshwater > Lake | place: Tanzania: Lake...
AAAACGAACCCTGTAATAATTAGCCCAACTGCATATTTTTTTTATAATTTTGCTTATCCGACATTTCATTCAGAAAAAGTCCTAATAATAAATTAATTATTGTATATTTATTTTTATAATTTTTTTGTATATTTGTTTATTTGTTTATTTGTTATCTTTATTCTCTTTTGGTTTTCGTGGTGCTTTCTTTTTCTTTTCTTCTGTCTTTTCGCCAGAATTTTCTTCTACCTTTTCGCCAGCTTTTTCAGCTTTCTTTGTAACTTTCTTTTTCTTTTCTGGAGCTGGAGCTGGCGGTTCGCAAGGGACACAAACAGGAGTAGGTTCTGGTTCTGGTTTTGGTTCAGATTTTTGTTTAATAACAATATTAACATTATCCTTTTCTTTTTCATTTTCTTCATCACTATCTGTTAACTCATCACCATTGCATTCTTCGCAATACTTACCCAATTCAATATATCTCTTTCTTTGTTCACGCCCCAAACTCTTGCATTTTCTAATGAGACGATTAGTTAAATTCAAATTTTTAATATCATTCTTCAGCTCTTGATTTGGTACAAACATGTCTGGACCATGCTCCATCAAAAATATTTGGTTCTTTTTATTATAAAATAAAATAGGCTCACCTTTTTCATCTAGTTCGATAACACCACATGTGCAGTAATCAATATGCTCGACTTCGTCACCACGTTTACATCTAATATCAATACAATCTACATCATTAATATATTCTTCAAAAAAATCTTGAGCTTCATCACGTGTACTAAACATATAAATTTTAGGAGGATTAATAGTAATCGATGTTAGCCTAATTCTTGCTACTTCGTCTTGATAACATTGAAAGTCATAGCAACCTTCATGCTTATTATGAATTATTAGATATCTTATCATTATGATACATTATATAGAAAGATTGGTTTAAATAGTTTATTTAAATAAATTATTTAAGTATTTTATTTTAAGGTATTTTATTATTTAACGTGTATATTTGCCGGCTTTAACAAATGTGTCAGCCATAAAGATAATAAATATGCCTAAAAAAGAGTACAAAATGACTTCTTCAGTAACATTATTTGTTTTTTCATCTTGTTGATCCTCTAAAAGTGATATAACATAGTTTAGTTTTTGCATTAGAACATCTGAAGATTGATATGAATTATTCATGTCAATATTACGTGGTTCTCTATAAGGATAATATGGTTTATTTATGGGATTTTTTTCTGGGTTATATCCAGGTAATATAGACTTGTAATATTCTTCAATAGTTTTACTGTTACCATAATTGCTGTAATCATTAAGGTCTAAATTATCTTTAGTTTCCGAATTTGGCATGGGAGGTTTTCCAAGAGTTCTACCTAAAGGAGTTACAAATCCTTCCTTAGCTGGTATAGTTTTCGATACACCCATTGATTCTGGTTTTGGTGGTGGATTAAATGCATCTCTATCATCATCTTCATCATCTTCGGTATTATTATGAATTTGCTTTAAAACTGAATTTACTTTATCAGAGTCAAAACTATTTGTATCGAAATTTTCAATTTTAGGATACTTTCTCTGAGTTTTTTTATGACGTTTTTGATTAAGAATATTATCTGAATTTTCTGAATTATTTGGTAATGTTATATTTGCGTTATCATCAATTGGAGCTGCGAACATTGCTAAAGACATTCTCTTATTAAAAATTTAGATAATAATTTGTTAAACAGACTGAAATAATATTTTATAAAAAAAATTATATCATATAATTTATATAATGGCCCTTAAGTTGATTAGTAAAAATAATATAGGAATTATTTCAACTCTATTTTTAGTAATGTTATTATCTCAATCTAGATGTTTTGATTTTTTAACAGAAACACCTTTAGGTAGATTGTTTCTTTTGGGTATCACCATTTTTATCTGCTGCACTAATAAAATATTCGGGTTATTAGCTGTAATTTTTATTATTATTGCATTTAATCTAAATGATAGTAATGTTGTGCAAAGTTATAATTTTTATGAAGGATTTAAACAGGGTAATAAAGAAGAAGAATCAAGCAAAAAAGCAAAATCTGATTTATCAGAAACAACCACTACAACATCTAGTAGTGTTTCGGGAAATGCACGCGAAGGTTTTTGCATGCCTGATAGAGAGTTGAATATATTAAGAGGAAAGCAATCGAATGCAATTCCTGTTTTCAATAAATCGAGAGAACAGACTAACGAAGTTGATCCTACGGATAAGTCAGCCTTTTCAAGCGATTATGCGCCATTTTAAATATTGATTTTACTATTTTAAATATTAGATAAATATAAATGAACTATATTTATCTAAATAAAAATATAATTATTAACTTATTAATATTTACTTTTACTATTATAATCTTATTTCAAATTTATCGTGTAAAGACTACCATTAGAGAAGGTGCTAAAATTAGAATTAAAAAACCTAAATTACCTAACCCTAAAGATTTAGTTAATGAGGCAAAAAAAGCAGCAGAAAAAGCAGCAGAAGAAGCCAGAAAAGCTGCGGAAGAAGTAGCACGTTTAGCAGAACTACAAAGAATTAGCCAATTGTTTATGCAATTTATTAAAGGTCTAGACAATCTATTTGATAGTACAACGAATACTTTAAATTTCATAAAAAATTTTTAAACTATATAATATATATATGAAGCAATCAAATATTAATTTTAAAACCACTCTTATTATTATTTTAAATATTATATTATTTATTATAATAATTTATGGTTTATTTTACAAGAATAAAAATAGAGAAGGTTTTAATCCAAATGATATCACTAAGGCGCTTAATAAAGTAGGGGATATAACAAAAACTATGGAAAAAATTCCGCAACAATTGGAAGACATGGGAAAAAAAATAGAAGAAAATACAATAAATGTATTAACAAAGAAATTGACATCCATATTCACACAATTAGGAGATATGTTTTATCAAGGATTAATACTTCCATTATTTACTTTATTTAAAGCAATAATAAATGTATTTGAACAATTTGGTAACATATTAATAACAATTGGTAATAAAATAGGATCTTTACCAGGTTGCATAATTGTATATGCTATAGGATCAACAATTGATACTATATTTTTTATATATAGAAAGTTGGTACCAGGCTTTATAAGAAGTAATCTTTCAATTGTTTATAACTACACATTGGGTTATGTATTTGGATTTATAGGATGGATAACAGGTTATACTGCTGCTTATAAGAGTTGTTATGGTTTCAATGTATCAGATGAAGTAAAAAGAATTAATAAAGGTTTTAATGATGCAGGAGAATCATTTACTAAAAATTTCGGAAAATTGGATTTTTCAAAAATCAGAATATAAATTTATTATTTTTATTATATTTATTATTTTTATTATATTAATAATATAGTATTATTATAATGGCTACAACAGGTCAACCTCAAATACAAATACAACCACAACAAATAAATTCAGATATTTCACAACAAACCGGTGGTAAAACAACAATATTTACACCATTATTTAATGGGATTTCATATATGAACCAACATGTAATGTATTTAAATAATAGTAAATTTTTTGCAGGTGTTGTCATGATTCTTCTTAACATTGGTTCAAAATTTATTCAGATACAATTTAGCAAATCGACTGAAGAATATTTGAAATATTCAGTAAGCAAACAATTATTAGTATTTTCTATGGCATGGATGGGTACTCGTGATATTTATACTGCATTGGGACTAACAGCTGTATTTACTATTCTCTCCGATTATTTATTCAATGAAGAATGTTCGTTCTGTGTAGTTCCTCATCAATATCGAGTTTTACATAAATTAATAGACACAAATGAAGATGGTGTAGTATCTGAGCCAGAATTTGCTGCTGCAGTTGCTATACTAGAAAAAGCAAAGAGGGAAAAACAACGTAAAGCTCAGAAACAAGCATATGCGAAATTTGATTTCGAGAGATTTCAAAATGGTAATTAAATAATATATATAAATTTTTGACTTAAAGGTCTTTAAGTATGTAAAATATATATTATTTTGTATAAAATAAAATTGAAAACTTAATTTGTCAAGTAATTGAAATATATATAAAACAAAATAAATCAAATAGATCAAATAGATCAAATATATCAAATAGATAAAAAAAATGTCATTAATATTCAAACTGAACGATTTAATTGAAGGAGAAGTAATAAAAAGACCTTCGAAGTATATAAAGACACCTTATGTGGCTGATATTAAAATATGCAGTAGTAGTAACATGATATTAGGTCATACGGCTTCACTAGGTTGCTGTGGACTAGCTAATGTTGGTGCATCTGTATTAATGGCGCCTGTTCCAAAAAATAAAGTTAAAACAGAAAATAAGAAAAATCCAGAAAAACTTCATTGTGAATACAGGGTTTATCTATCTATTATTCGAGAGAAAGAGCAAGAAATGATTGTAGGAATTAATCCTAAATTAGCGGAGGAGTTAACCGAAGCTGCTCTTAAAAACAATTTACTCTCTCGATTACCAAATGTAAAAACTTATAAAAAAGAAACAAAAATTTATGTGCCGGGACTAGTTGACTCAAGGTTCGACTTTACAGGAATAGACGAAAATGGTGTTCCGTTTATAATGGAAGTAAAAAATGTACCGCTCGCTGATTACGAGGATGTTACTGCAAAAGATCGTAAAAAAATGTGTTTCGATGATAGATGTATAAATTCGAAGGTTGCCTATTTTCCTGACGGTTACCGAAAAAAAAGCACCGACACTGTTAGTCCTCGGGCGCTGAAACATATAAATGAATTAGCACTTATTAAAGGTATGTCTAAAACTCGTTGTATTATGTGTTATGTAATACAACGAACGGATGTAGATAGATTTCAACCATCTATAATTGACCCAGAATATAGAGAAGCATTTAAAGAAGCTGTAAAATCAGGAGTAGAAATAATTACTATGGTAGTTCAATGGACGAGAGAAGGAGAAGCGTATTTTATTAAAGATAATTTATTTATAAATATATAATTTATATAAATATATAATTTATATAATTATATAATTATTTAATTTATATAATTATTTATGTTTTATTGTAATTGATCTTTTTTTTGATTTAAAAAATTTTTTTGTTTTATTTATTTTTTTACTTTTATTTTTATTGGGTTTAGTTCTTTTGATTTTATTTCTAATATTTTTACGTCTAATTGTTTTACATCTAATACTTTTATTTTTCTTGTTACCACCTCGTCCATATAAAGGATTGTAAGATTGTCTGGGGGTTTTATTTCTAATACCTCTGCCTAATCCTGGACCTGTTGCTGCAGCATCTTTTGAAATTCTGTTATCTAATTGCGTATAAATGGCATCTAGAGTTGGTTGTAAAATATTAGTTAAAAAATAATTTGGTGCAAAATTTTCACGAATTAGTCCATTCTTACCCCGAGCTAAATGTAAAAATGTAGAACATATTTCTGGAATAAAACATGGCGAATTTGTACCATAATAAACATAATTTAATACACCTAAGCTCATAATACTAAAAATACTTAAAACATTTGTTGTTTGCAAATTGTTGTATATAATTTGATAAGATGGGAAATTAAGTAAAAAACTTGCAAGATCCATAGGTGGTGTTTTCATAAATAAAAATGCCAATTCTGACAAATTTGGATCCGACCAAGACAATAGAATAATTATTAAAAATACATATTGTAAGTTTAATTTCAATAACATATCATATACTGTTAGTAATTCATTCGCTACTATTTCTGGATTTTGCATTATTTCTTGCTCATCATATATATCTGAATATGTATATTGCTCCGCAAGCATATTGAGAGAAGTGAGTAAGCCAATATTTTCACCATCTAAAGTATATTCATCATTTTGTTCAAACAATATTTGGTTACAAAAAGCATTAGTTTCGTACTCATTAGCCAAAAATAATAACAAACCTGCTATAGTCTTATCTTCTAATGTCTCAGTATTGTGTGTTACATTGCTTATATAAACCGAACATTTATTCAATGTTTTTAAAAGAATTTTTTGTATTTCATAATATAAACAATATTTATTATAATCTTGCACAGATTGTATAATTCCACCCACTTGATAATTTTGTTCATCAATTTTATCGCCTACTTGTTGTTCTTCAATTATACAAGATAAACCAAATTTCTGTAAAATTACATTTAAGTTGGTAACTATTGTTGTAAGAGCTTCTTGTGAACAACCTATATTTTGAATTTGTTGTGTCATTTTCTGATTTATTGTTGCCATCAATCTATTTTTATAATCATTTTCAAAAAACTTTTCTGCAATATCTATGCTAAATTCGTCTGCTAAACCATCATTCAAAATAGAAGAACTAAATGAATCTATAAAATTGTTAATTTGTGTAACAAACTGTTTATTCGCCATTTCTTCTAATTTTCTCTTGTTTTCTGCGTTTCTTGACGACTCCCTCAACGGGACAGCACTAGATCGTTGTTTATTTACTATATATTTAATAATTTTTTTTGTATCATTTCCAGTATCCTTACCTGCTCTCACTGCCAACCCTAGAGATGGTCTTCTAAATGTTAATTTTGATAGTTCTTTTTCATTTAATGGTTCGAAATCATTGGTTGTCCCTTCTAATGCTAATGCAAAGTTTTGTTCAATAGCAGCATTGTATACTGCAAAATTTTTTGTTTCTTCGAATATGGATATTTGCTGCATTATAGGTTGTAATTGTATTGATATATTTGACAATTCATTTTGATTTGCACGTTGGACTGATTGAATAAAGTTACTATTTATGTTTTGAAAATTAGAATTTAATTCAGTAAGCTGGGCAAAAAATTGACCTAAATCAGCTTCGGTTATTGATAAAAAATCATTACAAGCGTTCAGTAAAATCGACAAAATGTCAATAGCATTAGCATATTTCATAAACAAAAAAATTGTGGATAAATCTAAATTTACATATAAATGGTTAAATTGTTCTAATAATTGTTGTCTTAAAGTACATATTTTTCCATAATAAGTCTTAATAAAGAAACAAGTTCTAACTAATTTATATTTAATTTTCTCTATATAATTGTTTATTATATTGATATCGTTTTTAATTTTTAGTATTTGTTGCTGTTGTGGATTAGCACTATATAAATTACATCTAAACAATTTACATGTTCCTGCATTTCCGACTTGATAAATAGATGGGACACCTAATAATCTCCCAATTAGCGTAGATAATTCATCGCCACTACTGAATGTATAACAATTAGCATTCGATGTTTCTTGTAATATTTGTTTCAAAACAGTATACGACTGTTGATAATCTCCTGTTCTTTTATAATCGGCCAATATCTTAAATAATGATAATCTATCTTCTTTTGTCATATTCATAAAAATTTGACCACCTGGATTAGGATAACAAAATAATTTTAATATTCTTGAATCTGCAATTGGGATACGACTATTTAAAGGTCCTTCTTTTTTAAGTTCATTAAACATTTTTTTTATAGAAGGAACCGGTCCTGTTCCACTACTTAGCCAGAGACCACTAACAGAGTTGTAACGAGTATCTTTATTTAGTTTTAATAATTTTTCCATGACTTTACCTATATAAGGAACTCCTGAACCACATGTTCCACACTTTAAACTATCATTTGCATCAGAATCTTCGCCTTTTTGCTTTTGAACTTCGCCAAAATAGTATCTTGCTATTAATCCTGGATAAGCATCTATATATTCTTTAACTATATTACATGCTTTATAATAATTTTCATCTAAAGAAGGTGATTTTCTTATATATTCTATAGCGGATTTTAACTCTTGTTGTTCAGGTATTTTAAATATTATAAGTGAAAAATTATATAGATTATCTTTATCAAAAGTTGAATTTTCATTTAATAAGTAACACATAAAATATTCGTTACATGAAAAATAATTTGACACAATAGGAACTATATAATCAGGATTTAACTCCTCAAAAAAAATTGGCACATCCGGGTCTAATGGTGCTGTAGATGTACTTGCTGAGTCCAAAAAACAGGGAACACCAATAAATGGTGTCGTTTTTGAACCTGGAACACTAAAAAAGTCACCCAAAAACCCTATCCCAGCATCCGATAATATTTTCATTGTAGAATCTGGTAATCTTATCTTATTTAATGTTTTAAGTGATGAAAAATCTAGCAGATCATTTGAATGCAAATACCATCTTACAAAATTTGCTATTTTTAAATAGTTTTGATTTAATAAATTTTCTTTATTATCTGATATTGCTAGTAAATATTGAGAAAATGTCATATTTTTAACATCAAATTTTGCTATTTTTGGATTATTTTTATTTATACATAAAGTTATTGAACCATTTGACAAAATTAATTTTTCTCTTAACCTAGGTGATAATATGTTATTGTTATCAAATCCACTTAATATTTCATCATATGTTATGGATATATCACTATTTTGTAATCCAGCTTTAATTTCAATAGAATTAGTAACAGTTGTTTCAAATGATGAAGCTTTTATCTCATTATATTCATTAAAATTAATTTGGTTTTTATAATTATTAATAAAATCTCCTTCAAACCATTCTCCAGTTAATAAATAGTTTGCTGGTCCATAATAATTAAACGCAGCTTTATCATAGCCTGCTCTCTCCTTGGATAAATCGTGAAATGTGTCATCAATAGCCAGTCGTTTTAAAATAGAACTATCAACAGAATAATTCGGGTTCAAAAAAGGCGGATTACCTATATTGAATGCTGGTGGATTACTTAAATTATTTATTTCACAATTTCTAAATTTATTTTCATTTATGTATGTTGTCATTTATATATATTTATATAAAATTAAAATATTTGAGAAATTATAACTTGTGTATTAGTATCGATACTGTCCATTATTGTTTCCAATGATTTAACATTATTTGGATTATCACTATATTTCAGTAAAAATGCTATTATATCAAGCACTACTTTAATTTTTTCATCTGTCCATTGTTTATGCAATGTATCAATAACATTAGATGTATAGTAATTTGTAAAATTGTCTTTGACAAACATATTTTCATTGTAAGTTTGTTGAATATGATTAGATAATAGCACATAATAATAATTGAGAGTAATAGTTATAATAGAGCATGACTTATATGTTTCTATTAATTTTTTTAATCCATGTTGTGCACATAAAAATAAATTTTTAATTCTAGGGGTTTTCTCAATAAATGATTTTGAGAGAAAATGTAAACATGCTATATTTATAGGGTTATATATGTATTGTAAATCGGTTTTATTTGATTTATATATCATTCTACATAAGGATTGAAATGGGCCTGGTTCTTGAAAATAAATAACATTATTTTTAATTAACAACTTTGTTCCAACTGGTTTATTACTCAAAATAGCTAATTTCACTATTACCGATAATGGATCTAATATAAAAGTTTTTATATTAATATTATTACTATCATCTGGTATTGTTATTACAGAATTCATAATATAATACATAAAAAATTTTTATATCATTTATCAATTGTTATATTATGAATTTTTATAATTTATTTTTATAAATTTTATTTTTTGTAGTTTATCTTTCTAATCTACTTTTTTATTGAAGCCATAAATTCTTCTACATAATTACTTGGGATTTTATCGAAACTAACTAATTGTTCATTTAATCTATATTGCTCATAATATACAGGATTATCAGCCATTTTCTTTTTAAAGAATTCCTCATTTTCAATACATTTTTGCGCTGTTTTTAGACCACATTTTGGAAATACAGATGGAATATTATCGCTTTTGTCTCCCATAATAATCTTTATTTTTAAATCATGTTCTGGATTTCCTGTAGCAGTTTTATCATCCGTTAATTTTTTATAGGTAAGCGCATATATATCCACATTATCTGCGTTTAATTGTAAATAATCCATATCACCTGTTATAATATAAATTTTGCAAAGAGGATATTTATTGCGTAGATGTTTGACAGAAATAGCAATACAGTCGTCGGCTTCTAAACGTGGATGTTTTAATATAGCTTTTGCACCACCCTTTTGAAAAAGCTCGTCTTCATAAACCATCTTGAAGAAAGGACCGATAGATTTCTCCGTACCTCTAGTACCCTTATAATCCTTGAAAATATCGTTGCGCCAAATATCTTGACGTCTACAATCCTTGCCGACAATTAAAATAGGATTTAGCGTTGGTTCTTTTGATTTTGATTTTGATTTATTAATTTTTAGTTTCTTAGGCATTTGTTCTAAACCTTCTACAAAAGTTTTTCGAAATTTTTCAACAAATTTTTCGTTTTCATATGGTTCGTGAAGTGGATCGTCTGGATGTGCATTTTTCCACCACTGTTGCAGAGCATGATATCGATAAAAGCAATAATAACTGCCATCAACAAATATAAACGTTGGATTCATTGTTGATATATTTAATTCCATTTATAATTATAGTAAATAGTATTTAATTTGTTTCAATTTTAAATCTTTGGACAATTAAAACGCCGACTTGTCGGCGTGATATCAGTCACAGAGTAACTGTTACCAAGGTCTGACAGATGGTGTAAAAAGTATTTTATTTATTCATATTTATATACAATTTTATATATAAATATATATATGCGAACAACTAAGAGATATTTAAGAATTAATAAAAAAAATAATAAAAAAACAAGGAAAAATAGAAGTAGAATTAGAAAAGTAGGAGGGCATATTAATTCATCTAAAATTTTTGAAAACATATTAAGTATAGGTTTTGAAATGGAAGCTACAGATTTAATTAAATTTACTTTAACTAAAGATGAAATGACAGGTAATGATATTTTAGTGAATTCATCATTGGCCAACGTAGATTTAGAATATGGGTTTGCTGATGCAGATGAATACACATATACTAAAGAAACACCAGACGAAACATTTAAAATAACAAATGATGCTAATGAGGATTCTCAGTTTAATGAACTAGTTGAAAAACTGTATTATAGTGAAGATGAAGTAAAAAATGAAGATGAAGAAGTATATCAGGAGGGTGGAGAAGAAGAATTTGAAGAATATGAAGAGGAAGAATATGAAGAGGAAGACGAAGATGAGGGTCAAAATATTATATTAAAAATACCACCTAATCAATATTTACCTCAAAGTGATTATACAATTAAATTCAGAGAACCTTCTTCAGAATTACTTAATTTTAGTTCTTTTACAGCGACTGAATTTATTGCTACATATTATAACCCAGTTAAGAGTAAGGATATAATTTTAAAATATCTTTTTAAAAGTGTTAGAGAATTGAGTGATCATTTAAGTAAATTAGTTACTATTCCTGGTAGTAAAATGATCATTAATAAAAATGATGAAGAATTTGAAATACCAAATTTATTTAATCAGTCATATGTATTACCAAACACAAGTTTAGTTTATTTTAATGGATCTTTTAATAATATTAAAAGGTTACAAGATATCAAAAGATATAATATAAGAGAAAATTTGGATTTGGTTATCCAAATGACATTTAGTTGTAATATAATGTATTGTTATAGAATTATGACTCAATTATTGTCAATAGAAGAAGCAGATATTATAAAACATGAAACACATTTGAATAAGTATTTAAATACTCATAAAAAACGTGTTGAACCATTGTTAAAAATACTTAATCGCATTAAAAATAATGAAGATTATGATAATAATTCAATAAAGAGATCAATGAGTATTGTAAATGAGTTATTTAGAAATTACAATAATATGTATAAAACATATCCACTAGACAAAGACGATGATAATACAAAAAAGATTAAATCGTATTTGTTTTTAATAATTTATAAACTATTTATTTACTTAAATTCATATATTGAAGATAAAGATAAACCAGGGACTATGTTTAAAAAAATGTTATCTTTTGCCGTTCGTCATTATAATTATGCACTATTTTTAGAATTAAAAAAATTAATAAACAATGCTTTTGTCGATAAAAACAATGGTATTAATGCATCAACTATCATTCAACAATTATTAGATGATAATATATTGAACGCTATGTATATATCTTGTACTTCTCAAAAATCAGAATTAAATGAAAAACTTAATAATGATAAAAATTTACAAAGCAAATACTATGGAGACCCATTGTTTTCTATTAAAAGCTATTTTGATTATTTTGATAA
>Ga0194118_10006136_pt1 | contig 12125 bp, 26 predicted proteins | sample TA2MahsurfametaG_2_FD_148662 | JGI IMG/M metagenome (GOLD analysis project Ga0194118, IMG submission 148662) | Freshwater microbial communities from Lake Tanganyika, Tanzania - TA2015013 Mahale N5 surface | ecosystem: Environmental > Aquatic > Freshwater > Lake | place: Tanzania: Lake...
CATTGGAGGTAAAAGATGTTGAAGAAGGAACAGGTAGGAACCAAGGTAGGCTCGGAGCCTTGGTATGCAGTGGTGAGGACCATGGCCGTAGGATCACTGTTAATTGCGGTAGTGGGTTTAGTGATGATGATCGTAGAGTATTTTGGGACAGTCGCAGCCAACTGGTTGGTCAATTAGTTGAGGTACGTGCAGATGCTATTACACAGAATCAAGATTCGGAGGGGACATGGAGTTTAAGATTTCCAAGATTTTTACGTTTTCGTGGATTCGACCCAGGAGAGAAACTGTGATCACTGAATTAAAACAATTATCACAAAAAGAAGTCATGACCATGATAGAAGGCAGTGTCAAAGCCATAGTTGACGATCCTGATTATTTTTATAATAGTAATGTTGGACCGCAATATAGCAAACTAACCCCTCGTGGTTGTGATATGGTACTTAAGACCATGACAGCACTATTACCTTTACTAGCACAGGCAAAAGAACGTGACTTAGATGATCGTGCAAGATCAATAACTTGGAAATCACTAGAGGAGAAAAATGACTAGTAAACAGACCACTTGGATTATATTCCTTATAGCTGTTATTACAGGATTAGTATTGTTGTCTACTATAATACAGGTCAATGATCAACTCGAACAGTCGAGACTGGCAGTCGTAGACATGCAGAAACAGATAGACAAAATCAAAGCAGAAGACGAAGAACTCAAACGTTTTATAGTTAAATTAACTAATGCTAATCAAGCTCTTAACAAAGATCTCAATGTCACACAGGAATTGCAACGTAAACAGGCTCAGGCTATTTTAGAAATACGTAAAGGAAAGAAAAAATAATGGATAGAAACATATTGATCGAAGCACTAAAGAATCATGAATGTACTGTGACTTTTACCAAAGTAAATGGTGAAACACGTGTGATGCCCTGTACACTCAGAGCAGATGTCATTCCCGCTGTGCAACCTAAAGGCACTAAGAAACCAAACGAAAGTGTAGTCAGCGTTTGGTGTTTAGATAAGAAGGAATGGCGCAGTTTTAGGGTGGATAACGTCGTGGATCTGCAGATTAATTAATTTTGGTTAAATTCCAGGTTGCACATTTTTTAAACACATGTATAATATACATATTGCTGATGGGTTGTCAGCTTTTTATGAAAGGACAGAAATGTCAATTTTAAGTTTATTTTCAACGGAGAAACTAGTAATGGCAAAACGTAAATCAACAAACTTGAACAAAGTTAAAAATCAAGTATCATTCTTAGAAAAACACCTACGTGGTACAGGTCGCACTATTTCTGTAGCACAAGCAGAAGCTAACTATGGTATCATGAAACTAACTGCCCGTATTTCAGAGTTACGTGCGGCTGGTTTGAATGTAAAAACTATCGTTAACACATCAGGTAATACCGCTTACCGTATCTCAGCTCGTGACTTAAATGGTTCACGTGCAAGAATGTTTGCAATCTAATAGTTCCTGTAATTTGGACCAATAAAAAAAGCCCCGTTAAGGGGCTTTTTCTATTTTATTAAATTTGTTAGTTTCCAAATGGTGTTGGAACTGTAGCATCACTAGCAGTTGGTAAATTAAAGACTTCATAACTAACAGTTATATTATTGGCAGTTTTCCATTCTGTCAATGCTGTGTTTTCTTCAGAAGTAAGAACAAGTGAATTTGCATACGCTGTTAGTGCGGCTTGGTCAGCAAATAACTGTACATAAGATCCTTTTGTTGTACTAAGAAATGTTGGCGTATTATTCTTAGCTTGGTTGAGTTTAGTGCCATATGAACCATTACGAAGCGAAGGAGGTAATGGGTCAACATTATTTGGATTGGTGACTTTTACATAATAAAGTAATGACATTTTTATTTCCTTAAAAAAGATATTTCTATAAAGTTATTTATCCTTATCATTGACTTTTATCAAAATATCCTGTATAATAACCTGACAATATGGAGGTAAAGCTATGTTTAAATATCTGATTTTTGGATTACTTGCTTGGTTAAGTTATAGTTTTATTACACAAAATCAAGCTATGCAGGACATGGAACGCACTATGGCTATACTAAAAAATAGTAACATCAAAGAAACTACAGAACTAGTTTTGTTCAAAGAAATACATCCTATTAGATATACAGCTAGAGATTTAGATTGTCTAGCTCGTAATATTTACTTTGAAGCTGGTACAGAAGATACTATGGGCAAATACGCAGTAGCACAAGTGACTTTGAATAGATTAGCCAGCGGATATTGGGGGCGTAACGTCTGCGCGGTAGTCTACAGTCCAGATCAGTTTTCGTGGACCGCAGATCGAGAATTATCTATGACCAAACTCGATAGTGATAATTGGTACGAAAGTCGTGCGGTAGCACAGGCTGTCTTATCACAAGGCTTCCGTATCAAAACACTTAAAAAAGCACTGTACTATCACGCTGACTATGCTAACCCACCGTGGCGTGATGATGAGCGACAAGTTGGTAAAATTGGTAAACACATTTTTTATACGAAAGCCAAGGGATCATGGCTAAGTCTGTAAAATTATATTTTGCCTATGGCATGAATACCAATCCTCATGAGATGGCTTACCGTTGTCCAAGTAGTCGAGCTATTGGTCGGGTCGTATTACCTAAGCATCGTCTTGAGTTTAAGACACACGCTACTATTGCTGTGGATCCTAGTCAAGATATGGAAGGTGTCCTATGGCAGATCACAGATACAGATGAACAGATGTTGGACATCTTGGAAGGCTACCCAGAATATTATACCAAAAAAACTGTGGTTGTTCGTCAAGATAATGTAGAATACATGGCCATGACCTATGTGATGGATCCAAAAGTCCAAATACGTGCACCGCACTCGAGCTATTATCTCATATTAAGTGAAGGCTACAAACATTTTGGTATCAACCAAAGCCAACTGTTAAACGCCTTACCTGTAGCAAGAAAATTAACTACCAAGGATTTCGCCTATGAATAAGTTCGTATTAGCATTGTTATTATTAACAGTTGGCTGTGCCAATAACCAAATAATTGAACAGGCCAAAAGAGAAGCCTCTTATCGTAAATTATTAGAAACACCCGAAGGTAATAGTACTCCAACCGCTGGTCCTGGTCCAATCCAAATGCCACAAGAATGGATAGACCAATGGCATGACAAGCCAATTGACAAAAACCAAAATAGATAGTATAATGCTTTTAACGTGATAGATTATCACATAACTTGAAAGGAGTTCATTCGTGAATATTAAGAAACTTAGCCTTGCAGTTGCTGGTGCGCTATTAGTAGTTGGTTGTGCTAGCCAACAAGGTGTTATTAAAAATGCAGATCTTAAACCAGAAACTGACAGCATACGTCCAAAACCAGTGAGCACGGTATTCCACCGACCACAAGGTACGATGACTATCACATTTAGCGCAGATGGTAAATTCGTAGAAATTAGTTCAAAAGGCACAGCACCTATCGCAGGCAACAATGCTTTTTCAATCGAGCAGGCCGCCGAGGTAGCACAGTTGCGTGCTAAACGTAATATCGCAGAATTTATCTCAACTCAACTCAATACCACACGTTCAGTCAAGGTATTAAGCACTGCGGTACAGAAGAGTTTAGAAAACACTTCTAACGGTATGGTTGAAGAAGTCAAGGTAGATGACAAGGATTTCGATGTCAACGGTGATCCAGTGATCATCAATGCCTATAATGATGGATCAAAAGACACAGCACCTAAACCAGCAGTCGAAGGCAATCCTAACACTAACAGTGAAAAAATAGCCGAAATCGTGCGTGAAAATATTACTACAAGCTCGACTGCATTGTTACGTGGTGCCGTTATCACTGATGAAAAAATCGATCAGGCTGGTCGCACTATTGTTGTAGAGATTAAAACAGGTGTTCAGAATATCAATGCCGCTAACGAGCTACGCAGACTAATGGGATCTAACTAAGATGAAATCATTTATAGTTGGAGTTGTAGTTGGTATAATCATATCTACTGTTGGCTTCGGTGGTGTTGCACAAATCTTAGATCATGGAGTCAACAAGGTAAAAACCACCAGCCAGCAGCTGGCTAATTGATGAAACTTAAATCGTTAGTTGCGCTTGGCCTATTAGGTTCTACCCTAGCCCATGCCGATCTAGCCAAGACTGGTGGCGCACATCCTAGTGTCACAGTTGAAAAAACCTGTGAGGGATATTCATTCGAATCAGCCAAACGATCCTGCTTTGATAGTGCTATAGAACAAGTAGTAGGACAGTTGATTGTGAGTGATCTGGAAGTCAGCGGTGATGTGATCACCAAAGATAATGTAGCCAGTTACAGTGCGGGATACATAGACGATTATGTGATTAAAAAACAACAGAAAGATGATCTGGGTTGGTGGCGATTAGAAATGTCTATTACCATAGCCAGTAGCAAGATAGCACAGCGTAAACTTTCACGTGGTGAGCGCACAGACCTAGTCGATGGTCTTAGAGCTAAAGACATATTAGACAGTCAGTTGGAACAACGTGCAGACGGTGATCAGCTGATATCCTCAGTGTTAGCCAGTTACCCCGAAAACGCCTATGTGATCAATTCAGGTGATACTGAATTCAGGGTAGGTAGGCTCAGGCAGGCCTATGTGGATGTGCCTTATTCAATAACCATGAGCCAACCTTGGTTGACAGCATTTGTTGAGACTCTGGATGCGGTAGCAGTTGATTCTAATACCTGTAGTAACCTAAAGTCTAGATTTACCCGAGCTCTAGCACAAACACAAGTGGGTGTTGGTGATGGTGTTAAACGACTAGCTGCCGATATCTGCGCCGCAGAACCTGATCTACGTGTGTCTGCCCGACGCAGTTGGTTTGCAGATACAAAGGCCTATTATTTTGCTGATAAAAATACACTAGAATTGATCAACAGTAATCTCCAGACACAAGGACAACAACATCTAGGTTTGAGAGTTGATATGTTAGACGCTGGCGGAAATATCATTGATTTTAGATGTGCTAGGATCAATAACGAACTATTCATACAATATGCTAGACCCAGAGGCACTTATAATCTGCGTGACATGCATGCAGAAAGTAGACCTTATATCCAAGGACAGAGTAATGTCTATGGAACACTGCGTGTGACTATAAAAAATACACAGCAATTAGAAGACCTATCTAAAATAAAATTAACGATCCAACAGACTTGCGCATAGGAGAAAACAGTGAAACTTAAAAGCATTTGGGCAGACATACAATTATTTGTTTTAAACAAACTACATTGGTTGAAATTATTTTTAAAAGATCTCACACATGACCTTAAACTAGATGACAATCATGATCTGCGTATATTCGTGTTCTTGTTAGTTTACATCTTATTCAGCGCCGTGGGTGCCTATAACTTCGCACACCTAGCCGCATTCTTATACATCGTTTGGTTATTAGAAAGGAAAGCATAATGGCAACTAAGAAACCCACTAAAAAACAATTAAAAGAAGCAGAACAACAGAAACTGATCGACACTCTGAAATTTACTCCACGCACTTACAAAGTCAGCATGTGGGGCTATGGTGGCGAATCTGTCATGGGCACAGTCAGCCGTGAGATTTACGATTACTTTAAGGCCAATCGATTAAGCCTTAGTGATTTTGCCTGGGACAGCGATTACGCTGATGTCAAAGAGATTCCAGAAGACATGTGGCCATTTCCACCAGGCAGTTGGTATGAGTGTGACAACATCTGTCACTTAAACGGTGTAGCTCTTAGTGCCGGCTCCATACAGGTAGATGATGAAAACGGCAATGAAGTGTATAATCGTCAGTTAGAAAGTCTGGATGGCACGGATATCCAACTATCATCTGTGGGCGAATACTATATCAATCAAACCGATGATGGAGTAATATACATTGGACGTAGCAGAGAAAAAGGCACATTCTTTGATGCTGGGATACCGTTAACAGCACCGTTTGATCCTGCTAAATTATGTATCTTGTCTGAAAACATAGAAGGTGAAGAGATCGCTTATAATATTACCTACGATGGTGAAGATCTCGATAACTCGGGTGGTAGCACTGATGGTAAGAGCAGTGATTTTTATTTCTATTTAGTAGAAGACGGTGAAGAGATCGAACACTATTCAGAGCCTGTAAGTAACTATGTCAACTACTGGCCAGAAGATTATGAACAGACCAAAGATTTTAAATTTACCAAAAAGAATCAGCCACCCCAACCAGGTGACTATAAATGTGAATGGATTCACTGTTTTGGTACCAGACATGGATCATTAGAGTGGACGGGCGATCGTTGGTTAGAATATGAGTATGACCAACCTAAAGAAGTAATAGGAATAAAGAAGTGGAGTGGACTGAATTGGGATACGTCAGACATGAAGAACAAACCCAAACGTAAACCACGTAAGGCAAGGACTAAAGTATATCCATACCCAAGCCAAGCAGTATTAAAAGCCAAGGATGCATGATGTCCAAGAGTAAACTAACCATTCGTGTCCATGACACCAATAAGATCAATAGCATTGCGGAATGGTGTAAAGCTAATTTGGAAGAGCATGAATGGGATATGACAGCTATTAATCTTATCAATCCACCAGACTATCGTTTCCATTTTGAGTGCGATAAAACACGCCTACAGGTTATCCTACAGCACCTATAAATACTTGACATTCCTACCAAAAGATGCTATAATATAACATACAATATGGAAATCTTATATACTATTTGGATAATTTACAGCGGAGTTTGTGTGATATTCGCCACTGTGTTTTTGATCAATCTCATACGTAATATCCGCAGAGAGCTCAATCTAATAGAAGATGTCCAAAAGTTCAAGCAAACTGCCAAACTGGTCTACGTTGAACAGGTAGATGGCATGTATCGCATGCACGACAAGTTCACACATCACTATATCTGCCAAGCCTCTTCAGAAAAAGAACTGTGGGAAACTGCTAATGCTATGTTCCCCAATGTCAAAGTAATGTCAACTACAGTCAACTCGGAGGTAAAGAAACTATGACCATGCACTTACTACCGCCTATGTTTAGTACCACAGGTAAAAAGAAGGGTAAAGCAAAATTCCGTAATGCTGAGTCAGCTAACAAGGCACGCCGTAACGCTGAAGCTTGGCAAGAACTACTCAAAAAATGGGATGTCAAAATTGCAGCTAAAACTACCAAAATACGACGACCTACCCGGTTCAATCCAGTTGTTTGTAATAGTCCTGTGATTGATCCTAAGCGCCTTACCCACAATATTCCTAGCCTAGTTACTGGGGCGGGTGTCGCTGTAAAGAAACCTGTGCAACAGTATACAGGTGATGCTATGATTGGCCTAGGGCAATTACATAAATCAAATACTGTGCCTATCTTTAAGGCACAAGATGCTGTAGATATCGCTAAGATGAGGAGAGGCTGATGGATTATCAACGCTGGCGTTGTGATGGCAAGACTGTGTCGCATGATGGACATCCGTTGATATACATACCCTTGGGTGAAAAGTGTCCTTATTGTGGTAATACAAATAAAGAAAAAGGTGTGAAGAATGTTAAGTAGTAAGGAACACTCAATCAAGATGGCCAATGACATAGCAAACTTTCATGGTCCTAGCAATCCCAATGACTTTGAGGCAGGCGCACAGGCTGTGGTTTCACATCTTAAACGCTTTTGGGCTCCACCTATGCGCAAGGAATTTAGTGAGCAGGCCAGTGATCTCACTAATGATCTAAATGATACTGCCCGTCGTGCGGCTTATATACTATGGGAAGAACTCAATGCCTAACTTTATTAAGCAACTATTAGTTGGTACGAATCATGGAACAAAGATTTATTATAAATGGGTTGGACCAAGAAAGAACTTAAACAAGGATGGAGATGGCGGGAATTATGATGGAATTCAAAGACATACCCTGGCGGGACAAAATATCAGAAGATGCAGTTATAGCTGTTTATAGAGACCGGTATCCTGTCACAGAAGGACACCTGTTGGTAGTGCCCAAACATGATGATCTAAACAGTCTAGCTGAAGCTTTAAAATATGCTGTTAGCATCGGACGACATCAGGTAGCAGTAGGCTCTTGGGACGGATTCAACATAGGTATGAACAATGGTGTAGCCGCTGGACAGACCGTCATGTGGCCACATATACATCTAATACCTAGACGCTATGGTGACGTTGAAGATCCTGTAGGTGGTGTGCGTAACACTATACCAGGCAAAGGAAATTATAAAAAATAGTAAAAGGAGAAACTATCGTGTCAAAATTACCTCATACTAAATTAGTCGTAGCACTGTTATTATTCGTGCTATTCTTATTGTTGATGATTCCATTTGTGCGTGCAGAAATGGAACCTAAACCAGATGCATTTTATCGTATACTAACTGAACAACATTTTAATCTGGCTGTCACGCAGTTTGATCAAAAGGACGTATTTGGTGCTTGCAGTAATTTACGCATCAGCAAGGGCTATGCCCGACATGTTGATGATAAGACCATTTATGAACACATTACCCTATTATTGGACAAGATGTGTAGTGGAGAAAGCTAATGGCCAAATGGCTTGCGCTAGCATTTTTAGCATTAACAGGACATTGGATATTAGCATTCATTGTCTTTTCTCTAATTTATGTTGAGGAATTATAATGGGTGACGAGAAAGCAGATTACTATCAAATCTGGATGGATCAATGGAAGGATGATGTTGCTAATATAAAGATCGATACAAGTGATGTCAATACACAAGAATGGGACGATTGGATCGCGCAATTTACTGATAATCTAGATTTATTCGAGGATTGGTACTCAGATGGTCGACTATGTGCTAACGATATCAATCTTACCGCTGGTGGCGAAGAAATGCTACGTGTGGCCAAAGATGGTTTTTATGTGCGTGGTGTACGAGTAGAAGCCGATGCTAAAGAAGCCAAAGCTGTTTATGAAGCGTTTAAACAATGGATGACCTATGCTATTTTAAATGGAGAGCTAGGCAACGATAAATAGTGCTTTAAGGAAAGGAATATTTGGCTAAAGAAGACGTAATTAAATTATCAGGAACAGTAGAAGAAATACTGGGTAACAGTATGTTCCGTGTTCGACTTGAAAATGGACATATGGTTACTGCTTACATAGGTGGTAAACTGCGTATGCACACTATTAGGATTATTCTTGGTGATGAGGTTGACGTTGAAATGACACCATATGATCTTACCAAAGCTCGTATAACCTATAGGAAATAATATGTTTAACTTTATTAAATATGTAACTATCACAGAAGCCAAAGAGCCTAAGACCCTTACACACACGCCTTTGCCCTACAAACGTGATGCACTAGAACCCAGCATCTCAGAAGAGACCATAGATTATCATTATGGTGAGTTGTATGGTGGTTATGTCAAACGCTACAACAAAGGCGAAGGTGACCCTGAGTTCAACGAAGCTGGTGCGTTCCTACATGATATCTACTTCACACAATTCCGTGAACCCAAAACTAGTAATCCACCAGTTGGTAAGAGCTTAGAGCTGATCGAAGAACATTTTGGCACTTATGAAAAGTTCCAGGAAACTTTAGCTGAACAAGCTATGAAGATACAGGGTAGTGGTTGGATCTACTTGTCACGGCTAGGAGAGATTAAAACTATCAAGAATCACGAGATACGCAAAGATATAGCATTGTTAATAGACTGGTGGGAGCATGCATTTTCCTTGGACTATCAAAGTGATAAAAAGAGCTATCTGAAGAATACGTGGAAAATTATCAATTGGGATATTATAAATCAGCGTATTTAAGAGATAAATACTCGTGGGAACACGGGTATGAGAACAACTAAAAAACACAGACGAATTTATGAAGATTTCTATAATATTAGAATTCCTTCAGATATGGATATACACCATATAGATGGTAATCATAATAACAATGATATTACTAATCTAAAACTGGTTACATTACAAGAACATTATGACATTCATCATGCCCAAGGTGATTATGCCGCGGCATTTAGAATAGCACAGCGAATAGGAATGTCAAAAGAAGAAAAAAGTAGATTAGCATCATTGGCGGCAAGTAGAGCAAACAAAGAAGGCAAATGTGGATTTAGATTAGGCCATGCATCAAAAGCAGGAAAGATAGGCGGAAAGAAAGGTGGAGAATATGCTAAGAAAAATAAAACAGGAATATTTGCTTTAACACCTGAACAGAATAAACAACGACATATGAATAGTGTAATATCAAAATTAATTAAAAATGGTAAGGCATCAGCCTGGCCAAGAGAGGTAATATAACATGGAAGAAGTCTTAGAACAACCACAATTAGTTAAAATGGCACCAGGTGCTATCGCTAAAATAAAAGAGCTAATGGCAGAAGAAAATAATCCTAATCTAAAATTAAGGATGTTTGTCAGTGGCGGTGGATGTAGTGGTATGCAGTATGGATTTACCTTTGAGGAAGAAGCCAACGAAGATGATTTTGATCTTATGTTCGATGGCATACATCTATTGATCGACAGCATGAGCAGCCAATATCTGCATGGTGCAGAAGTAGATTATACAGAAAGCCTACAAGGCAGTCAATTTTCAATCAAAAACCCAAACGCACAAACCAGCTGTGGTTGCGGTAGTAGTTTTAGCGTATAAGGAAAAACATGGAATACTATGAATGGGTAAGCTATCCTACCCCAGGGTGGCGTCAAGTTAAGATCCAATGAGAATTGCCTTATGCTTCAGTGGGCAAAACCGTACTGGTCATGTGACCGCTGACAATATCAAACGTTATGTAGGTGATCTACTGCCAGCATGTGATGTATTTGCACACTTCTGGGACAGTGAAACCCGTGGCACGGGTTATGCTAATCGCCTAGGTGCTGTCAGCACGGACGCAGAATGGCACAGTCCTCAAACGACCAATCCAGAAAAGAATGTAGAGTTCTATCGCCAATGGCTACCACGTACCGTCATGGTAGAAGAGTATGATCTGCAACCAAATAAAAGCACTTGGGGCGGGCGTCGATGGGATCCTGTAGAAGGCAAGTGGCATGTCAGCATGTGGCGTAGCCTATATGAAGCTAACAAGCTAAAAATGGATTACGCACAGAAAAATCAAATAGTCTATGATTACACAGTTCGCCTACGCAGTGATTTAGTATTTGATTCTAGCAAGAGTCTCAAAGATGATCTAACACTGATACAAAATCCTAATATGTTCGTGTTTGGCGATCATTATGGCATTTGGCCTATACATGGTATGACACGTGTAGAAGATATCTTATGGATTGGTCCTAGTAAGCTCATGGATCAGATATCCTCTTACTATGCCTGCTATACTAATACTGTGACCAACATAGATGATCCACGTAGCCCAGGCTATCAGGATTGGCAATGGCATTCAGCCAGCTGGATAGTCAATCAATTAGGCTATCAATTCTATCCATTGGTCAATAATCAATTGCGGGTCTATACTGAACAAGATATAGAATTAGCCATAGATCCATTGGATCCGGGTTTTGGTCCTCCTGGAAAGCCGGGTGGATTCCATAACAAAAGCATTTGAAAAATACCCGCAGACTGCGGGTTTTTTATTAAGTGAATGCGATAAATATTAGAATAACGAAGGTGTAATCCATGATAATTTCTAATGTTAATATCGGTTCAGGCAATGGTGCCAATGACGGAGAATCTATATATTCTGCGTTCTACAAAGTAAACCAAAATTTCGCCAATGTTCAATCCAATATTAATGCTTTGACTAACAGTGTTAGTTCAGTAGCTGGCCGTACCGGTAATGTAACATTAACCATAGCTGATATAGTTGGATTAGCCACTACCTTTGCCAGCCAAGCAAATATTACCACTGCTAATACCCTGATGAAAGCTTATGTTGATGGACAGATCACAGCGGCTAATTCAGCACCCAACACTGCTAATATTGGCATGCTAGGTTTTGTTAATCTTGCTAATACTATACAATCTTCCATCATCACTGTGTCTAATAGTTCCATGAAGAACTACGTTGATGGACAGATCACGGCAGCTAATTCAGCACCCAATACAGCCAACGTTGGTATGATTGGCTATGTGAACCTAGCAAATACCATACAGTCAGAACAGATCGCATCAGCAAACCTAGGTATCATTGGCTATGTAGATAATAAAGTA
>Ga0194118_10006144_pt1 | contig 12110 bp, 10 predicted proteins | sample TA2MahsurfametaG_2_FD_148662 | JGI IMG/M metagenome (GOLD analysis project Ga0194118, IMG submission 148662) | Freshwater microbial communities from Lake Tanganyika, Tanzania - TA2015013 Mahale N5 surface | ecosystem: Environmental > Aquatic > Freshwater > Lake | place: Tanzania: Lake...
ATAAATCAATATGATTTAGTTGGAATCAGCACGGTGGTTTCAACCGCTTACGCCTACACAAAGAAGTTGTCCTCGATGATTCGAAAAGTTTCTCCTAAGAGTACATTAATTCTCGGTGGGAACATGGCGGCGAGCGCGGAAATAATACTTCGAAAGACCGAGGTAGATTTCTGTGTAATTGGCGATGGTGAGTTCGTAGTGCGCGATTTATTTGAGTATCTTAAGGCAAATCATGGAGTAAGAGACGACAATAAGTTAGAAAAAATATTAGGCATTGCATATCTCGATTCCAGTGATAGATTTATGTTTACGGGATATGGGCGGCGCCCGAGTAGCGCTGAGATTGAGTACGCTGATTACACAATACTTGAGAAGGACGGATCGATTGATCATTTTATTTATGAACGTAGTCATGACATGCACGAAGGCGTCTCCGCTATTTTCACTCAAAACTATGAGCGTGCAAAATTAACAGGCGGGAAGTCGGCACATGTCACGATTGCGAAGGGCTGCGTCGCAAGGTGTACTTTTTGCCACAGATGGGAGAAAGGCTACCGGCCTCGGGCCGTTGGGGATGTTATTGAACATGTCACAATGCTGCGTGATAGTTACGGTGTGGGTACTGTCGTGGTAGCTGATGAAAATTTTGGTGCTGATCGAAAATTGACACGAGAATTGGTTATAGAGCTCGGAAAGCTTGGTGTCGGTTGGATTGTGGCAGGTGTTAGAGCGCGGACTGTAAACCTTGACGATCTTCGGTTATGGGCTGAAAACGGATGCATGACCGCCTATTTCGGAATTGAGTCGGGGAGTACAAAAATTCTCGAAATCATGGAAAAGCAAGCAACTGTTCAGGAGAATCTAGATGCTTTGCGGTGGACTAGCGAAGCGGGTCTTGGCACGACAATTCAATTAGTACTCGGGATGCCAGGCGAAGATGATGTTACCGTCGACGAGACCATTAAGTTTCTACAAGAGGCATCTCATTTTTTGCTGGATTGGAAGATTAAAGCGCCAAGTGAAACGATTAGTATTAATTATGCCCAAGCCTTACCTGGCACGCCTTTGTACGAGTTTGCGAGGGAAAATGGTTATATTGGTAAAACAGTCGACGAGGAAGAGGATTATCTTCTTAAAATAAGCGATACGGATGCTTACAGTGAAGATCATTTCTTAAACTATACAGGGTTACCTCTGTTGAAGGTTCTTATGTGGCGGCCTTTGATTCTGGCGGAAGTTGACGCGTACCATCTTCGAATCAACATAGGTATTTCAAAAGTATCCTTAGTTTTCATAACGAAATACTACCTTCAAGTTGCAATATATCGCTTAGGGAATGGGTTATGGAATGACAGCCCCTCTAAGGGTGGTGAGAGCATGGGTAATGGGGGGTTCTTTAACATAAATAATGGTATTAAATTTGCTCCTCTTTTGCTGAATTCAGTGACGAGATGTGTTTTCTATCCAACTTTGGCGGTTGCGGTCGCTTTTTTGCGGGGACGCTCGCTAAGCCACACTTTTGGCCTGTTGTTTGAGCATCTATTTTGGAGCTTAGGGTTGCTGAAAATTCACAGATATGAGCTGTCAGCGAAATCTTTGCGTAAAGTCATAAGTATTAACAAGAACTCAACTGAAGCAGAGACGGAAGAAGATGGCATGTTGCCACTACGGTTAGGACGATGAGGCACTTAAGGTCCGATTGTAGTCTTCCCCCAGAATGGAACGGTGTTGGTGTCAGCCAGGCAATCCACAGTAAAATGCCAGCGTCGAGAGGTTCAACAGAAAGGTACGATACGAGTGGCCATCCCAGTGTTACTGACAATACCTCGATGAAGTCCGAGACAACGCAACCCGTTGAATCTAGTCCTACAATCATGGGCCTCCAAAGATGGCCTTGGGAGGCATCACACCAAAACAGTGGCTGCCCATGGCGGCTTAACGCTACTTTCAAGCCCCACTAAAATCGGGGGGTTGGCGTTCGCCCAGATCTCATTCTATAAACAGTGCCGACAGATTATAAAATTTGCAAGAATTGCATTATGGATTCTACCGACCCCAATATTCTTTTTGACAAGAATTGTCGGTGCCAATATTGCAATAATTTCAAAATGATCATTGAACCTAGCTGGCATAGGGATGAACGGGGCCATACGACCCTGGTGGAGTTGGCTCAAAGGATTAAGGGTGATGCTGAAGGGCGGGACTTCGACTGCATCATCGGATTAAGTGGGGGCTTGGATAGCTCGTATGTAACTTATGTCGCAAAAGAAATAATGAATTTGCGACCCTTATTGGTCCATATTGATGCAGGGTGGAATACTCAACAAGCAGTCGGCAATATTGAAAAGCTAGTCGATGGTCTGGGTCTGGACCTTTATACCGATGTGGTGAACTGGGAATCCGTAAAAAAAATGCAGCTGGCCTTTCTTCGCTCTGGGATTCCCGACCAAGACTTGGTTCAAGATGCTGCTTTCTTTTCAGGCCTATACAATTTTGCAAGAAAATATAAAATCAAACACGTCCTAACAGGTTCAAATTACTCAACTGAATGTTGTCGGGAGCCTGAGGCGTGGGGTGGCTATTTAGGTATTGACGAACTTTTGTTTGCCGACATTTGGGATAAATTTGGTGACGATCAATCTAGTGATGATTTCCCTCGTGTAGATATTTTAGTTTATAAGCTTTGGTACCAGAAAATCCTGGGTATAAAGTTTCACCATCCGCTTAATATGCTGCCGTATGTCAAGAGGGAGGCAGAAGACGAGTTAGAGCGGCTTTTTGGGTGGCAGCGCTTTAAGCACAAACATCACGAATCGCGCTTTACTCGTTTCTACGAAGATTATTGGCTGCCGAGACGCTTTGGATTTGACAAGCGTCGAGCTCATTTTTCCAGCTTGATCATGACCAGCCAAATGACACGCGATGAGGCGCTGGAAAGAATCTCCCGCCCAGAAATGGATGAGCACTTCTTGAAGCGAGAGTTTGAGTATGTGGCTCACAAGCTTGACTTGACAGTGGCCGAGTTGCAAGGATTTTTTGACATGCCTAAAAGAACATTCCGAGACTATAAAAACAAGCGTGACTTGATTACACTGGGTGCCAACATGATGAGCAAGCTTGGATTGGAGAAGAGATATTTCAGATGATTTGCATCGTTGATTACGGTATTGGAAATATTCATGCACTTTTAAACCTCTTTAAGCGATTGGGTATCGATGTACAGCGAGCAAGCACACCCGATGACTTGTCAGGTGCCGTACGTTTGGTTCTACCTGGGGTGGGACATTTTGACCATGCTATGCGGTGCCTCAATGAGTCAGGCCTTCGCACAAAACTAGAAAGGCTGGTCATGGGAGATAAAGTGCCAGTTTTGGGCATTTGCGTGGGTATGCAAATGCTTGCTGAGGGTTCTGATGAAGGCGCATTCCCTGGCCTAGGCTGGATACCGGGCCGTGTAAGAGCTTTTGACACACAACCGCAATGTGCCGAATTACCGTTGCCACATATGGGCTGGAACCGTTTGCAGTCCAAGCCACAAGCATCTTTGTTCAGTAAGGGGTTTGAAGACGGGGCTGAATTTTATTTTCTGCACTCTTATTTCTTTGATGCCGTAGATAAACAAGATGTAGCGGCCACAGCCAACTACGGCTTTGAATTTGACGCGGCCGTGTCGCGTGGCCATATTCATGGTGTGCAGTGCCACCCCGAAAAAAGCCACCACTGGGGCGAGCAATTGCTCACGAACTTTGTTGATCTCTAACTATGTTGCGCCCAAGAATCATTCCTTGTCTGTTGGTTCATAAAGGTGGCCTAGTTAAAACACTGGGTTTTAAAGAGCCTAGATATGTGGGTGACCCCATCAATGCTGTGCGTATCTTCAATGAAAAAGAAGCCGACGAACTGATGGTCTTCGACATTGACGCCACGATCAAGAAAGTAGCGCCCGACTTTGCATTAGTTGCAAAGCTAGCAGCGGAGTGCCGCATGCCCTTGTGCTACGGGGGTGGAGTAACCACGCCTGAGCAAGCGTCGCGCATTGTAGACATGGGGGTAGAAAAAGTGGCCGTGAGTGCTGCAGCTATAGCCAACCCAGACTTGCTGACTCGGATGGCTGATGCAGTTGGTCGCCAGTCAGTGGTCGCTGTGCTTGATGTGCGCAAGCGCACCGGCTTGTTTGCCAAGGGCTACGAGGTGCGCTCACACAATGGCAAAACCAGCTGTAAGCTGGACCCTGTGGCGCTTGCACTGCAGTTACAAGAGGCAGGAGCTGGTGAGGTCGTTGTCAATTCAATTGACTGCGATGGGCTAATGCAGGGCTACGATTTGGATCTGGCTGTGCAATTGAAGCAAGCCCTTAAAGTACCCCTCACAGTTTTGGGTGGAGCAGGTTCACTTGAGCATATGGGAAATTTGTTTGCCAAGCTGGGTGTGGTGGGAGCTGCGGCGGGCAGCCTGTTTGTATTCAAGGGCAAGTACCGTGCGGTATTGATTAACTATCCAACGCCTGAGCAAAAAAAACAGCTTTGCCATAACGCACTACAACAATAGAAAGCGATGGACATGAATTTGTTTGCCAACAAAGTTCTATTAATTTCAGGTGGCACAGGTTCGTTCGGCAATGCCGTACTGCTTAGGTTCCTGGACTCTGGCTTGCGTGAGATCCGCATCCTTAGCCGAGACGAGAAGAAGCAAGACGACATGCGCAAGCGGTTCAACAGCCCCAAGCTGAAGTTCTACATTGGCGACGTGCGTGACACACAGTCGGTTATGAACGCAGTGCGGGGTGTTGATTTTATTTTCCACGCTGCTGCGCTCAAGCAGGTGCCATCGTGTGAATTTCACCCCCTGGAGGCTGTTAAAACCAATGTCTTGGGCACCGAAAATGTGCTGGAAGCGGCCATTCAGTGCGGCGTGAAGCGTTTGGTGGTGCTGAGCACCGACAAGGCCGTCTACCCGATCAACGCCATGGGCATCAGTAAGGCCATGATGGAGAAAGTGGCCGTTGCCAAGTCGCGCAGCAGCGCCCGAACGGTGATCAACGTCACCCGCTATGGCAACGTCATGGCCTCGCGGGGCTCGGTGATTCCACTGTTTATTGAACAAATTCGGTCGGGCAATCCCATCACCCTGACTGACCCAAACATGACCCGCTTCATGATGACGCTTGACGATGCCGTGGACTTGGTGCTTCATGCATTTGAGCACGGCCAGCCGGGTGAGATCTTCGTGCAAAAGGCGCCAGCTGCCACCATTGAAACTTTGGCTCATGCCTTAATAGGCTTGCTGGGCAAGCCCAATCATGAGGTACGCATCATAGGTACCCGCCATGGCGAAAAGCTGTATGAAGCTCTGCTAAGTCGAGAAGAGATGGTGGCCGCCGAAGACTTGGGCGACTACTACCGTGTACCCCCTGACTTGCGTGACCTGAACTACGGCAAGTTTGTAGAGCAGGGCGAAACAAAAATTTCTGAAGCTACTGACTACAATTCGCACAACACGGAGCGCTTAGACGTCGCCGGCATGCAGGCGTTGTTGATGAAGCTTCGCTTGATGCAGGCTGCCGTGCGGGGTGATGCGGTGGAGGTCGAGGAGTAGCCATGAAAGTGCTGGTCACTGGCGCTAACGGTTTTATTGGGGAAAATGTGGTTGTGCGCTTGCGTGAGCGCGCTGGCACCGAGGTTTTGATCCTGACACGCGGCGATGATGACAGCGCATGGCAAGCAGCGTTGGCCCAAGCCGACGCGGTGGTGCACTTGGCCGGTGAGAACCACCCCACCGACCCCGCCGCGTTTGACACAGTCAACACCGGCCTGACCCAGCGCCTGTGTCAAATCTTGCAAAGCATGGGCAAGCGCATACCCGTGTTGTTCAGTTCATCGGCTCAAGCCAAACAAGACAACCCCTATGGTCGCAGCAAATGGGCTGCCGAAGAGGCTCTGGCCCAATTGGCCCAAGGCAACGGCAACCCCGTGGCCATTTACCGTTTGCCCGGCGTGTTTGGCAAATGGTGCCGCCCCAACTACAACTCGGTGGTTGCCACCTTTTGCCACAACAAGGCGCGCGACTTGCCGGTGCGGATCAACGACGTGAAGGCCCAGATTCGATTGGCTTATATAGACGATGTGGTGAGTGCCTTTTTGGATGAGCTTGAGCAACCTAGCAAGGGCCTGACTTACCCTATGGTGTCACCCGAATACACCATCACCTTGGGTGAACTGTCAGAACAGATCGATGCGTTTAAGAATTGCCGCAGTACTTTGGTGTCTGAGCGCGTGGGCAAGGACTTTGTACGAGCGCTCTACGCCACCTATCTGAGCCACTTACCCACAGAGAAGTTTTCCTACCCCATTCCCCAGCACACTGACCCGCGTGGCGTGTTTGTGGAAATTCTCAAGACTCCCGATAGCGGGCAAGTTAGTTACCTTACGGCGTACCCTGGGGTGACGCGCGGTGGCCATTACCACCACACTAAAACCGAAAAGTTTTTGGTGATGAAAGGCGAGGCGCTGTTTCGTTTTCGTCATCTGATTACCAATCAGCTAGTGGAAATTCGAACGAGTGGCAGCACTCCCCAAGTGGTTGACACCATACCCGGCTGGGCCCACGACATTACCAATGTTGGCACCGAAGAAATGCTCGTGATGCTGTGGGCCAATGAAATTTTTGACCGTGCCAACCCCGACACGATCGTCAGCAAGGTATGAGCCATGAAGAAACTTAAAGTGATGTCGGTGATGGGGACGAGACCCGAGATTATTCGCCTGTCTCGCGTGCTTGCGGCCCTAGACATGCATTGCGACCATGTGCTGGTGCACACTGGTCAAAACTATGACTACGAACTCAACCAGGTATTTTTTGACGATCTGGGGGTCCGTAAGCCCGACTATTTTTTGAACAGCGCGGAGGGTAGTACTGGCCCGGCCCACACCATAGGCAACCTCATCACCGCCGTGGACGGCGTCTTGGCCAAAGAGCAGCCCGAGGCCATGCTGGTGCTGGGCGACACCAACAGCTGTTTGTCGGTGATTCCGGCCAAGCGCCGAAAGGTGCCCATTTTTCACATGGAGGCAGGCAACCGCTGTTTTGACCAACGTGTGCCCGAAGAGACGAACCGCCGCATCGTGGACCACACGGCCGACATAAACCTCACTTACAGCACCATCGCGCGTGACTACTTGCTGCGCGAAGGTTTGCCGCCAGACCAAGTCATCAAGACCGGCAGCCCCATGTTTGAGGTCTTGCACCACTACTTGCCGCAAATTCAGGCCTCAGATGCTGTGGCGCGTTTGGGGCTGACGGCGGGGCAATACTTTGTGGTGAGTGCGCACCGCGAGGAAAACATTGAGTCTGAACAGTCGTTCACCAAACTGGTGGCCGTGCTCAACAGCGTGGCCGAAGACCATGGCTTGCCGGTGGTGGTATCCACCCACCCTCGCACCCAGAAACGGGTCGACGCCACAGGAGCGCAACTCCACCCACTGGTGCGCCTGATGAAGCCGCTGGGCTTTCACGACTACGTGAACTTGCAAATGAAAGCCAAAGCCGTGCTGTCTGACAGTGGCACAATCAACGAGGAGTCGTCTATCTTTAACTTCCCGGCTCTGAACCTGCGCGAAGCCCACGAGCGCCCTGAAGGCATGGAAGAAGCCGCCGTGATGATGGTGGGGCTAGAGGTGGAGCGCGTGCGCCAGGGTTTGGCCATCGTGGCGCAGCAAGCGCGGGGCGCAGAGCGCGGCCTGCGTTTGGTGGCCGACTACAGCATGCCAAATGTGAGCGAAAAGGTGGTTCGTATCATCCACAGTTATACGGACTACGTGAACCGTGTGGTGTGGAAGAAATACTGAGGGCTGGTTGCGAATTCTTGTCGTAAGCCAGTACTTTTGGCCAGAGAATTTTCGAATCAATGACTTAGTCAAGGAATGGCTGCAACGTGGACATGAGGTCACGGTGTTGACCGGCATCCCAAACTATCCAGATGGATTGGTCTTCGAAGAGTATCGTAGAGAGCCCGAGTCTTTCTCTAATTTTGAAGGGGCCGACATCATTCGAGTGCCGACGATGGCTCGTGGAACTGGGAGACTGCGATTAGTACTGAATTACGTGAGTTTTGCCTTGGTAGCCAGTTGTTTCGGGCTCTGGCGCTTGCGAAATAAACCTGCTGACGTCATTTTTGTATTTGAGCCATCCCCCGTGACTGTGGGTCTTCCTGCGGTTTGGCTAAGCAAGATCAAGAGAGCGCCGATAATCTTTTGGGTGCTTGATATTTGGCCAGAGACGCTCGCCGCATTGGGCGTAGTGCGCTCAACCAGGGTACTGGGATGGGTTGGACAGATTGTTCGGTTTATATACAACCGCTGCACCCTAGTGTTAGGGCAGTCGAGGGGCTTTCTCGGCGGTATTGCCCGCTATTGCGATGACAAAGCCAAGATCCGTTACTTCCCCAATTGGTCGGAGGACGTGTTCATGAATGACAGCGTCAAGCCAGCACCCGAGGTGCCTAAATGGGCTGAAGGCTTCACTGTGGTGTTTGCTGGCAATATAGGTGAAGCGCAAGATATGCCTGCGGTGCTTGACGCGGTAGAGCAGTTGAAAGGTAATGCCAGCATTCGTTGGGTGATTGTGGGTGATGGACGGAAATCTGACTGGTTGAAAGTCGAGGTGGTGCGACGTGGGTTGGATAAACAGGTGCTGCTGCCAGGACGCTTCCCTGTGGAGCGTATGCCGTCGTTTTATGCCCATGCCGATGCACTGCTAGTTTCGTTGAAGCGCGGCCCGGTTTTCAGCATGACGATTCCAGGCAAAGTCCAGTCGTACTTGATGGCTGGCATTCCCGTGCTGGGTATGCTCGATGGGGAGGGCGCGGCTGTGATCCGTGATGCGAGGGCTGGCCTGACATGCGCTGCAGGTGATGATCTGGGTCTGGCCCAAGCGGTTCAGGCTTTAGCCGCTATGCAAGCGGCCGAGAGAAAACAAATGGGGTTGAATGGGCAGAATTACGCACAGCAAGAGTTTGGTCGTGCCCAATTGATGGACCGTCTAGAGGCACTGTTAACTGAGGCCGTGACCATCAGCAAAGCCAATGCTTGAAAGAAAAAAATGATTTTGGTGACGGGAGCCACAGGTTTTGTGGGCAGCGCATTGGTGAGGCGATTGGCCGCAGACCCCGCATGTACGGGTGTGGTGGCAGCGGCTCGCCGTAAATCAGAATCACGACCCGAGAGAGTTCAGCAAGTTCAGGTAGGTGGTCTGTCGTACACCACAGAATGGGGGCTCGCTTTGCATGGCGTTGATGCGGTGGTGCATTGCGCAGCCCGAGCGCATGTGATGAAGGACGGTGCTAAGGACCCTATTCAAGCCTACCGTGAGGTGAATATGAATGGCACACTCAACTTGGCGAGCCAGGCCGCCAAGGCCGGTGTGCGCCGGTTTGTATTCCTCAGTTCCATCAAGGTGAATGGTGAGTTCACTGAGGTGGGGCGCTTGTTCACTGCAGACGATGCTCCCGCTCCAGAGGGCCCCTATGCCGTATCAAAATATGAGGCCGAGCAGTCGCTTCGAAAGATCGCGTTTAAAACTGGTATGGAGGTGGTGATCATTCGACCGCCATTGGTTTATGGACCGGGCGTGAAAGCCAACTTCGAATCCATGATGCGCTGGTTGGCGCGCGGTGTGCCGCTTCCCCTGGCCGGTATGACTGAAAACCGCCGAAGCTTTGTAGCTCGCGACAACTTAGTAGACTTGATCGTGACTTGCTTAAACCGTCCTGCAGCTGCAAATCAAACCTTCCTAGCCAGTGATGGAGAAGACCTGTCGACGGCAGAACTGCTTACGCGAATAGGATCCGCCGTGGGGCAGCCTGCACGTCTTTTTTATTTACCACCAGAGTTGTTGAGGCTGGGGGCAACAGTACTAAACAAGCCGGAGATCTACCAGCGCCTGTGCGGCTCTTTGCAGTTAGATATTTCGAAAACCAAGCAACTGTTGGGGTGGAGCCCGCCAGTTTCTATAGACGAAGGACTGCGTCGCGCTGCCGAGGGTTTCTGCTCTTGAAACGTCTGTTCGATTTATCAGTAGCAGTCGTAGCCGTTATGTTTCTTTCTTTTCCAATTCTATTCATAGCGCTCGCAGTTAGCCTTACCTCAACCGGCTCCCCTCTGTACTGGAGTACCCGAGTAGGACGCCAAAACCGCATTTTCAAAATGCCAAAGTTTCGGACCATGCAAATCGATACTCCTGCGGTTGCGACTCACCTACTCCCGGACCCAGATCGCTGGTTAACGCCTATTGGATCCTTCTTAAGAGAGACCAGCCTCGACGAGCTGCCTCAGCTTTGGAGCATTCTGAAGGGTGAAATGAGTTTTGTTGGGCCCCGACCCGCCCTTTTCAATCAAGATGATCTTGTCGCACTTCGAACAGAGCGGGGGATCCATCTTCTCACTCCGGGACTTACCGGGTGGGCGCAAGTTAACGGAAGGGATGAGTTGACGATCGCTGAGAAGGTTCAATTCGACGCGGAGTACCTTGCGGGGCAATCTTTCCTATTTGACATGAGGATACTTTGGTTAACTCTTGTCCGAGTGATCACTCGGGACGCCGTTTCTCACTGAGAACCTACGACATGACCAAACAACTTTTCCGGCAGTTCCTCTTACACTTCGCTTCTCCTGCACTGGCGCTGCCGCGCTCGGCAAAGCGCACCATTGTGCTTCTGGTTGACCTTGGGCTTTGCGTGCTAACAGTTTGGCTGGCTTTCTACTTGCGGCTTGGCGAGATGGTCGTGCTCACCGGCAATGCTCTTTGGGTAGTACTCGCATCGGCAGGGCTTGCATTGCCGATCTTTATTCTCTATGGCCTATATAGGGCCATCTTTCGCTTCAGCGGGTGGCCAGCGCTTTTAGCTGTTGCCCGGGCTGTTGGTGTCTATGGCATTCTGTTCGCGGCTGTGTTTACGGCAATTGGAATGCCAGAAGTCCCACGAACAATCGGAATCATTCAGCCGCTTCTTCTCCTCTTTTTTGTTGGCGCCTCTCGTGCTTTTGCCCGTTATTGGCTTGGAAACCAGTACCAAAGTATCTTGAAACAGTCTGAACGGCCAAGGGTTTTGGTTTACGGAGCGGGATCTGCCGGCCGGCAGTTGGTGGATGCTCTGGGCAATAGCCCAGAGATGCAGGTGGTTGGTTTACTTGATGACGACGACCGTCTTTATGGCCATGTGTTGAATGGGAAGCCGATTTACAACCCGGCCGATCTTCCCCAATTGGTGAAGGTTTTGAACATCAAGGGGGTCTTGCTGGCCATGCCCCGACTCACTAGACAACGTCGGAACGAGATATTGGGTGCCATGAGAGGGGCTCATGTGTCGGTTAGGACGCTTCCGAGTCTGAGTGATCTTGCCAATGGCCGAGTGAGCGTCACCGACCTGCGGGAACTCGACATTGACGACCTCCTTGAACGAGAGCCTGTGGCCCCGAATCACCTGCTTTTGTCGATGAACATCCGCAAGAAGACGGTTGTTGTCACGGGCGCGGGCGGTTCGATTGGCAGTGAGCTCTGCCGCCAAGTTTTGAGTCTTGGGCCAGAGCGGCTGCTTCTAGTTGAGCAGAGTGAATTTGCCTTGTACGAGGTACACCAGGAACTGATCGGGAAAACATCTGAAACAGATGCCGTTTTAGTTCCTCTGCTGGCTTCGGTTCAAGACCTTGAGCGAATGCGCGAGATCATGGAAACTTGGAGGCCCGATACGGTCTACCATGCAGCCGCATATAAGCATGTGCCCTTGGTCGAGCACAATCCCGCCGAGGGCATTAAGAATAATGTCGTCGGGACGCTTCGTACGGCCCAGGCCGCAGCAGAGTTTGGAGTTTCAGACTTTGTATTGGTGAGCACCGACAAAGCAGTTCGCCCGACCAACATCATGGGGGCGAGCAAGCGTCTGGCTGAGCTTGTTCTGCAGGCGCTCTCGAAGGTGCATCCAAAGACCTGTTTCAGCATGGTTCGTTTTGGGAATGTCTTGGGCTCGAGTGGCTCGGTGGTTCCGAAGTTTCGCCAGCAGATCAGAGAGGGCGGCCCGATTACGGTCACGCATCCCGAGGTCACCCGTTACTTCATGA
>Ga0194118_10006145_pt1 | contig 12109 bp, 10 predicted proteins | sample TA2MahsurfametaG_2_FD_148662 | JGI IMG/M metagenome (GOLD analysis project Ga0194118, IMG submission 148662) | Freshwater microbial communities from Lake Tanganyika, Tanzania - TA2015013 Mahale N5 surface | ecosystem: Environmental > Aquatic > Freshwater > Lake | place: Tanzania: Lake...
TCTGAGCCCGGCCAGCTGCACAGATTTCAGTGGCTGGATGACTCGGAGATTGGAAACCTAGACATTGGCTGGAATTATCTGGAGGGCTGGTATCCCCCTGCTTACGACAAACTCAAGGCGGTCCATTACACGCTTGGCGGGCCGTGGTTTGAGCACAAGAAGGATTGTGATTTTGCGGAGCTTTGGTTGGCCGAGGAGTCCAGATTGAAGATAGAGGCAAGTGCGGAGCAAATATGAAAATCGCCGAAGCACTAAAACAGACGGGGCGTTTGACCGTTGGGGAATCTATACGGCTGAATCTTGGCTGCGGGGACAAGATTCTTCCGGGCTATATCAATGTAGATGTTGTATCAGAACGGGCAGGTAACAAACCCGACTTCGTCACGGACATTCGAAGTTTGGAAGGTATCCCAGACTCATTCGCAGACGAGGTACTTGCGGTCCACGTCGTAGAGCATTTTTGGCGATGGGAAGTGCTGGATATCCTCAAAGAGTGGTGCCGAGTACTCAAACCCGGCGGGAAAATAATTCTCGAATGCCCAAACCTGCGAAGTGCTTGCGAGGAATTCTTGAAGAATGATGATGCTGCCGCCCTTCCGGGCCCCGAGGGACAGAGAACCATGTGGGTCTTTTATGGCGATCCAAGGTGGAGGGACCCTTTAATGGTTCACAGATGGGGCTACACCCCAGTCTCATTGGCCAGAGTCATGCACGAGGCTGGGCTTGTCAATCTGCAGCAAGAGCCTGCGCAGTTTAAGTTGCGGGAACCTAGAGATATGCGAATCGTCGGTAAAAAGTCGGAGGCCTAACTTTGAAACAATACGAAAGGGAATTTTATAGTGACCGCGAAAAACAGTCCGACAAGTGGGAACACTACTTCGAAATATATGATGACCTTCTAGACAAGTACTATGGAAATGACGTGACCTATGTTGAAATCGGCGTGCAGAATGGGGGTGGGTTGGAGGTGGCGAGAAAGTTGTTTTCACGCGACTCAAAAATCATCGGCGTTGACGTGGATCCAACATGCCTCAGACTAAAAGCACCACATCTAGCTGATGAGATAATCATAGGCGATCAAAGTTCCTCAGAAACGCTTGAAACGATCATCTCGACAACGAACGGGTCTATCGACGTGGTAATTGATGACGGATCCCATGTACAGTCTCATATGATTAAAAGTTTTATAACACTCTTCCCTTACTTGAAAGACGGGGGTGTGTACATAATCGAAGACACCCACACTAACTACTCTCCAGAACACCAGGAATCCTTTTTCGGCATTGGGCTTTATGACTACTTTCGGGGAATAGTCGAGAGGTTAAATTTGGCCTTTCTCGACCCAAGAAGTAGACAGGCTTTTAAGATTCCGAGAGTCGAAAGAACGGATCCCAACTTCGGTCGGGGTGATTCGTTTTTGGGTCAGATGTACCGAGTATCGTTTTTTAACTCTGTCATCGCCGTAGAAAAGAGAAGACTTCACTCACCACTTCGTATCAGAAGGTAAGTGCCCTCAGAGCGTCAACCAGCGAGCCTTAAGGGCCTTGGGCATGTATTCAGGAATACGCTCGTTTTGGACACGCACTACTATTTTTCTGATCGAAGAGAGGTCAGGAATAAAATTCGACCAGTCAGAACGATCGAGATCAATAAATAAGCCGTCGAACGAGGCATAAGAATTCAAGCGTTGCGTTAAAACGGGCAACCCTAGGCATAAACCAGTCAACAACCTGTTCGATCCAGCTCCCGCCTTCCTAGGATCATGCAACCCAACCGGTAAGAAGGCGAAATCAGCGGCTAGAAGTGCCTTCCTCTGATTTTCTACTGACCAAACTATTCCTCGAACTGGGGGCATGCGCTGTAGTGCTTGGCTCTTTGAAATTACAGCGAGAGTTGTTTCATCTGTGCAGATGGTGAGCGAATCAAAGTATTGGGCAACCGCGTGTTTTTGAAAGTAATCGAGTAGGTAAGGTATGTTGCTCCCATGTCCATACCAAACACCGTTCTTTGTTGAGGTCTGCCGAGGGGGGACGGGCTCGTATTCCAGTGCATCCGGAATAACGGTCACCTGATTCTGCAACGATCCAGGGAGGGCTGCCTTCATTCCCTCGGACGGAACCACGATTTGCCGCGCAACGGAAATGGCTCTCGAATAGAAGGCAGTCATTCGACTCTGGTGCCCAAGGTGATTGTCGGTGTAGTCCAGAATCACCCGGCCGCCAGCATTCCAAACGTCTTGCATGGCCTTAAGCCATAAAGGTGCTCGAGATTCAATCTGCTGAGCGCCGATTTTCCCGACCAATAAGATGTCTGGCGTTCCAACTGTATTGTCACCAACGGACACATGGTGGTTGGGAAGTTCCACCAGGCCCCGCGCTGCAACTGCCAGCCGAAGGCGATGACTGGCTAAGTTTGAGCAGCTTAAATCCCTTTCTGAATTTGCCCCCGAAGCAAGAATGTGAACTCGTTTCTCTAACATCGCGTACCCCAGTCGCCCCCTAGTAATGACCTTGCTGCGTTCCCCGAGCGACATTTGCGGGGCACCGATCGATGCTCTTCTTGTTACTTGCTTAGAAACCCCATACAAGCCCTCCCATCCGCCCCAATCACCTCTAGGCATGGAAGCGTCTTGCTTTTGAATCCCATGACCCTGCACGAATAGGGCATCCGAGGGTCCCAGCTGATTGCAAAGTGCCGGCATGACCAGCAGTCGGGTGCCCGATGAGTGGTTGGGACCGCGGCCGGTTTCGTGCCACGAGCCATCGATCCCCCGGTCGTCGTCGAACTCCCCGTGGCCGGGTTACTTTTTCTTGAAGTAGTCGGTATAGACACGCCAAGCCACCATGGCCAAGAAACCGCCCAAAAAGACATTGCCCACCACCGCAGTCATATTGATGTCCTCTGGCCAATCAACCTTGATGCCGAAGAAAGACATGAATATGAGCGGAATGGCAAAAATCAAATAAACCCGAATCAGTCGGCAGACCTTACAAGGCGCACGCGGCTTGGCCGCTCGCTCCTCACACGGAGTGGGGTCAGCCTGCTCCCCGGGCTTTTTCCAGTTCAAGCCGGTGGGGTACTGCGGCCGCTTTAAACCTGAGCGCACTGGAAGTTTGGGGTTGGAATCCATGTGTTCGAGTGTAGGCGAGGGCATGACTGTTTTCCAGTCATAGCCCCGCGCCGCCCACCCATGACTCAACGCCATTCATTAACCCTGCAGGAGCTGCAACACCGTCTGTTGGCTCATATTCGCCTGCGCGAGCACCGCTGTGGCAGCCTGCTGCATGATCTGGCTCTTGGCCATCTCGGTCGACGCCTTGGCGTAGTCCGCGTCTTGAATCTGCGAGCGAGAAGCCTCTTGGTTCATCGAGACGTTGCTCAGGTTATCCATGGCGTACTGAAGACGGTTCATCACCGCACCCATACTTGCCCGGGTGGCGTTGATCTTGTCCATTGCCTCGTCGAGCATCTGCAAGACACTATTGGCGCCGTCTCTTGTGTTGATTCGGGCGGTTCTCTGGTCCACATTCAGGTCCACGTCACCCGTGATCGAGCCCGTGATGTCACCGTTCTTACCAAAATCGGCCAAGTCGATAGTGATGAGTTGCTGGGCGCTTGAACCCACTTGGAACGCGAGTCGACCCACCTTAGGGGGATCGAGCGATTCACTGGAGCGACCACCAAAGCTGCCTGTCTGGAATCCAATGGCGGTGAAATTGCCAGTGGCGCCAAAGCCCCGATCACCAACCGCAACCGTAAAGGGCTTGGCCGATGCACCCACTAGCGCGGCCTTATCCGACGGTGGCGCCCCAACCGGTGAGGGCAAATTGGGAACCAGGGCAGACTCTGAAACAAGCCGGACAGTGCCGTAAACCGTCTTGGCGCTCACCGAAGATGCGGTGGCCCCACGAATCGCAGTCACATCGTTATCCCCCTGGCTATTGACCGTCACGGCCGCGAGAGTCAGAGTGGTGTCAACAGTAGAAGCTGAAGCTCCCCTAAGGTCAAAGGGTGAGCCCGGAATTGACGAAGTGATCTCAATTGAGTTCCCGCTGCCATATGACACAGACAAATTGGCGAGTACCCTGGGGTCTACAGACTGATCAGCCGTAATTGCACTCGTAATGGCTGAGTAAAGAGCACTAGCGAGAGAGGTCGCATCGGCAGCACCGGCCGTTGCCGATATGGTTTGACCATTCAGGGTAATTGAAGCGGTCGAACTCAGAGCTGGAGTGCCCCCGACAGTAATCCTCGATACTTGTGCAACAGCACCACCCTTCTCCAAGCCAAACTCAGATGCTGTCAATCCCTCAATGCTTGAGTCAAACCAAACGGACAGGTTTCTTCCATCTGTTTCCAGACTTACCCCGTATCCATTGTCGACTGCGGTGACGCCGTGCTGACCCATGCGGGCATTGATTGCATCAACGACTTTTGTGCGTCGAACTACGCCGTCTTCATTCTTGGTGAATTCAATATCCACCGTCGTGCCATTGACCCATAGTGTGTAGATGGCTGAACCCGAGGCTGGCAAGTCTCTAGTGGTTTCCATTCCTTTTGAGGCGGCTCCGTTGGCCAGGGCCCGAACGCCTGTCTCCGGTGAATGGGAGTTTATGGCGGCAGCGATTGCTATTGCGCTCGCGGCTCGGTTGCTGCTCTGGGGAATGATCGATGACTTGGTGTCATCGCCAGGGCGAGATGCACGAATTTTTATACCGTTGATGACTAGGTCATCATCACCTAAAGGCTTGAACTGTGCGGGCAAGTTCTCTGTAATCGTCGAAGCAGAGATCGATACGTTTGCTGTGGTTCCAGTGCTTGTTGTCAGAGTGAAGCTCGTTCCAGCTCTCTCGGCAGTTAAGAGCAATTCTCCAGTTAGATTACCTTTTGAGGCGATAACACCCAGTTCTGTGTTGGCATTGATTGCCGCAACCAGGGCATCGCGCTTGTCTTGCGACGAGCCTGCAGCACTGGCCGAGAAACTAATGCCGTTAACAGTAACGGAATATGTGCCGGTAACGTTTGCAGTGGAGCCAATTCCGACAGAGACCACCTGTGAGCGTGGTGGCTCCACTCTCTCACGAGGGGCGGTGTTGAAAACCGACTGGTTCTTTGTAAAGTTGCCCTCGATCAAGCCAGCCCTGCTGATGTCCCCAGTCGTCGAAGACGTGAGAACCACGGGTGTCTGAATCTTTGACTCAAGAGAGATCGTGCTGGCCTGAACACCCTGATTGAGACCAATTCGATTGGCAAAGATTGTGGCATTTGAAGACGTCTCAAACGTGACCTCAATGTTTCGGCCGTCCTGTGCAACGAGCATCACGCCCTTTGCGTCCGACCCAGTGTCGATCGCCTTCACCCCTGTCCGGTGGCTAATGGCGTTGATGGCCTCTACCACTCGGGTCCTGGTCTCACGGGTATTGTTAAGAACAGTGGTGATGTCCGCTGATGCATATCCATTGATACGAACCACCCCGGTAACCTCGCTCGTCGCCGACATGGCGCGTCCCGTCACAACGTTTTCATTGACCTTTGCAAACACGCCGGTGCCGGGTGCCGTAGTGGTGTACTGCTGCACAACGTCAACCACTCCAATCAGAGAGCTGGTTCCCGGCAGGAACTCCATCGTGCCGACATCGCCATCATTCATAGAGAAGTCAACGGTAATTACCGAGCTACCCGAGGCGTGGCTGACATTTCTGCCAGTGTTTAGATCATAGAGGGGGCTTGCCCGAAGGGCCGCAGCAACCTTCGCAGCAACAGCGGCAGAGGTGGTCTCTGCACTTGTAATAGTTACATCCACGCCACCTACTCGAATGGTTCCAGTCTTTGGAACCCCCGCCAGAGTAATACTCTGAGTCTCGGGCAAGGAGACGCCGGTTGATGCTGCCATACGATTAATTGCGGCAGCCTTGGCAATCGCACTGCCGGCGGCATTCGCACGGGGCGACAACTGATCATCGACTGCGTAAGAGGCTCCAATATTGATTCCGTTGATCTTCAGATCGCCCGTACGCAAGGCCGGTATGCTGCCCTCCACACTCACAGAGACCGATACGGCCCGATTCGATAGATTCAAGGCACTTCTATCTTTATCTGTGAATGTGTAGGTCAACGTGTCGGTCAACTCGCCAGAGAAGACCTGTCGGTTGTTTCCAACGCTCCTTGTAAACGTGACGGTGCCATTGGCCCTACTCGCAGTGCCCGTCATCTCAAAAGTTTCGCCATCAACGGTCGTGAAAACCGCGGTCACAGTATTAGAAGTGCTGGTCATCGACGAGAGATCAATGTCCAGAGATCCGCTGTGAATAAATTTAGCATTCCCGGAGAGCGCTTCAGACGTATTTGCTACTGCCTCCCTCGATGTCACTCCATCTTCAGCTGAAACCCCAGTCGACGAACCTGGCAAAACCTCAAGTGGGTCTACGTCCCCGTCTGCCGTCGAAAAAGTCACGGTCAGTGTCCCTGCACTGGCGGTCACAGAGCGGCCCGAGGTCGCATCAAAAGACGATGTCTCGGTCAACGCTGCGGCGACAGCCACAGTGAACGAAGTCAAATCAGCAGCCTCTACGGAGTCAATATCAATCACCACACCGGCAACCGTTATTTGGCCAGTGGTGGGGGTGCCCGTAAACGTCAGGGTTTGTATCTCACCCCCATCATCACCACTCAAGGTCCTTAACGTAGTGGGGTTAATCAACACATCGCCCGACAAATTCACCGAGGTGGCTTTGTAGACAGGCACCTCACCCACGCGCTCACCAGCAGTGCCGTCGAGGACCTTAAAGCCGTTCCACTCAGTCATCTGCGCGATGCGAACGACCTCTTGCTTGAGTTGTTGAAACTCAAGATCGAGATAACTTCTGTCGGGGTTGCTGTTGGTATCGTTAATCGCTTGTATGGCCAGTTCCCGCATGCGCTGGAGCATGTTGGTCATCTCACCCGTGGCGCCTTCGGCCGTCTGAATCAGTGAGATTGCATCGCCCGCGTTTCGCACCGCCTGGTTCAGGGCGCGAATCTGTTGCGTCATCCGAGTAGAGATCGCCAAGCCCGCTGCGTCATCGCCCGCTGTGTTTATGCGCTTACCGGTCGAGAGCTGCTCCATGGACTTCGCCATGGCCTTGCCAGAGACTTTCAGTGCGTTTTGCGAGAACAACGCTTTGGTATTCGTATTGATCACTGCCATCTTTTTCTCCTATCGCCAGGCCCATCCTGGCGAGTTGCCCTCAAGCGTTAGGGCGCACTGACGATAAGCAGAGTCCGTGCCAACCAGTTGCAAGCGCCCCTAGAGGCTTTTAAGTTATTGATTTATATAATTTTTTATTGGTGTTAAGCGAGCAGCGGCAATACCTGTCGGGGAACCGGCAACTCCTTTCCGCTCGGTCAGGGATCTGCAAATACTTGCCGAGGCATCGCTCAAAGGCGGCGAAGCCGGCCTAAATTCCCTGGCTGGGCCCACCAAGCCCAAGGCCACACGGCGAAGCAGCGCCGAACCGCTGAAAGAAAAAAGCCGACCCTTGTGGGGTCGGCTCTGAATTGTCCTTGGCGGGCCTGTGGGCCCAGCGCGAAGAACACCTACTGGAGAAGCTGAAGAACTGTTTGTTGCGACTGGTTGGCCTGGGCCAACATGGCTGTGGCGGCCTGCGCCACAATCTGGGCCTTGGCCAGATTGGTCGCCTCAAGGGCATAGTCCGAATCCATGATTCGACTCTTCGATGCCTGGAGGTTTTCCGATGCCTCGGACTGCACATTAATCACCGCATCGAGCCGGTTCTGGTAGGCGCCCGAGCGGGCCTGGGCAGACATCACACCTTCAAGAGCCGCATCAATTGCCGTAATGGCGATGGACGCTCCCTCTTGAGTGGCCACATCAATTTCGGAGATTTTCACGCCAGTGTTGGAGCCACCAACGGTTCCCTCTCTGAAGCCCAGTCGAGTGAAGTTATCGCCCCCCTCGGAACCTCGTGCAACCGTAAAGGCTTTGTCCGATGTCAAACTCACGGAAGAATAGAAAGTCACCGAACTGTCAGCGGTTACTGCTGCTGCGCTACCAGTTCCAATGGTCACGCCGGCAAGCCCTAGGTTTCCAGCGCTAATCGAGGTGGAGAGCGAGATAGCGATATTCCGCCCATCCTCCGCCACAAGTTCAATTCCTTGCCCAAATTCGCGAGCCACAACGCCCGTCTGACCCGAGAAGGCATTAATCGATTCGATTACACCATTCCGAGAGGCGGGTGTCACGGTGATAGTGGACCCATTAATGAATAGCTGGCCTGAGGAGGCAGCACTGGTGAAGTTGGAAGCTGTCTCCGAGCGAATGACATTGGGTTCTGCACGGGCTGTAACACCGTGAAGATCGGTCTTCTTATTGATGGCGGCCGCAATCGCAATAGCACTGGCCGCCTTTGCGCTGCTTGTGCTGGTGAAGGATGCTCGATCGTCCGTTGCCCTGGCCGCATCAATGGCAATGTCGTTTAAGACCAGGGTGTCGCCATTCAAAACACCAACATTTGCAGTCGATGGCGAAGCCGTCGCCGCAAGGGGATAGTGTGCCCCAGCGGTCGCAACGCCATCGCCCGAGCGCTCCAGAGTAACAACGGATGCAATGTCTGGTTCAAAGCGGCCCATGCGAAGACCAGTACCCGTGATGTCCCCACCAATTGCGTGCTCTACTTTTATCGATTCGCCTGAGGTTGAGTAGAGCGAATATGTACCAACGTAAGTTGCTGCGTCGCCAAGTCCCGTGTTTGCTCTTGAAAGGCTTTCACCAAACGCAATCGTGACATTTCGTCCATCATCTGCGATCAGGAGGACTCCCTGCTTATCGTCCCCCGTATCCACTGCTCGAACGCCAGTGCGGTCGGCAATGTCATTGATGGCTGTGACCACCGCCGTTCGGTTAATCACATTGTCCGTGCCGAGCGACACCGCTGCGGTTGCAACGTTATTAATGGTGATTGTTCCAGCGGTTAGCGTAGATGCAGGGGCTGTCATGGTGGAGCCCTGCACAGTGGTCTCATTGACCAATGCGAATACGCCACTCTGTTCCGTTACGCGATTAATCGCCGCTACTTTGGCAATGGCGCTGGCCGCTGGGCTTGAATAGGAGGCCGCATCGTCAGCCGCAAGCGATGCGTTGACCACCGTGCCATTCAGAGTGAGATCGCCGGATGTAATCGCATCAAAGTAGGTGGCGTTTCCGCCCAAGGAGGTGAGAGCGGGTCTCAGTCCAGAGCCAATATCCTTTGGCCGCACTGAATCAAACCCAATCGACATGCGATCGCCCTGGTTGGCGCCGATCTGAAGCTCAACGTTGCGAGCCGTACCATCCAAGAGCTTAATATTGTTGAAGTGCGTCTTGGTGGCGACATTCTCGATCTCGATTCGCAACTCGTTGATCTCGAGCTGAAGGGACTGTCGATCCAGTGGGCTCATGGTCCCCGTGGCTGCCTGCACGGCGAGTTCACGCATGCGCTGAAGCATGCTTGTCACCTCGCCATAGGCGCCGTCGGCAGTCTGCGCCATCGAGAGCCCGTCGTTGGCATTCTTAATTGCCATCCCAAGGCCACGCACCTGTGCGTTCATGCGCTCGGAGATTGCGAGGCCTGCCGCATCGTCTTTCGCGCTATTAATGCGCAGACCCGTTGAGAGTCGCTCGATAGCGGTTGCAAGCTTCAAATTAACTTGGCGCGATGACTCCTGAGCAACGATTGCCTTGATATTGGTATTGATTACAGCCATTAAAGTTCTCCTTGTCCCTGGGACTTTTAGGCAGCGGTGGCGAGGCCAAGAACCTCAGAAAGGGCATGGAACTCGCGCTCGAGTTCAGGATGATTGGGGTAATGCTCATGGGCGAGCATCACGGCACTCAATGCCGCAGCAGGCTCAAGGGCACAACGCAGAGCGCGAATGAACATCAGGTGTGTATTCAGAGGGGCGCGCTCGCCCTGAATCTCGAGCAAATGATTCAGGATGGCGGCTGACTCAACCCAGTCTTCCCTCAGCATGGCCATCAGGCCCGCCATGGCCAGAACATCTTCACTGTCTGGATAGAGAGATAGGCCTGCCTCGGCCAGTGCATGGGCAAGGTCTTGCCGATCTTCCGACACCAAGGCCGAGATCGTCTCGCGGATCTCCTGAGGGGAGTACTTGGATACAACCTCACCGCTGGCTTCGGCGCCAAGGCTCAGGTTACGGCTGGCGATGATCTCTTTGTAGAGTTCGGTGTTCATGGCTTATTACCTCGTGTTTGGTTAGACACGGGGTAATAAGCAAGGGCTGTGCCAGCCAAAAAAACGGCTAGTTGCTCGAGAAAGCCTTGCGGAGAGTGTTTGTGATCTCTAGAAGATCGTCTGCCACCCGGGGGGCACGACTGCCCTTGGCTCGGTTTAGCTGGTGCAGAAAGTATCGATAAACGGTGGAGAGGTAACGGGCCAGATCGGGACTGATCTCCGGGTCAAGGGCCTTTTGGAGCCCGACAACAATTCGGGACGCCCTCGCCACATGAAGGTCTTGAGCAGACGAGTCGTTTACAAGGGTGGCATTCTTCACCCCGGCAAGGCTTGCGGCCAGCCCATCGAGCAGCATTTCCAGAATATGCCGCTTTTCATCGAGCCCTTCCACCTCATACTGCACCCGCCTGTAGGCGGAGATGGCCGCTCGTCGAATGGCTAGCGAGGACATTGGGCGAGATTAACTTCCCAGTGGTCAGGTCATCAAAGTCAGAGAATTCGGCTAGCCAATTGCTCCATTTAGTAGGTAGTCAGCAATATTCCGGTTCATTGAGTTTGCTTGAGCCAATACCGCAGTGGCAGCGTCTTGGCGGATCTTGGCAGACGCCAAATTTGACGCCTCAAGCGCCAAGTCCGCATTCATGATGTTTCCATATTGCGATGTCTTGCTCAGAATGGCGGAATCAGCCATATCCGAGCTATTTAGCAACGAAGACTCGTAGCCGCCGTATTTCGCAAGTTGAGAGCTCACTGTGCCAATCGCAGTCTCGACAGCTGTGAGAGCAGTGCTAGGAGCAGAGGACAAGTCAAGCCCCGAAAGAGATAGAGCCCCTGCTGTGGCACTTGAAAACGTCAGAACCTTTGTCGCGCTCGCCGTAATCCCCACCTGAACCGTTACGTTTCCTGCCTCAGATCCAAGCGTTTTCTTCTCTGCGAACTCTATATTCTCCGCAATGTCAGTGATCCCCTGCACCAATTCGTTAAATTGCGTCTTGAGTGCTGTCTTCACCGTAGCCACGTTCTCACCCACTGCAGCCAGCGCAAGGGTCCTCATCTCGGACAGGTAGTCCAGGATTCCGTTAATGCCATCGGTGACTTTCTGCATGTCGCCAACGGCCGCATTGATGTTTTTCTTGGCCTGCATGTAAGAGGCAACCTCAGCTTTGAGTTGGGCGGCCTTGCCCACACCTGCTGGGTCGTCACTGGCGCGAACAACCTTTAGCCCGGTCGCGAGCCTCTGCGACGCCTTGGCTGCGTCGGCGTTTGCGGACTTGAGCCCCTGCAAGGCGACCAGGGTGGTCGTGGAGTCAACTGGAGAAGTGGCCATTTTCGATTCCCTTTCGATTTGTCGTAGGGGACCATCCCCCGCAACACTCAACTTCAATGGGATGAAGGCTACCGAAACTCATTGAAAACTTAAGCATTTTTTACGTCTTTTACGCGGCTTACGGCAAAACCTTGCCGCCTCTGAAAAATCTTGCCATTCCTCCCTAAAGTTTTCATGAATGGGGCCGATCCCTCCTGTGTGTGGAGGATTCCCGGTGTTTATTGAAAAAATCGACCTAGAGAAGATTCGCGAGAAAAACTGGCTTGAGGTGCTCAGCAGGCTTGAGGTGGGTGAGAGCGTCTATTGTGTCGACCCCCGGGAGGCCGAGAGCGTCCGGGTAACCTCTTACTACCTTATTAAAACCCGAAAGCTGCCCTGGCGATTCGTTTCCCGAAAAATGGACAGGGGCTGGCGGCTAATCCGAGTGGAATAAATCTACTCGGGGCCCAAGGCGTCCAAATACGCATGAACCCGCGGCAGATGGGCCGCCACCTGCTCAGCCTCAGGCACCAATAGGGTGTGATTCTTCGGAAACCATGGGTAGGTCTCT
>Ga0194118_10006150_pt1 | contig 12104 bp, 11 predicted proteins | sample TA2MahsurfametaG_2_FD_148662 | JGI IMG/M metagenome (GOLD analysis project Ga0194118, IMG submission 148662) | Freshwater microbial communities from Lake Tanganyika, Tanzania - TA2015013 Mahale N5 surface | ecosystem: Environmental > Aquatic > Freshwater > Lake | place: Tanzania: Lake...
ATGCTCTTGAAAGTTTTTCTTTTTTTTGATCTTTTGAAGTAATCATCAAGATTTGACTTACAACTACTTATTTGGATTAGTCAAATCCTCCAAAGTAACAGGCTTATTGATGTCATGCATCTGCTCTGCCTGTTCCTCTTCTTGTGGTTTTTTAGAGGCCCTTTTTGCTTGTCTTAATGCTAGACGTTCCTTACGTTTTGCTTCTTTAAGCATAGCTCTTTCACCACGTTTAGACTTATAATCATAATGTATACCCATGGAAGAGCCTCCATTTAAAAGTTATTAAACTTTTTTTAAGTTCACTGCTGAGGGACCTTTTTTCCCATCTTCAATTTCAAACGTAAGAACATCTCCTTCGTCTAAATAATCAATTCCAGCACTTTTGACAGCAGACATATGTACAAAAACATCTTTTTGCTTGTCATCTCTTTCGATAAAACCATAGCCTTTGCTACCGTTAAACCATTTTACTTTTCCTTTTATACTCATTTATTGTTATTTTATTTAATTATTGTCTTAGATTATTTATCCAAAACAGCATCTTTTAATAGTTATAACTTATAAAAGTCAACAAACTTTAAAAAAAGACCGAGGAATTATAGAGTGTTTTTTAGAAAATCATGAAAAAAAGTTTTTTAAAGTTTTTTTATAAAGTTTTTTATTATCAATATGTAAGATTAAAACCTTTAAATTTTGAAAGCGAAATCGTTCATAGAAAAGAGATAATTCAAAAACTAATTGATCATAATAACTATACTAGCTATTTAGAAATCGGTTGTTTTCAAGATGAGGTTTTTAGCTATATTGATTGTAAAAAAAAAATAGGTGTTGATCCAATTCAGGGTGGTAATACTAGGTTGACAAGTGATGTTTTTTTTAAAAATAATAAAGACAAATTTGATTGTATTTTTATCGATGGTTTACATACTTATGATCAATGTAAAAAGGATGTCTTTAATTCTTTAAGATTTCTAAATAAGGATGGAATCATACTTATTCATGATTGTTTACCCACAAGTTTTCTAGAACAAACCGACATAAGGTTAACTAGCAATTGGTATGGAACTGTGTGGAAATGTATGGTTGAACTTAGAACTATGGATAATATAGAGACTTATACAATTAATTGCGATAGCGGAATTGGTGTTGTTCAAAAGAAAAAGGGCACAAATAGATTAATTTTGGATAAAAAAATAAATAAAATAACTTTTAAAGATTTTTATTATAATTACAAAAATTGGTTAAGACTAATTAGTTATGATGAATTTAAAAAAAACTTTTAGGTCTTTCAAATGGCCTGTAAAAAGATTTACGTAAAAACATAGAATTTAAAAGGCCAGATAATTCAGCAAAAGTAACATAAAAGTTTTTCTTTTTCAAATTGAGTATGATTAATAATAATTCAAAAAAATATTTTAGAATATATTTTAAACTAGTTCTAAACGCATAAAAGTAGCCATTAAATTTTTTTAAATAATAAAACTTTGACCAATTGTAATGCCATGCTCTTGACAATTGTATTTGAAAACTATACCTCAAATCTACTGACTTTGACCCCATTTCTACGTATTTAATATTTTGACACGCATATACACCTTGTAATTGTCTACAAAAATCCCAAGTCTCAAAATATAAGAAATAATTCTCGTCAAATAATTTTTTTCCTATTTTTTTTTTATTAACAATATAGGAGTTATCTATCCAATCTACTTCTAAAACGTTCTTTAAATTTGTTTTATTTTTTTTATATAAAACCCCAAAATTCTGGTAACGAGAAGAATCTTTGTATGCCATACCTAAAACTGAAAAATTTTTTATTTTCTCGCCTACCTTAAGCAACCTTTTAATTGTTTTTTTATTAATAATTATGTCAGCAGGACATAACATAACAAATTTTGTAAGTGAGTACTTTAATCCAAGGTTATAAGCTCCGGCTAGTCCCAAATTTTTTTTAGGAAGAATTACTTTTATATTTTTGTATTTACTTTTAATAAAGTTTTTAAAATGAGCATTTCTACTATTATCAACTACAACTATAAGAAAATCTTTTGAAAGAGTTCTGATTTGTCTAATAATATGCTTTTCACTATGAAAAGAACAAAAAACTATTGTTAACAATTTATCTCAGCTAATATTGATTAATAATAAGACTATAACTTGGTTATAAAATTAATGTAACTTTTAATTATATACTCCCAATTAAAGTAGATCTCTTTAGGAAAATTTACAAAGTTTACAGCTTAGCATTTAGTTTATATCATTTATATACTAGCCCCTATAGTTAAGCGGCATAACAAGTCCATGGTAAGGATTAGTGAGAAGTTCAATTCTTCTTAGGGGCGCCACAAATTAAAATATCAATGACGAAAATTCAGGATTATCAAAAATATTTTTTGTTTTTTTTTTTAATAGTTAGCCTAATCTTTACAAGATTTTTTAATATTAACCATGAGGATCTTTGGTTTGATGAAATTATTTCTTTTTGGATATCCGATCCAGAAATCTCATTTAAAGAGACTATATTTAGAAATGAACAATTTAATAATTCTCACAAGTTATATCATTTAATCTTAAAACTATACTTCAAATTTTTTCATTACATTCCTGAATACGGAAGATATTTAAATATTTTTTTTGATCTTTTTTCTTTATTGTTATTATTAAAACTAATTCAAAGTATAAAAAAAAATCATAGTTATTTCTTATTAGCTTTATTATTAATTTTTAATCACTATTTAATATCCTATGCCCATGAATTAAGAACTTACTCTTTTTTCTTTTTTATTTCTTCTTTAAGTATTTTTTTATTTTTTGAAATATATTTTAAACAAAACGTAAATAAATTTTTTTATATTCTTTATTTTTTTACAAGTGTAGCCGGCCTTTTTACTCATAACTTTTATTTTATTATTTTTTTTTCTAAGATTATATTTTGTTTATACGAACAAATAATTCTAAAAATTAAAAATTCTTTTTTTTTTTTTATATTAGTTTTATCATTATGTTCTTATTTAGTTTTTGAATTAAAAATAATTACTGGAAATCTTTCAATAAGGGATTTTTGGATACCAAAAATAAGCAAAAATTTTTGGTACGATTTTTTTTTTTCAAGATTTTTTGGTTCCAAGATAGTTGGAACATTACATCTTCTAATTTTTATTTTTCTTGTTGTATTTTTTTTTAAAAAAATTCTTCAAAACAGAAAACTTTCTTTCTTTCTTTTGTTATTTTTTCTTTGCTACTTTATTCCATTAACATATAGCATTTTAATAATACCAGTATTTATTGATAGATTTATAATATTTGTATTAATTCCATTATTCTTTCTTGTAAGTCTACTTACAGTTTTGCTAAAAAAAAAAACTCAAACTTATATACTTTTAGTTTTGTTGATTTCAAATTTATCCCACTACGTCTTTACAAACTACAAAAGGGTTTCTAACAAACCAGAATTTAGCAAAAGTATTCAAAAGATAAATGAGTCTGATAATAAATTTGTTATTTTACAGAGTAAAATTGAGTACTATTTGGCCTTAAAAAATTACTTTAAAAACATAAAAAAAGTCGATTCTAAACAGATAAAGATTATTGAAAAAAAAGATTTAAATACCCAGATGGTTTTTTGGCAACTATGCTATGAACCTATCAATGATTTTAATTGCTTTGAAGATCTTCTAAAAAATAAAAAATATTCAGTTTCTGAGGAGGCTAAATTTAAATTAATAAAGCTATATAAGTTTACAACTACTAAATAATGTTTATTTTTGTTTATTTTCTAGCTTTTTTACTGAATAATTCACACTTTCTAAGGAACATTTTAATAGTATACTGATTTTTTTTATACACAAAATGCTTGAGGTTAAAGTTCCTGACATTGGCGATTTCAAAAATGTAGAGATAATTGAAATTTTGGTTCATGAAGGTGATGAAATTAAAAAAAATGACCCATTAATTACGTTAGAGAGTGATAAGTCCAGCGTTGAAATACCATCTCCTTATGATGGAAAAATTTCTGATATTAAAGTTAAAGTAGGTGATAAGGTATCTCAAGGGTCTTTGATTGCAATAATTTCAAATGGAGGATCACAAAAAACTTTATCTAAAATAGAAAATAAAAATAATATTCCTCCCGAAACTGAAAGAATTATAAATCAGGCAGAACAAAACTTAGAAAAAAATAATTTAAACTTAAAAAATGGAACATCTCAAAATGTTTCTTACGATAATACTAAGTCTTTTAGAAGATATTCAAATGATGATGGATCAAAAAATTTTCATGATGATGTTGATCCAGATGAAACGAATGAATGGATTGAGTCGCTTAATGATGTTGTTGAGAGAGATGGTCCAAGAAGAGCTAATTATTTAATTGGAAAATTAATTAATCAAGCATATATTTCTGGCTCAAACATACCTTATAATCAAAAAACACCCTACATAAATACTATACCTTCAGAAATGCAAACAAAACATCCTGGAGATCAAAATATTGAAAACAAGATTAGATCTTTAATTCGATGGAATGCAGCGTGTATGGTTGTTAAAGCTAACAAGAAATCTTCAGAACTTGGTGGTCACATTGCAACTTTTGCATCGGCTGCAACTTTGTACGATGTTGGTTTTAACCATTTTTGGAGAGCACAAAATGATAAGTTTTTAGGAGATTTAATTTATTTTCAAGGACATTGTGCACCAGGTATTTATGCTAGATCTTTTTTAGAGGGAAGATTGACTGCTAAACAACTTGAAAATTTTAGACAAGAAGTAGAGGGAGAAGGTCTCTCTTCATATCCCCATCCCTGGTTAATGCCAAATTATTGGCAATTTCCAACAGTTTCTATGGGTCTAGGTCCAATAATGGCGATCTATCAAGCAAGATTTATGAAATATTTACAAAACAGAGGTTTGATTGAGGATCAAAACAGAAAAGTTTGGGCTTTTTTAGGTGATGGAGAGATGGATGAACCAGAATCAACTGGAGCTATAAGTCTGGCCTCAAGAGAAAAGCTGGATAATTTAATTTTTGTAATCAATTGTAACCTTCAAAGACTTGATGGGCCAGTTAGAGGAAATGGAAAAATAATTCAGGAACTGGAGGGAGTTTTTAGAGGGGTTGGTTGGAATGTGATTAAAGTGATTTGGGGTTCATACTGGGATCCTTTGATTACTAAAGATAAAACGGGTCTCTTATTAAAGCGAATGGAAGAGGCTGTTGATGGAGAATATCAAGCCTTTAAAGCTAAAGGTGGTGCTTATGTCAGAAGTCATTTTTTTGGAAAATATCCTGAACTTTTGGAGTTAGTTTCAAACATGACAGATGACGACATTTGGAAACTTAATAGAGGAGGACACGATCCTCATAAAGTATATGCGGCTTATCACGCTGCAATTAACCATAAAGGTTCACCAACTGTCATAATTACAAAAACAATTAAGGGATATGGAATGGGTAAAAGTGGAGAAAGTATCAATACTACTCACCAACAAAAAAAATTGGGTGTTGAGGATATGTTTTATTTTAGAGACAGATTCGACATACCTTTGACAGATAAACAGGTTGAAAATCTTGAATTCTATAGACCTCCAGAAAGTTCTGAAGAAATAAAATACTTAAAAGAAAGAAGAAAAAAGTTAGGTGGTTTTATTCCATCTCGGAGATTTAAAAACACACCTTTAGCAGTTCCCAGCAAAGAAGCTTTTGAATCATCTTATGCAGACTCCGGTGAGAGGGAATTATCAACCACAATGTCATTGGTAACAATTTTAACAAAAATTTTAAGAGATAAAAATTTTTCAGCAAGACTTGTTCCAATAATACCTGATGAAGCAAGAACCTTTGGAATGGAAGGTTTTTTTCAAAAAATTGGAATTTATGCTCATGAAGGTCAAAAATACGAACCAGTTGATTCAGAACAAGTAACCTCCTACCGAGAAGACAAAAAGGGACAGGTGCTACAGGAGGGAATTACAGAGGCTGGTGCAATGTCATCATGGATTGCTGCAGCAACATCTTATTCAAATAATAATATTGAAATGGTTCCTATTTATTTATTTTACTCAATGTTTGGCTTTCAAAGAATTGGTGACTTTGCATGGGCGGCCGGAGATGCTCAATGCAGAGGATTTTTAATCGGAGCAACATCAGGAAGAACAACTTTAGCAGGTGAGGGTCTGCAACATCAAGACGGACATAGCCATATCATGGCATCAATGATTCCAAATTGCGTATCTTACGATCCAACTTATGCATATGAAGTAGCTACTATTTTTGAAGATGGATTAAGAAGAATGCATGAAAAACAAGAAAATATTTTTTATTATATTACAACTTTAAATGAAAATTACAGACATCCTGCCATTCCAAAGCATGTAAAAAAAGAGGAAATAATTAGAGGTATGTATCTCTTTAAAGAAATAAACAACAAAGGAAAAACTAGAGTCCAGTTACTTGGTAGTGGAGCAATACTAAACGAAGTTATCAAGGCTGCTGAAATTTTAAGTAAAGAATATCAAATTGACTCTGATATTTGGAGTGTAACAAGCTTTAATGAGATTAAAAAAAATGCCTTAGAAATTGAAAGAAAAAATTTACTTAACATAGAAAAAAAACCTGAAAAAAATTATATTCAAAAATGTTTTGAAAAAAAAACAGGTCCTTTTATAGCTGCAACAGATTACATGCGATCGCTGTCTGAGCAAATCAGACCCTACATAAATGGAACGTATATAACTCTTGGTACTGACGGATTTGGAAGAAGTGATACAAGAAAAAAACTTAGAAAATTTTTCGAAGTAAATGATGAATTTATAGTTTACACTACATTAAGTACTCTGGCGCGAGAACAAAAAATCGCATCTAAAATTGCATCTGATGCTTTGAGAAAATATAAAATCGATCCTGCAAAAACAATACCAACCAAAATTTAAAAAAAACGAAGTGTCAATAAATTTAGACCTTGTAGTACCAGATATTGGAGATTTTAAGAATGTAGAAGTAATTGAAGTTCTAATAAAAAAAGGGGATAAAATCTATAAAAATCAACCTCTCATTACTCTTGAAAGTGACAAATCTAGTGTAGAAATTCCGTCGCCATTTGAAGGAATAATTAAAAAAATTAATGTAAAGATTGGGGATAAGGTTTCAAAAGGTGACAAAATCGGTGAGATAGAAAATTATGAAGAAAAAACAGAAGACCTTAAAACAAAAATATCACAGGAGTTCGTTAAAGAAATAGAAAATGATAATATAAAAAATAATTATTTAAAAGTCCCTAATTTAGGATCAAAAAAAAATCTAATTGTGACTGAAATTTTTTTTAATAATAACTCTTTTATTAAAAAAAATAGCGTAATACTTGTAATAGAAGATGAAAAAAATAGTTATGAAATTCCTTCACCTGAGGATTTTTTTTTAAAAAATTTTTTGGTTAAAAAAGGTCAAGTTGTTAAAGAAAATGATAAGATAGCCGAAATATCGAAAGATAAAAAAATTTTCACTAAAGAAAATATTTCTAAAGATGAAAAAAACCTTGAGATAAGTTTACAACATTCTAACCCCATTAGTGCAAGTCCAAAAGTAAGAAAATTTGCAAGAGAACTAGGCATAAAATTAAATTTAGTTACTGGCTCAGCTAGAAAAGGAAGGGTCTTGGAGGAAGATATAAAAAATTATGTAAAAAAAAATATTAATTTTGGAAAAGAAAAATTAATAAATATGCATTTTAAAGTTGATAAAAAAAAAGAAGATGAGTTACCGTATAATCATAGTCAATTTGGGGAAGTTGAAATTCAGAAAATAACCAGAATTAAAAGATTATCAGGGCCTCATCTAGTTAAATCATGGACAGAAATTCCTCACGTAACTCAGCATGATGAGATTGATATTAGTGAAATGGAAAATTTTAGAAGAAATCTAATAAATTTAGATACAAAAGAAAAAATATCCGTAACACCCCTAGTATTTATAATGAAGGCACTAGTATTAGCTATGAAAAAATTCCCAAATTTTAATTGTTCAATAGACTCTAAAAAAGAGGAAGTTACATTCAAAAAATATTTTCATATTGGTATAGCGGTGGACACACCGAATGGCTTAATGGTTCCTAAGATTAGAAATGTTGATCAAAAAAATCTTTTAACTTTAAGTAATGAATTAAGAGAGATCAGTAAGCTTTCTAAGGAACTAAAAATAGATAAGAAAGAATTTTTTGGAGGATCTATAACAATCTCTAGTTTAGGTGGTATAGGAGGTGGTTTTTTTACACCAATAATTAATAGTCCAGAGGTTGCAATATTGGGAGTAGGAAAAACTGAAATAAAACAGGTTTATCTAGAGGATAAATTTATGCCGAGAAATCTAATGCCAATATCACTATCATACGATCATAGAATAATAGATGGAGCAGAAGCTGCGAAGTTCTGTCAAGAACTTAAAATTAGCTTAGGAAAAGACTTTGCTTTAAATCTTTATCAATAAGTAAGGTAATGATTTATGGGCACTGTGAAGAAAAATATCTTCCATTAAAAAAAATTTTTGAAAATTTTTTTTTAAATAATCGAGAAGAAGGAGCCTCTTTTTCAGTATATCAAGATGGAAAGCAGTTAATTAATTTATATGGCGGGTATAAAAACTTAAAAAAAGAAATATGGAAAGAGGATACTATAGTAAATGTATTCTCTGCTACAAAGGGAATTTATGAACTTTTAATTTGCAAGCTAATAGAAAGTCACAAATTAGATATTACAAAACCAGTTTACTATTATTGGGAAAAGTTTAGAGAAAGCTCTAAAAGAACAATCACTCTTGAGAATATTTTATGTCATGAATCTGGAATCTATCGATTTCAAAAAGGAATAGATAATAAAGATTTATTAGATTGGGATAAAATAATTAATTTTTTAGAAAATCAAAAACCAGAGCATGAACCTGGTAGTAAAACTTTTTATCATTCTATGACCCATGGTTTTTTAATTGGACAAGTTTTAAAGAACATTTTTAAAAAAAGTCTAAGTGAAATTTTAGATTTTTTAATAAGAAAAAAATTTAATTTAGACTTTTATATAGGGGTTCCTGATAATAAGATTGGAAAGATCGCCTACCTGAAAAATAAAAATTTAATTAACCCAATAAATGAAAAAGAAAAAGAAAAAGAAATAAAAAAAATTAACTTTTTAAATAGTTTTGAATATCAAAAATCTCAAATTCCCTCAATAAATGGACACAGCAATTCAAGATCTATAGCGAAAATTTATGATATATTTGCAAACGATATAAAATTGAAAAAAAGTATTTTTATTGATGAAAAAATTATGAACTATTGCCTTGAAGAAAAAAATAAAAGAATTGACGAAAATTTAAAAATGAAAATTAGATGGTCTAGAGTGGGTTTAATCTTAAGAGGTGGCTGGTTATTTGGTAAAAATAGATTATCTTTTGGTCATAATGGTTGGGGAGGATCCATGGGTTTTGCAGACCCAATTAGAGGACTTGGAATAAGTTATACAACAAACTATTTAAACCCTACCATGGGTTCTGATGATAGAGTTTTAAGCTTAATTAAAAAATTTTATGAAATAGATGAAAGTTTATAAACTAATTTAGAATAAGAAACACTTATTTAAATATGAAAACAGTCATTGTAACTGGAGGTCTTGGCTTCATAGGAAGTAATCTTGTTAAGCTACTGAACCAAAGAAACTATTATGTAGTTAATGTTGACAAATGTACCTATGCATCAAATTTGAACAACATAAACAAAAAAATTAAAAATTATAAATTTTATAAATTGGATATCAATAGTATAAATTTACTAAAAAATATTTTAATCAAGTATAAACCAAAAATAATTTTTAATCTTGCCGCGGAAACCCATGTTGATAAATCTATTGAAAAACCAATAGCATTTATTAAAAGTAACTATTTAGGAGTTTTTTCAATTTTAGAACTTATAAAATCGTTAAAAATTAATACTAGACTTATTCACATATCGACGGACGAAGTTTATGGTAGTATTGAAAAGGGAAAAAAATCAAAAGAAGAGGATGCCTATAAACCAAGCTCACCTTACTCATCTACGAAAGCCGGTGCTGATTTATTGATCAAATCGTATATAAAAACATATAATTCTCCTGCAATTATAACAAATTCCTGCAATAATTACGGACCTAATCAAGATCCTGAAAAATTAATACCTACAATCATACTGCAAATCCTAAAAAAAAGAGCAGTACCTATCTATGGTCTTGGAAAAAATGAAAGGGAATGGATTTACGTTAATGATAACTGTAGAGCTTTAATCGAAATTGCCGAAAAAGGAATAATAGGTGAAACTTATAATATTGGGTCAGGAGAAGTTTTTTCAAATTTAGAAATAGCAAAAAAAATTATCAAAATTCTAAAATATGGCAAAACTAAATTTGTTAAAGATAGACCTGGTCATGACCTTAGATATTCATTAAACTCAGAAAAAATTTATAAACAAACTAGGTGGCTCCCCCTTGTTAAAATTGATAGCGGGCTAAAAATTACAACTGACTGGTATTTAAATAAGTTTAAAGAAAATTTTTTTATAAATAAAAAAATTGGAAAAAGATTGGGTTTAATTAAATGATTAGAAAAGGAATAATACTTGCAGGTGGTCATGGAACACGTTTAAGCCCATTAACTAAAATCATTAACAAACAATTACTTCCTTTATACGACAAACCTACTATTTTTTACCCGCTGTCAGTTTTATTGTTAGCCAATATTAGAGATATTTTGATTATAACTAATCCATTGGAAGATAATTATTTTAAAAAAATTTTAGGTGATGGTTCAGATTTTGGAATTAAAATTGAATATACTACACAGCAAAAACCTAGTGGTCTTTCTGAAGCTTTCATAATTGGTGAAAATTTCATAAATAAAAAAAATGTAGCAATGATACTTGGGGATAATTTCTTTTTTGGTCAAGGCTTCACCAAAAAATTGTTGGAAGTTCAAAAAGTAAATGGATCCACAATTTTTTTATATCCAGTTAAGAATCCAAAAAACTATGGAACTGTATCTCTTATTAGAAAAAAAATAAAAACAATAGAAGAAAAACCAAAAAACCCGAAATCAAACTTAGCTATTGTAGGCTTATACTTTTTTGATGGAAATGTTTCTGAATATGCAAAAAAACTAAAACCATCAAAAAGAGGTGAACTTGAAATTGTTGATTTGATAAATATTTATAAAAATAGAAAAAAGTTAAATTATAAACTTTTAGGAAGAGGCTCAACGTGGCTTGATACTGGTAGTATAGAAAATCTTTATGATGCATCTCAATTTGTATCTAATATTGAAAAACGGCAAGGTTTGAAAATAGCTTGTATTGAGGAGATAGCTTTAGAAAAAAACTGGATAAATAAAAAATTATTAAAAAAAAGAATAAAATTTTATGGAAATTGTGAATATTCTTACTATCTAAAAAAACTTTTATAAAATGAAATTCATAAGAGGTCTGAAAATTTTTAAAAAAAAACGTTTTTTTGACAAAAGGGGCTACTTTGAAGAGGTATTTATGAAAAAATCTGTTAAAAAAAATTTTGTATTTAGCTGTATATCTTTATCCAAAAAAAATGTGCTAAGAGGTTTGCACTTACAAATAAAAAGTTCACAAGGGAAATTTTTAACTGTTATTAAAGGTAAGATTTTCGATGTCGTTGTAGATTTAAGAAAAAATTCAAAATCTTTTGGAGAATATTTTTCTATAACTTTAGATTCAAAAAAAAAATCATCTATATATATTCCTGAGGGTTGTGCTCATGGATTTTGTTCACTAGAAGAAGATAGTATTGTTTATTACTTATGCACTAAGTATCGAAATAAAAAAAGTGAAATTGGAATTAAATGGAATGACAATGATTTAAATATCAAATGGCCAATAAAAAAACCAATAATTTCATTTAAAGACAAACAAAATATATCTTTTAGAGAATTCTATACAAATTACTAAACTTCAATGCTAGGAAATAATAAAATAGTTATTACCGGAGGTTATGGAAGATTTGGTAGACTCTTAAAAAAAAAATATTACTCAAAAAATATTTTTTACCCAACAAAAAAACAGATGAATATC
>Ga0194118_10006151_pt1 | contig 12101 bp, 4 predicted proteins | sample TA2MahsurfametaG_2_FD_148662 | JGI IMG/M metagenome (GOLD analysis project Ga0194118, IMG submission 148662) | Freshwater microbial communities from Lake Tanganyika, Tanzania - TA2015013 Mahale N5 surface | ecosystem: Environmental > Aquatic > Freshwater > Lake | place: Tanzania: Lake Tanganyika...
GACCACACCAATAGAACGCTTCAACAGCTCAATCGACTCTTTTCGGACATATCCCTCTTTTATGCATCGGTCACCCACCTCATTTTTTAGTTTTTCAAGAATTATGGAATCCACATCATGTTTTATTTCATGGGGTAAAAGATTTATTTTATGAAATAACGTGCTTCTTATAAAAAGAGACATCGGTGCTGCTATATATAAGTATTGAATATTAATATTTAAATCAAATTTTAAAGGTCTGCAAAAAATTTACTTAAAAACATATACGGATATAAAATATAGGTTTTTAAAAAAATAAAACACTAAAGCGTATGAATAATGTAAAGAGAAAAATTTACTGCTGCAATTGCGGTAAATTGGGTCATGTTTTACGCAGCTGCTTAGAACCCATTATTAGTTTGGGAATAATTATGTATCATTATAATCCGGACGAGAAACAAATTAAATTTTTAATGATTCGACGCAAATTTACGTTAGGGTTTATGGATTTTATTTTGGGCAAATATAGCTTAAATAATTTAGAATACATTTACAGAATCTTTAATGAAATGACCATACACGAAAAATTACGAATTATGACTGACCCATTTGATAAATTATGGTTCTCAATCGACTACAACTGCTACGATTTTGAAAACGATTTGTCTGCGGAAATGAAAAGAAAAGTTGAAAATGACTATCAAATATCCAAAAAAAAGTTTTTATTAATTCGGAATGGATACATCAATAAAAATAATCAGTATATAAATTTATACCAAATCATAAAAAATTCAAGATATAATTGGTTAGAACAGGAATGGGAATTTCCTAAGGGCAAGCGAAAAATGAACGAAAGCAATTTGGATGCGGCTATTCGCGAATTTAAAGAAGAAACCAATTTTCCCGAAGAAAATATGGAAATAATATTAACCGATATACCAATTGTAGAAAAATATTGCGGGTCCAATTACAAAAAATATAAACACATTTATTATTTGTGTCGGGGGAATCAGTGCATAAATTATTCCAATTTCCCCCTCACAGAACATCAAAACATTGAAATCAGTTCAATTCAGTGGCTTACCTATGACGAAGCCATGCACGCCATACGACCTTATCAAATAGAAAAAAAAATAGTATTAACTCAAATTTATAATTTTATCAAATCGAATGCAAAAAATTCATGTATACAATAATAAAGTTCTTATTACAGTGAATATTAAAGCCGTTTAGTTACTTTTTAGCAGCCGCTTTCTTAGCAGCATTCATACTATAAAACTGGTCACTTGTGAATCCTTGATGAGCTACACGGCTAAAAAACTTATTTAATTCATCCATCCTTGGAAATGTATTAAGAACAATGTATCCCTCTCCATGAATTCCGTTTTTACCAACGGATTTGCCTAATTCATTATTAGCAAGAAGTATTTTTCTCAATTCTTCTCCCTCTACTAGGGAAAGTAGTTTTATCCTAAGGTCTCTAATATGTCCGCCTAATTTATCTATGTAGGCATACCCATTATCATCTTGGGGTTCTAAGCGGACAACATAAGCATCGTGCGACATTTCCTTTTATGGATACTATATCATATTTAGATTAAAATATAATTTTCAATTTTTTTTGTTTATTTTGCCCATATAATATTAAATATAAATTATATAATATTATAAATTATGAGCTCAGTTTCAAAAGAAAGTGCAATATTTTATAGCAATTTGGACAAATCTAAAAAACATACAGCTATCAAAAATAGTATACTTGAAGATCAATTCGATGAATTTGGATCCAAAAAAAATTTTTTTTTAAAAAAAACATATGTCATCATTGATAGTTCTAATCGCAATAAAAAGGACCGCCTTGAAAGCATGCAATTGGACTATGAACAATTGGGTGTGTTAATGAGTTCATCCCGGCCTGGTCAGATTTTCTTATACATTCCAAATGTATTTTACCAAAAAAACGATAACAAAAATCGCAAATTGGAAAATAGCTCATTTATTTATTTTACTAATATTTCTAAAACAGCAACACAAATTAATGGAATAAATACGCGCAATTTCGAATTTAATGCTATTAATAACTCTCCCATTTTTAACGCTGTATCCGTTGATAACCAGAGTATGTATACTATTTTTGGCTGGGAAACCCTTAACGAATTCATTCGCGCGCAATATGAAACGGCAGATGAGTTTAAAGCCGACATAACAAAAATTAATTTTTATTCGTTTTTTTACACAAATAATCCGAATATTAGTTCTAATAATTATTCGGCTCTGTTCAAAACAAATAAACCAAATATATTTAAATTAAATTCCAGACAGATTGGTTATCCTCAGAGCAGTTATTTTAAAATATTTTTAGCAAATACGTTTTTTAATATATACCGCATTAAATTGTTTAATATAAGTTTACCAAATAACGTTTTTAATATAAATAATGACCCTTATTCAATTAATAATTACAAATATCTAATTAACAATAAATTACGGTTTGTTTTATACTCGGATCAATATTTAATTAGTAATATTGATTATGTAGGAGCCCGTATAAAGTATGATTTTTTGACAAAGGATGCGATATACGATATAAATGGGTATAACAAGTTAGATTACAAATTTAGAATTTCCGCAAATCCGCAACGATATCCTAATTATTATTTAGCAAACGACATTTATCAATTAATGATGTTTAATTTGAACATGCTTTCTTCAAATGATGATTTTTTCAAATATGCGAATAATAATTTATTTGAAGTGGCTTATTTTTTTTTACAACAATTTCATTTGCATTATAACACGGATGTTTTTGCATTGAAAGGCAATTCCCCTTATCCATTCGGATTTTCCTACACGCAAAAAAATCCCAATGATGTAAATCGATTGTATTACATTTACACATCCGATGTTTCAACTACTGAAAGTCAAACCAATTTTATTTTGAGAAATGATAATACGTTAAATATTAAAAATCCATTAGTTTATTTTAATGATTACCTATTATATGTGAATAATGAGTCATTTATTTTTGTTGTTTCCGTGTGTAATTGGATGGATCAAATTATTAAAGTAAGAAACAATTATGATTTTGACAATAATTTTGGCTTTTGTAAATTATATACATTACAGAACAATTATTATGAAAAATTGGTTGGAACGATTCAAAACGTGGATATTTCATCTAAATTTATCACTAGTAAGGGTATGTCCACGAATGGTGTAATAAATAAACAAAAAATATATTATAAAATAGGCATATTTATAATTCTGCCAAATTTTAATGAATCTTCAATTGTTGGTATACCGATCTATGCAAATTACACCTCAAATTCGTTTAATTACATTGAAAATAGTATTAGCTCGTATATTGGAATTAATACAGAAAATAACACTTACAATTATAACCTGTTTCTAGATTTTCAAACCCTTTCATATACCGCATTGAACTCTAACATATTCCATTATAAAAGCGACTTGTTTCGAAAAATAACTGCAAATTTAATACAAACAAATGTCAGATCAGAAAAATTAAACCTCATTCAATACATCATGGTGCTAGACTCCATTTCCGGGTTTGCCGCGAATTCAATTAACGGCTCTATCATATATTCACGAATCAATGACCAAAGCTCAATCTTTATTCCCAACACGGTAATCGATTACATTGGATCCATTACGCTATATGCCAAATCGTGTCATGCCTATATGCTTTACGTTTTTGATCAAAAATCTTTTTCAAAATCTAGTAAAATTTACACATTATCGAATCAATATAATTATATAGGAGATGTTCTAGAAATATTTGATGTTTTTTACAATCAAAAATTAAGTAATACAATAACGGGATTTACAGCAGGCAAAAACTATATAACTTATTATATAAGTAATGATCAAATAAAAACAAAAACAAATTATTTTATTAAAGACTACGGTAATTCAAATTATTTTGTTGCATATTCAAGTATAAATTATTTAAAAATATATGAAAACATGCTTATAAATGGGGAGCAACTTATTGATTTTTCAACCAATCAAATAGTAGCACAGACTCTAGATGGCTATCAAAAAATAGGTGTTATTGAAGATGTTCAATTTGACTTAATTTTAGATGCCAGTCTGTATTTGATTGAACCTTCCCACTATGAAATTCTTTCGGAGACAACTGGCAATAATCAACAGTTCGCTCAACAAACAACATGGTCTAATGACACAATTATTATTAAATTGGATAAAATTCGTATTATTGAAACAGTTTCAAATATAAATAATGTGGTTATTGACTACAAAAATAAAACACTCATACTCGATAATAACCAAGGCATACGATTTGGGTCGACCATTTTAGAACAACCTATTTTTGATAAAAAAATAAAAATGTTTGTTTTTAAATTATCACTGAAAACACCCGGAATTAATATTGGAACCATTTACACTACGAACCAGTTTATTGCAAGTATTGATAACGAACCCATTGGAACAGCATACAGTATTTATTACGCACCTATCATTTATGGTTTATTGGTTGAAAAATCCGATGATTTTCAAATTGATCAATCGGTTAATTGGTTAGAATACACCTACATTAAAGATCCCTCCAGTAAATTTATAAAAACCGAAAAATTTAAAAATAGAAACATGTTAAATAATATTCCTGAAAAAACAAATACGACGGGATTAAAAAATTATAACATGCTGCCGCTTTACGAAATTGCGCTTGAAAACGGCATTTATAATAACCTCACATTCGTTGAATCACTCGAAAAAAAATTAAATAGTGTTGCATTCATGGAGTTTAATTATTTAAAGAAAACACTGGAACCAATTCAACTTAATAAAAAAAGGTTAAATGATCCAAATTATGAACAACCCAGATTTAAGGTTATTTATAATGATACTACTAAAAATATAAATATTAATAGCTACAACATAAAAAATGTTCAAAATTATAAGGCTTTATATGATCCAATTAATCCTTTTTTATTTTTTAAAATTAATAATAACAAATTTGAAAATAATACGGTTATTTATATCGAAGTTAATATCGATAATCGACAAAATAATTTAACATCAAATATAATACGTCAATTAAATACGGAATTCACAACTAGAATTCTTCCCGTATTTGAATATCAAGTCCGAATTATTTCACCCGTTCAAGATTTACAATATGTTAAAACTGTTCCTGAAAAGGATAGAATAATTCCGAATAATATTTACGATATATTATCTCAAATCAGCTTATCCCCATTTCGGTTTCGAACCAATTTCCCCGAAAAACATGACAAAATGAAATATGTTGGACAATCACTTAAAAACATCTTCGGCAATAACAATAGCTATGTGGGATCAGGCAAAATTGTATTTAATTCCGGCGTCCCATGCAGTTTTATAACCGATGAGCTGATTATGGTGATAAGTAATTTGTATTATAATTATGAGGATTACAAAATTGGAAGAATTGTTAAAATCGTTGATGAAGCCAGCAACATCCAGGGTAATTATGGACTTCGCATTCAAATGAGCGGAAACTCCAACGTGAGCCATCCTTTTTACATTGGTGACATTATTTACGGCATTAAAAGCAAGGCAATAGCATGCATTGTTCCATTTGAATGGGGTAGTTTGACTGAATATCCAGACTTAGCCCAACTTCATTCAGGTTTACCAACAGAAGACATCATTCGATATGGATATAAAAATTATTTGAAGTTGCTTTACAACGAGTCAAAACGGCAATACTTATTAGATTATATTAATAACTACAGCATGGAAAGCTTTCTTTTTTATGATTCCTATCGACAGGTTGATTATTTATTCGAAACTGAAAAAATAAATAATACGACAAATGCCTTGGATTATTGGCCTTTAGATGAAGTTAAAAATTGTTATAATGGTTTTGAAATATACTTTGAATATGCCGATGCGTTTGAGCTAACCCAATCCGATTTATCCTTATTTTTTTTAAACAAATCACAATATTGTCTTTTCGCCGGTAAAAATACGTTGAATGAGTTTGACACTCCAAAAAAAATATTAGGATTTAATGATGAAAATTTACTTGATGTAAATAATTTTACATGGAACGGATCTGCAATACCGTGGAATACCTCATTTAGTAATAATACAAATTTTAACCAAGAAAGCATACGTAAAATGTATATAACCTACGGATCGGACAATGTTCTTCAACAAAATATGTATTTAGAAATGGATGACATCACCAATTACAGCAAAGGCGACACGATTTACATAAACAACTTGAACGTTAGAACTGACATACAGCGCAATGTATTTAACATGTATAACAGCATTCTTTACAACGTGCAGCGCATATTTAGCTTTGACATGTATTTAACTTTTTTAACGCTGCGGTTGGCATTTATTAAATCCGGTGTTCCAATTGCAATGGGTCCGAACGATTATTTGGGATTATTGAATCCAAAAAATGAAATTACACTTTCGAACGGTTCAACCTATTCATCCTTTATGCTTCAAAATTTTGCCATGCGAATTCCAAATTCGTTGTATGTTTCAAATAACAATGATTTAATAGCATTTGTGAACATCATTTATAACAATTTTAAAGTTAATATTGATACCAATTTATTTAACACCCTGGATGAAAACATAACCGGGAACTTGAGTGATCCGCCGCTTACATCTGAAAATATTGCAGAAAATTATGCATTGGTTATAAACAAGTTGTGTTTTGGAAACAGCGGTATTTTGGCTTGGTTTGTGCAACCTAACAATCTGTTGTTGTGGACAAAGGGCGACCGTTCCAATTATTTGCACATACAAGAAACATACATAACCGTGGCCAATAAAAACATTTGGCGATTTGAGATGGAAATCATGGATGAATTCTTCTTCAGGGAAAGTGTTATAGTGCGAGATAAAAATGGAATTGTAATCGGAAAAACATCCAAAAATAATTTATATAAAGACAGCGCGGCTGTAAACAACTCTTTTTACACGCTCTATATTTTTGTTGAACCGACCTATGCCCTTACGAATCAAACCAAGACTAATTATAAATTAGATTATATTTATTCTAATGATATGCAGATTTCTAATCGTATTAAGACGGTCCCCATTTTAATAACCGATGCTAACAAATACGTTTATTTATTTGATACCTATCTAAAATTCAAAACCATATTGCAATTGGCACCGGATAATAATGACGTTGTTCAAAAATGTTTGAATTTTAACAAGGTAGACAGCGTAAACAGCTTGTTAATGAATTTATACAATTTAGACAATCAAAGCAACGTGTGTTTTAAAAATGGGTATTTTGTTAACATTGCAAGGAATGATTTGTTCATAAATAAAACAACTAATACATCTCCATCTAACGATTTTAATATGGATGGACAATATCGGATTATGATTAATTTACTTGATAATAAATCAATCATGCATTTATGTTTTACACAGCTAAATATTATAAATCAGTTTGATGCAATAAAAAATACAATCATAAACATGCAAGTTAATAATTTTAAAGATATTCGACAAATTCGAGCGTTAATCGACATTTTTCAGTTGATTGTTGATATGTCGACGGTGAATACCGCCCTTATCGACATGGAATTTAATCAACATGTCGAAAATAATATGCACAACGCTTTTGAAAACCAAGCTCGTTTGATCGACAATTTGTATTCTGTTTGTGGATCACGCAATTTTTATTTAGAGGACATTGCATATAAAAAGGGATTTATTTACGGCAGTGCCAATAATCCATCTGGCGAAGTAGGTTCTTATTTGAACAATTACTTTCAACAAATATATTCAGATGCTGAGGTGGCTGCTTTTAAAAAAACTGACACAATTTCGGAAATGTGTAATTTAAATAATATTTATAATAAAAACAGTTATGGTAGCGCTATCAACGATAATCTGGTTGTGTTTAATCTTCCCACGGCACCCTTTGTTTACGGGGTTGTTTGGGTTCCGGCCGATCCAGGAGAAAAAAGCCTTTATATCATTGTTCCGGCATATGACATTGCCTCAGATAACAGTGTTATTGTATTTAATAAAAATAATTTGGTGAATTATATGATAACAATAAATTTTATATTTGTTGATCAGCAAAAATCAATTGATTTAAATAGCATTGAACGGAATGAAACTATTCAATCTAATATTATTGAAAGCATATCCCAAGAATTGAATAGTTTTGAATCATCCGAATATAATAAAATACCTAAATATACCGTGGACACAAACGGTAATATAACTTCTTCTTATTTAACCACGTTTCGTATCTTTAAACTCAATCTAAAATATGAATTGAAATATAATGTGAGCAGAGGAATGCTTGTTCACATAAAGGATTACACTTCGACAATTTATCGTCAACCAAATACACCATTAAAAAATAGCAATAAAATAATGGTTCTGCGAAATTGGGTCGATGATAAGCAATTTGTTCTTCAGGCAGGTTGTGTTATTAGTATAAATTTTGGAAGTTTTAACCCCATATACCAAAAATATTTGAATGAATATAAGTTTCTCTTTACCGAATTTTCATCGATGTTAGAAATAAATACGCATCAAATTTATGAAGAAACGAATTTAATAACCAATGTAGGTAGTTTTTTAAATATTGATGGAAAAATATACTTTGAAATAACCCTTCTTAATCCAATCAAGTATGATTATTCTACAGGAATTACCGTAGTTTTTCGATTTAATCCAACAAATACGTCCAGCTTTTCTCCGTGTATTTCTGAATTCAGCCAACCCTATGATGTTCCTTACGAATCCATATCCAATACAATTCAAAATGCAAATGATATTTTAACAAGCGGATTAGCAACTCAAACGTTTATTTCAGAAAATGAGTGGTATACCAAAATATTTTACCAGTCTGAAAAGAATATGGATTTATTTGATTTAAATCCCGGTGGTGTAAAAAATTTTAATAATTTATCAAAAACAAAAATAAATATTTCTGGTATGAAGGGATTTGTTGTTCCCAATATTGGGTTTCAAACGATTGAACGAAATTATTATAACAGTGTTAGCGTAAATTTAGAGGAATCTCAAGTCAATAGTTATATTAAACCCGTTCCAGATGGAGCATATGATTTGGTTCAAATACAAAAAGAAACTGATATGAAAATTTTGAACAACTCCCATGACATAAGTATTCCTGGATATTACGCGACGATTTATAATGACAATTCACCTGAACAAGCCGATGAGTGGATTGATAACTTTAATAATGTGCGATGGTTTTACGCGGTTGAAGATTCCAACAACGACATTTCAAATTTAAAAAACGTGGATCTGTATCAACTCAATCCCACGACTATGCCACAGGAACCGGAAACCCTTTTTAATCGACTTTGTTTTTTACTGTCGGTTGTTCCAACCAATACTTTTTTTGGAAATAAAACGGTATATCGGGTTTATGTTTTATTAAATGTAAAAAATCTTATTAACCTATTTCTTACCTCAAAATATAACATGATGACCAGTTTTTCGGCAAATGCCAGCAATATTTTATATAACACTATGCTAACTACAATTGATAAAATTCATAAAATAAAAATTATTTACTACGGTTATCGAGAATCAGTTGATTACGATTACGCTAATACCTTCAAACGGTTTCAATATTATAGCGTCACCATAAAGGGACGGTATCAAGGATTTGGTGGGAATCTGATTTTCGATACCAACAATTCAGTATTTAATAGCATTCCATACTCGATTTCAAACATTAAAAAAGAATTCAATATGATCGAACTGGATATGCAGAACCAAAAGCGGCTGTTTTTTTCTAATTTTCGATTTAATACTACCGGGAACCGACAAAATATTGATAAGATTTATAAAAAAAATTATAATAAAAATCCGATGGGCATCACCCAAAACAATCCATTTATGACGGGATTTAATCAAGTGCCCCTGCAATGGGATAATGAATATACAAATTCCAATGAAATTATTGAATACTATGACACGTATCCATCCAAATATGGGTTTTTATCAAATACGGGATACATTTACAAGAAAACAATAAATCAACCCCTGACAACTTCTACTAATAATTTTTTTTATTTGTGCATTAAAAACTTGGATAGCGATGTAATTGTCGATCAAAATAATCCGATTGGCAATTACATAATATTTGGAAAAGTATATCAGGGTGATATTTTTAATGAATATAAATTTAAAAGCTACGACGTCATTTATGATATAAAATTGCGTTCAAGATTGGAGGAATTAGAGTTATTTCTATTGGATAAAGACGGAAACTTGGTTAATTTAAACAATTTAGATTACAATCTTGAACTGGAAATAGAAGAATATATTGATAAAATTAAAAACATTAATACAAAAAATGGAATGGTGTTTTAAGTCAAATTCAGTCCTTTGTTTAATAATTCGCTTTCATAAGCTTTACGCACAATTAAATCGCCCCTAAAAATGTAATCGGGATTTTTTTGATCTTTACAGCAATTTAATCCTTTATTTGGACAATTATAACACAACGGTCTTGAATGTATGTCATAAAAAAACGGACTAACGCTTCTTAATCCCAGCGGCATTTCACAAAAACCATCAACGCAGCCTCCAAATTTATTGGTATAATTTTTATTTGCTTTAAAAAAAGGACACTCGGAATCGGCAGTGCATGTTTTATCCCAAACACCCCGTTTTTTTTTACGGTAGTAAGAATCATATGCGTTTTCGCAAATGAGTTGATTTTGCCCATAGCTTCCATAGCATCGGTATTCATTAGGTAACTCTTGTATTCGATTCAAATTAACCTCCGATTGTAATAATTGACGATCTAAATAAACATCGACCATGTTATTGGTTTCTTTCTTTGACAATAGTATTGGATCTTGTTTATCGGTATTTTGTCCCCAAAACGATTGGTTTGTTGTGGATGACAGCATTTTTATGTCATCTTCCGATTTAATGCCAATTACTGAAATGTCAATTAATTGATTTTCTTCAACAACGCACGTAATTCCATAACTGTATCCTTTTTTATACAAAATCAATTCCAGCAAAAAAAACCACTTCAATTGTCCGTTGTTTTTATTTTGTTGAATACTGATTATTTTTTTTTGAACAAGACCTATACTGCAAGAATTAAGGTTGGGACAAATAATTTCTAAAGGACGGTTGGGGTTTCTAAAAAGATCGTAATTTATCGCATTTACGATGATGTTCATTACGCTATCGGCTATTTTATTAAAATCAAGTAAACTGATTTTTACATTACTGGTCAATTCAGAATAGTCGGCAGCCCTAATGTTCCGGTTATTAGCAAAAGGTTTTAATAAGTTTTCTAAATATTTGGGTTCATACGTATTTTTTGAAACATTTATATCATTGCGAAAAACAAGACTGTTTTTCCATACCAAAAATTCGTTCTGGGTAATAAAAGGCAAATTACTTTTTTCTGGAACGACTGATTGATTGAACGGTAATGCATTCGCAGCAAAAAAATGTTCGTTATTTCGAGATCGCATTAAAAAAACGGCAGCTAATAAAATGAGCAATAAATTAAAAAGGTATATAAAAGCCGTTGCTATCATATATATATATAATTTGTTGAAAATAATTAAAACAACTCCAATTTTCAACAAATGTGCATGTTTATGGTTTCGATACTTGCCTTGTCCCACCAGTCATACACCTCTTGCGAAGAAGTATCCATGCAATCCCTGAACGTGAATCCCTGTATTTCCATGGTTCCAGTGACGGTTGTCCAATGCACGACCCGATTGGTATGAGCGACCTCAAACGGTTTGGCTGTGGGACAGTTCCTTACTCTTTTCCACATCTCATTCTCAAAAACAATATTATTTCCGCTGCAAATGATGCCGTTGTAATCAAACAATTCGATTCCGTTTTCATGAATTAAGTGCGTTGAGAATCCCGTGGTGTTATCCGGTTTCGACACCGTTTCCATTAAAAACCCCGTCGGATATGACGTATACCCTTGGACGGGTTCTTCATGGTGTGGTCCATTTAAACTTTTCATTACCGCATCGTTCCAAGCTTGATCCAGTTTTTCAGACGCAATTTCATAATAATCCGAAAACTGCTGTCCACCGCTGTATAACAAATTAGTGGATGTTGAAATGCAA
>Ga0194118_10006157_pt1 | contig 12087 bp, 14 predicted proteins | sample TA2MahsurfametaG_2_FD_148662 | JGI IMG/M metagenome (GOLD analysis project Ga0194118, IMG submission 148662) | Freshwater microbial communities from Lake Tanganyika, Tanzania - TA2015013 Mahale N5 surface | ecosystem: Environmental > Aquatic > Freshwater > Lake | place: Tanzania: Lake...
ACTCAAAGTCTGGATTAGATAGACGGATCTGATCTTCAATATCTAGTGTAATAGCACTCATTTTTCGGCAAAATCGATAGAGTTCTTGTTTAACAAATTTTGGAGAATTCAATGCACTAGAAGATAAAAAACCTTCAAGAGAATCACTGAGTTCAATAAATCTAGGGAAGAACATCCTTTCAGCTATTTTTATGCTTTTTTCTACAGCTACATAAAGAACTTCTATTTCATCTTGGATAGTATTTAGCTGATTTTTGATAGCGCAATATCTATATTTACTCTCAGGGCAAGTAGCAGATTTTTCCAATCGATTGATCAATGTTTGTGTATAAAGGTCAAACTGTTCTACATGTGTTTTAAAATCAACAGCTTTTGTAGACAAATCTTCTATTTTTACCTCCATTATGTCAGCAAGTTCTTGAGAATGAAACGTCGTGAGGTAATGAGCGCTTACTTCTCCTTTCATTGTTTGCCTTACATAGCTATTTGATTCTTTTTTTATTTGATCTAAATCAAGGATAAAATGGTCGTAATCTTTTTGACTGACGCCCATATCTGAAACTAGCTTCTGCCCAATAGTCATATTAGTATCTCATTTTTAATTATTAGAGGATAAATAATATTATGATTAAAGTTAAATATCAATAATGAACTTGGAATAATTAATTAAAAAACTCATTGTAATATTATAGAAACTAATCGAAAGTGAGTAAAAATATGAATCTTGATATTGAGGCACTTAAAAAAGATCTCTGCATCTTTAGAGATGACATTGAATTGATCATGAAAAAAAAGCAGTTAATTGAAGATCAAGATTTTATAAAAAAATTTGCAAGTGATGTTCGTAAGCTTGATCGCGATAGCTATTTTTTAAAATCAGATGAAAATGTCCGATTGATCCATTATTTTCTCTCTACTCCCATTGGAGCTCCCTTTGTTTCCAATTGCTCTCTTTTAGAAGCTGCTATTATGTGCAAAAAACAAGCACCTTTAAATTCTATGCTTCACACTTTTTTAAAAGATCTCGTAGAGCATAGCGATACTGAAGATGTTGCCATGCTGCAATGGATAGAAAAGATTTCACAAAAATTACAGTAAAATTTATACTTTGTAGCATGAAGATCCTCGCAATCATTTTTGCTACATACGCCTTATTAGTCGCTATTGGTGGAGTTATGGGATGGGTTAAAGCCTTTAGCCTAATTTCTCTACTAGCTGGGCTATCTAGCTCATTAGTTCTTTTAATTTTTGGCCATTTCCTCTACAGAGAAAAAAAATGGGCCCTAATCGCATCTACCATCACTGTTTTTTTACTTTCTGTGATGTTTTTGATCCGCTTTCTCAAAACAGGAAATTTCCTACCTGGCGGATTGATGGTTCTAACCGGTATACCTCTTTGTGTACTAGGACTTGTCAACATGCGTAAGCACACATAGGTAGACAGCAGCACCCATCATTTTTATTTACTGGTTGAGCCGGGATTTTTGATTTGTATTTTAAAACCTCTTCGCCTCGAAGATCAACCACTGTATCAAGTTCATTTCCAGTAGGTTGCATGCAGAAAGCTAAATAAAAAACACTTGAATTTTGCAATGCTGCACAAATATTTGCCGCTTGTTTTTGCATGCGTGGATCTTCACTTCTAGAAATATCCCAGTTCCAGTGACGCTCGATTATGGCTAAAGCCATCTTACCCTTGTAAGGGTCATGCAAAAATCCTACTGATGCTGCGATAAAGATCCCTAGTCCATAGTAAGGGGCTTTGATGCACTCAAATATTTGCTCACCTAAAGCCTTTATAAATATGTTGGGAATTAGCTCTACTACAAATCTTTTGAAAAAAGCAGAACACCCTTCTTCGTTGCTTTCTAAGTCACGCTTGAAATTGATTACCGCTTCTTCAAATACTTTATATATTAAATAAAAAATTCTACCGGTATGAAAAGCCACGCGGCCTAATGTATAAAACGGCGCTCCAATAGCCATTAAAAGACATTTGATTGCTACGAGTTGATCTGAATCGGGGTAATAAAAATCTCCCGTTACAGTGTTTTGTAAAAGTTGCTGCGTGGCCCCCGTATATCTTGTAACGGTAAAAAATTTCATACTATCATCATAAGAGCTCTGGACTTGGTCTTTTTCATGCGGAGCTATCCAACCAGAGAGAATACCATCTATTACACAAGACATAAACACCAATAATTAATATTTTTCGCAATTATTGTAACATTACTTGTATTTATTGATAATGATTAAATAAAGTCCTAATAAGAAATATTTCGCGAGCACTCCATTTTTTACCCAATTTTTTACTTTTTTTTGGTAAATCAAATTCAACTTGCCTGCGATTTTTTTTTTGAATTTGAGGAGCAGCACCATCGACTAACTCCTCGAGATCAGGATTTTTAGGGGCTTTTGCCATATCAATCTTGTTTTTCTTCTTTATGCTCATCAAATGCAAATGAGCTTCTCATTTTTGTATCTGCTCGCATATTTTCTAATTTGTAGTAATCCATAACACCAAGATTCCCCTTCTCAAAGGCTTTGGCTATAGCTAAAGGGATCTCTGCTTCTGCTTTTTTAACTCTAGCGCTATATTCTTGTTCTTCTGCTATGGCCATAGCCTTTCTTCCTTCAGCTTTAGCTTGAGCTACTTTCATGTCTGCTAAAGCTTGATCTGATTGCAGTATCGCTCCGATATTTGAGCCTACGTTGATGTCTGCAATATCGATAGATAAAATTTCAAAAGCTGTCTGCGCATCCAGGCCTTTACTTAAAACCAATTCTGAAACGCTTTGAGGGTTGGCTAACACTTCGTGGTGTGAAGATGCAGAACCAATCGCATTGACTATACCTTCGCCTACTCTAGCGATAATGGTCTCTTCTGTCGCTCCCCCAACGAGCTGCATAATATTTGTTCTTACAGTCACTCTTGCTCTTACTTCGAGCTCAATACCATTTTTTGCAACCGCAGATATGTATTTCCCTTTTTCGCTAGGACAATCGATTACTTTAGGATTGACTGAGGTTTTTACAGCTTCAAAAACATCTCTTCCAGCTAGATCGATGGCTGTAGCTCTTCTCCAGTCCAAAGAAATATTCGCTTTATCGGCAGCAATGCAAGCACGCACAACATCAGAAACATGTCCTCCAGCTAGATAGTGGGTCTCTAGATCTGATACGCTAATCTCTTTTAAACCCGCTTTGAAGGCATTGATTCGCGAAGTAACGATCAGTCTTGGCGGTATTTTTCTTAAACTCATTCCAAAGATATTGAATAAAGAAATGGGAGTGCCTGATACGAACGCTTGAAACCACAAACTGATAAAGCGGCCGAATACGATAATAAAAAACAATACTACGAGAGTTGCAAAAATCGAGATGAGATGGATAAATTCTGACATAATTATTCCTTTTTAGTTACAACCAAAGTTTCTCCTCTTTGGAATAGGACGTGGATTTTTTCCCCTTCTCTAATGTATGGACCATCTGAAATTGCTGGATGCTTTTCATGATTGATCACAACGTATCCTGAAGGCTTGAGGTCTGTTTTAGCGATTCCTTCAGCTCCTATAAACTGTTTTTGCTGAAACATTTTTTCTTGTGCATCTTGAGAGATCATCCCTTTTTGGCGAAAAAGCCAAATAGAGATCAATAGGATTGCGATACTAAAAAGGGCGATGAACATGTATAACATTCTAAATATTCGTTAATTGTATTTGCTACATATTCTAACTCATCCTCTGTATGCGCGGAAGATATAAAATTTGCTTCAAAAGGTGAGGGTGAAAACAAGATTCCATGATCAAAAAGATAATGAAAAAATGGGGTAAACTCTTCAGGCGATTGAAAAAATATGGTAAACATAGAACCGATATGGACGATATTGCCTTGCTTAATTTTTTTTAAAAAACGGGCAGTTTTGCTATCAAGTTCTTCGTAAAAACCCCTCTGTTTTGCTTTTTCTAAGGCTGCGATTCCAGCTGTGATGGTAATAGGGTTGCCAGCAAAAGTCCCAGCTTGAAAAACAGGTCCAATCGGCGCTAAAAGATCCATGATCTGCCTTTTGCCCCCAACAGCTCCCACAGGAAATCCACCTCCTAGCACTTTACCAAAAGTGATTAGATCAGGCTTTAAGCCAAGTAGATGAGAAGCCCCTTTCATCCCCCCTATTCTAAAGCCGGTGATTACTTCATCAGAAATCAAAATTAGACCACTATCTTTTATTGCTTCAATGAAATCTGACTCTGGAAGAACTACACCCATATTTGCAGGTATCGCCTCGATCAAAATCGCTGCAATATCTTGTCCTCGCATCTTCACAAAATGGTTAAAAGCTTCTTTGTCGTTATAAGGTATGACAGCAATATCGCCAAGATCGGCGTGACCGTGGTAATTTCCTTCAAAGGTAAGAATAAGAGATTTATTGCTAAATTTCCTTGCCATTCGAACAGCAGTCATTACAGCTTCAGTCCCGGAATTCATAAAACGGACTTTTTCTACAGAAGGAACTGATTGTAAGACGATTTCAGCAAGCTTACCTTCAATTTCTGTGGTCATTCCGTAAGCTACACCTTTAAACATTTGAAAATCAGGAGCATGTCCATGGATCAAAGCTCCCCAGCATCCACAAAAATCAATATATTCACGCCCGTCGGCATCAATGATTTTTGATCCTTTGGCTTCGTGAACGACAATCGGGGTCATTTCAAGCTGCTTGAAACTTCTTGCAGGAGAGTTTACTCCTCCAGGAATCACAGAACAAAGGTGCTGATATATTTGCTGCGTATTTTTTCTCACTCTTACAATCATGCTATTTCTATTGAAAAAAAACCAGTTTTTACGTAAATTGCCAGCGGGTAATACTTTAAGTTTACATACTAAAAAGGTTTTCTATGTCTGAATTTGATTGGCGCACTTTTAATCCTATGCATCATATCCACATACAACAAGCTTTCGACGAGCACGTCAATAAGACGATGACAAAAAGCTTAAAAGAATCAGAAACCAAAGAATCTCGTCTTTTTACCATCAATCACTACTTATCTATCATCGAAGAACAAATCCGCTTAGCTAGAGAAAAGGGATTGGACGTTGTCGATTTACGCAAGTTAGAGGAAGGAAAAGAAAAATTGCATCAATGCTGGGAAAGCTTAAAAGAGGACTACCCTGATTTGATGGGCACTCTTGATAGCCCTATACCTGCATCTTTAGATTTTTCTCGTGTAGATAGAGACCAAGCGATCAGAATCATCGATCAGTTCAGAAATGCTCAAAATAGAGACCAAAGAGCGATCGATACCATTGCAAGAAATCTTCAAGTACTTATTGAACTCTACAAGCTTGTATCAGATATGACAATGGAAAAATCTAAACATAATGAAAGTAGAACCATGGTGCACAACCAATTATCACGAAGATGATCCACACCGAATTTGTTAAAAAAGCGCTGCATGAGCTAGAGAAAAGCGATTTTGGGCCTCCTGATTTGACGAAAGAAGATGTTGCCCTACTCTACTCATTAGGATTTAGCCTTTATCAAACAGGTGATCTTTATCAAGCAGAAATCATTTTTCGCAGATTAGTCGTCGCTGAATCTTTAGAAAAAAAATACTGGTGGGCTTTTGGAGCTGTGTTACAAGCAAAGCAAGATTATCAAAATGCCTTAACAGCTTGGAGCATGTGCTGTCTTCTTGATGAAGAAAATCCTCACTGCCATTTTCATGCAGCTGAGTGCTTTTTATCTCTTAAACACATACCAGAAGCTTTAAAAGCGCTATCAGCTAGCAAAGAACGGTGTTCAGAAAGCGAAGAGCCCCTCAAACAAAAAATTCTTGTTCTGGAGCAGTTATGGTCTACGAAGTAGCAAGAGTCGATAGCTTGCAAAAGCTTGAACCCTCATTTTCTAAGTCCTACCAAGCAAATATAGAAGATTGCCTTACTCAATCTAAAGCAATAGATCCCCCCTTTATCCCTACGCGAATAGAACTTGTGTTACCTGAGGATCCCATAAAAGAGGAAATGACCGCCTCTCAGCTTGCTAGGCTTGCAACGATTTTATTTCGGTGCCAGGTCAATCGGCAAGAAAATATTGAACAGCAAATCCTTTTCAAAACTGAAGGGATCATTCACCAAAAGCAATTAGAAACCAATAAGCTCCTTGAAGCTGCCCAAAAAGTACAAAATTCTACCGTTTGGGATTATCTTAAAATGGTCGCCGGGATCTTGCTAGGAACTGTCGCTATTCTTGTCGGCAGTACGGCTTTCGCTTTTGGCGGACCGCTAGGATGGACTGCAGGAAGCTTAATGATAGGATCAGGCCTTACCTCGATTTCTACAGCGATCATGGCTCAGCTCAAAGTCCACCCTGAAATCACCTCTATCGTCAGCTTAGCTAGCGCAGGTCTTGGGATTGCAGGCTCTCTTATCTGTTTTTGGAATGTACCTGACTCACTAACAAATCTAGTAGCAGTGATCGCAAACGCAGCGTTTACTGTCGCTTCAGGAACAGCCACTATAGGTTCTGAAGAGATGAAAAGGCAGCTTGCTCTTCTAGATTACGATATTACTATGATCAAAAAAGAGCTGGCGCTCGACGATGCTACTGTTAAGCATCTTTCCATACAAGCTATGCAAATAGCAGAGACTATGTATAACGATATTCGACACTGCCAAATCGCACTGGCAAAGCAACAACAAGTGATGAAAAATCTCATCTCTTTACAAACAAGAGGATAAAAAATGGTAGCAATTGAAGGTTTCTCCCAAGCGCAAAACGCCGTAGTATCTATCCATAAATTCCGTGAAACGATCAACCATATTTTAGATCTTCTTAGAGAGCTCGATCATTCACTAAGAGATTTTGAAAAATCCTATTTAAAAGATGAATATGAAGGCCTTGCCGATAAATACAAACAGCAAGCTTACTGGCATATTGCCGGCATAGGTGCCGGGGCTTTGCAAATCGGCGGCGCTTTTCTTGCTGACTACAAAGGTGTATTTGAAGGGATCAGCTCAGCAGCTACTCAATCTGTCGGAATAGGACAAAAGTTTTGCGATAGCAGCATCTCCTTGCAGCAAGGGAAAATAGAAGAGATCAAGAAAAAAATCGATGAAATCGATTCTGAAGATCGAGAAATCTACCAAGAAATCGACCAAATACTCAATATTACGAACAAAATCATCGATGAAGTAAGCAAGGCGATGAGCGGTTCGATAAACATGAGCTAGAAATTAAATAGGTCTATCGCTAGTATCCGGCCTAAGGGTCTATAGGTTGTATGCTAGCGTTTTTTACAAACAATTTTCCTTTTCTGATAGCACTAGGTGAATACATCACCTTGATAGGCTCTGTCACTTGGGTTACGTTGCGTAAACCCCCAGGTTGGGATCTCATCCGCGATCAGCTCTATGCAGTAGGCGTTCTCTCTTTATCTGTTGTTGCTTTAGCTGGCTTTTCAACTGGTTTGGTGCTAGCAGCGCAATCTTTTTATCAACTTCAAGATAAAGGACTTGCATCTGTTACCGGTCTAATGGTTGCAAAAGCTATGCTCACTGAACTTGGACCTCTTATTACTGGCTTCATGGTAACAGGACGTGTAGGCGCTGCTATGACTGCTGAACTTGGCACTATGCAAGTAACAGAGCAAGTTGATGCCTTAAGATCGATGTGTATTGACCCTTACCGCTACTTAGTCGCTCCTCGCTTTATTGCCGGAACAGTGATGTTTCCCCTGCTTTCTGTTTTTTGTATTGTAATGGGTATTTTTGGAGGTTATGTAATCTCTGTCTATTTTTTCCAAATGGCTCCTACGACCTATTTTGATCCAATCCCTACCTATGTGGAATTATTTGATTTCTATATAGGATTTACAAAATCCTTTATTTTTGGAGTTTTGATTTCCACAATTTGCTGCTATAAAGGGATTACAACAACAGGTGGAGCTAAAGGGGTCGGTACATCTACAACATCTGCGGTAGTGATCTGTTACATCTCCATCCTTTTTTCTAATTTCGTTCTCACCCTCGGTCTAAACATGCTTCGTGATCAATGGAATAGGTGGATGTCATGATCAAAATCCGCAACTTATTCAAATCTTTTGGTTCTTTACAGGTTCTCAAAGGGATAAATCTCGATGTAGCAGCAGGAGAAACACTTGTTCTTGTTGGAGCTTCAGGCTCAGGGAAAAGTGTCTTTTTAAGGAGCGTTTTAGGCCTTTCACCCCCTGACAGCGGCAGTGTCATGATCGATGGGTTAGAGGTGACAAAACTTAGTGAAAAAGAAAAACTTTCCAAACTTTCCAACACAGGAATGCTTTTTCAAGCGTCAGCTCTTTTTGACTCCCTTACGATAGGGGAAAATGTCGGCATCTACTTAAAAGAGCATACAGATAAAAGTGAAGAAGAAATCAAAGAGCTCGTTCACGATGCACTCAAAAGAGTCGGTCTCAATGATGTTGAAGATAAGATGCCCTCTGAGCTATCTGGAGGGATGAAAAAAAGAGCTTCTCTAGCAAGACTTATCGTCTATAGACCCCAGTATCTTTTTTATGATGAGCCTACAACTGGGCTTGATCCAATGACAGGTTCGATGATCAATGAATTGATAGTGCAAATCCAAAACGATTTAAAAGCGACAAGTATCGTTGTTACTCACGATCCTACGACAACTCTTTATGTCTCAGACAAAATAGCCCTTATAGAAAATGGGCAAATATTGTATGTCGAAGAAACAGACAAATTTATGCAAATCAGCCATCCTACCGTTGATTTCTTTAATAAAATCACAGGGCATGATTACAAAAATATGATGAGGAAAAAGAATGGTTAATCAGATCAAAAACATGTTAATCGGGCTATTTGTCGTTACAGCATGCTCGCTGATTGTAGGCATTATCTTCTTCATCAGACCAGGAATCGGAAATGGTGAACAAATCATTAAAGTCCATTTTGTAGATATCAATGGCATCAATATAGGCACAAGAGTTTTACTAGCAGGACGCCCTATTGGTGAAGTACACTCTATTGAACAGATTCCTCAAGCTAGAGAAAATCGGCAAAATAGTTTTGGGCAAGTCTACTTTTATTTAGTCACATTACATATCGACTCCCATGTCACCATCTTTACTACAGATAAAATCACCATATCCACCTCAGGCCTTTTAGGAGAAAAGCAAGTCGATATTATTCCTCAACCTCTTGCCAAAACTGCAAAACCTATAGTAGTTAGCTCATCAACACCTGTCTATGCAGAATCAGGAGATCTCTTGACAAGCGCATTCAATGAACTTGCCAATCTATCGAGTAAAGTAGAAGAAACACTCGATAAAGTCATCGTTTGGATTGATGAATATGGCGACACATTAGGCTCTTCGATACGCTCTTTTGGCGATGCATCTAATGAAATTTCAATCGCTGTGAAAAGTGTTAATGACACGAAAATTATCGAACAGATCCACACAACTATTGACACCGTTAACCAAGCAGTTGAAAATAGCAATTTCATCATTCAAGAGCTTGTAGATACCAATTTTGCAGGCAACTTGTCCAATACTATGGCCAATTTGTCTGATATATCATCTTCTATCAACCAAGGAAAAGGTACAATAGGCCGCTTAGTTGATGATGACAATCTCTACATTCAAGTCTCAGCTGCAATGAGTAAAATCAATCGATTGATGGACGATATCAATAACTACGGCATTTTGTTTTCCTACAATAAAACCTGGCAGCGTTCAAGAGAAGAAAGGCTGGCTGCATACTCTAAACTAAACAATCCCGAAGCATTTAGATACTACATCGATCAAGAATCAAAGTCGATTAACGCTTGTTTGAGTAGAATTACAGATCTAGCAAGAAGAGCAGAAATCACTGATAACCAAGAAAGCTTTATAGACAATCCAGATCTTTGGAAAAATCTGCAAGCCCTTAAAGAAGAACTTAGCAGCTTGCAAAACAATGTTAACTACTACATAGAAGAACTCAATAACCAAATAGAGAAATAATGAACCACCCATCCCATCTTCTTAGCTCTGGAACGCTCCTTGTAGCAACACCAGCTCATACTGATCCAATCTATAAAAGAGCCGTTATTTTGCTTTGCGAGCACTCTGTTGCTGCAGGATCTTTTGGTCTTATGATCAATAAATCGATCTCAGTAGAACTGCCCGAAGAGAATAATCAACTCCCAGACCTCAGCCACCCTAAAATTACAACCCTCTGCGGCGGAAAAATGCAGCCGGGGCAAATGATGATTTTGCATACATCTCTTAACCATCCCATACAGACATTAAAAGTGATCGACCAAGTCTATTTAGGTGGAGATATTCAATTTTTACAAGATTGCTTAGATGATGAAAGTTGCAAGAAAATCTATTTATGCTTCGGTTACATCGGCTGGCTAGCTACAGAGTTAGAAAAAGAGATTATGCAAGGAAAATGGATTGCTTATCCAGGAACCAAAGAGCTCATTTTTGATACACCTAGAGATCTACTCTGGCAAACCGTTTTAGAAAAAATGGGAGGAAAATATTCTTCAATGGCATCCATACCTGACGATCTTTCTTTAAATTAAACTTTACAAAAAAAATACTTTCCATTAACTTAACAATATCTTAATTCAATAACTTCTTTTGAAAAGCCCTTTTCTCTTAAGAAGTGATAGATTACCAATCCTTGTCCAAAGGGAGCCCGAGGTCATTTCTTCGGGCTTTTTATTTTTTTACATCCAATCGATCAAAAAACTTTTCTGAAAAAAGCGGATTGAAAGCGGAAACGATGCTCTCTTTTTTTCCTTCAAGCCCTCCCATCACTACGCTAAGCATACTGATAGTTCTTGAAAATCTCTGGATGTCTACTACACGCTCACGAATCAAAAGAGCCGGTGTAAAGAACATCGTACGTAAAAAATCTTTATCCTCTTGAGTCCACTGATTTTGTTTGCTCATCATTTTGATAAAGGCGTAAAAGCCTCCGCTTTGCACCGAGCTTACATCCGCTCCATCTTTGCAAACAAAACCTACCCAATTCGGGCTAATTTGATCGATCATTTTCAACATGAAAAACTGGTAAAAGATTTCGATAAAATCTAGGCGGTTTTTTCTTGATAAAAGCTGTTTATTGCCAAAAAAGTGCTCGTGGATCAAATTTATGCAGCTATTAGCAAAAGAGTTTAAATCCCGTTTTTCAACGCCATTTGGAAAGATAAATCCACATTCTGATCCACTAGAAACCTGCTCTAAAAGAACATCTTTAAAATCCTTTGCATCATTATTTGTTACATAAATATCTGATTGTAAATAATACGCAGTGTTTTTTGGCAGGTTTGTATATTGCATGTAATGCTGAAACTCTGCATCCATTTTGATATCTTCTAATACTTTGCAACGGGCAAATTCTTGCCAAGATGTTCGATCTTGCAAATTGATCATCAAGATCTTTTCATCTTGACGCCTGTCTGCTAAGTGACGTAAGGTGGCTTTAAATTCCTCTAATAAATCTGCTTTATCGATAAAGTACTGTTTCGTTGGGCAAGGAAAGCGTAAACAACCAGCCTCTTCTTGCTTATAGTGCATATGGTAGAGCAAACTAGGCCTACTTTGATCTAAGTAAGGATCAAATGCCAAGTTCTCTTCTTGATCTTTCAAAATATCAAGTACTTTGAATAGCGGACCGCTAGGAAAATGCTTCAATTCTGTGTATAAAGCCTCATGCTCTTCAATCAACTCATTCCAGAATGAAAGTGGATTGAGGTGACTGTCTTGAGCACCGGCTTTAGGTGTATGCTCCATGATTCTAGCAAATAGCTCATAGCTGCTACTGTATTCTATTTGATGGATTAAATAGTGAAAGCACAGCGAGTGGATCATGGTCGATGTAGCGTGTAAAAAATGATCGGGATCATCAGGAGGATTGTCAATCAGAGATTTATAGTCGACATGCTCCACAATTTCTCTAAGATATGTCTGAAAATCTATAAAGTAACTTTGGCAATTTTTACCTGAAGAATTGGCGATCAAATGCCTTGCATTAGATGCTAAAAGAAGTGACATCAAAACCTTATGCATGTCACGAACCAAAAGACCATCA
>Ga0194118_10006161_pt1 | contig 12082 bp, 10 predicted proteins | sample TA2MahsurfametaG_2_FD_148662 | JGI IMG/M metagenome (GOLD analysis project Ga0194118, IMG submission 148662) | Freshwater microbial communities from Lake Tanganyika, Tanzania - TA2015013 Mahale N5 surface | ecosystem: Environmental > Aquatic > Freshwater > Lake | place: Tanzania: Lake...
TAATTCTGAGACTTGAAATGATTGAGCTCAATATGGAGCGGATTCTTATCATTATTAGCGTTGTATGAACTATTACCTTTGTATTTCACTCCCACACTATCAAACAAAACTCCGTTAATTTTAACCCACTGTGCCATTGTATAACTATCGCTGCCAGCTTTCGCAGTATCTAGGATAAAGTCCCAATTCGTCATAGAAAATTGAATTTCAATTTTCTGAATGGTATCGGTAGCAAAAAAAATCTTGGCAGTAAGCTCTACCGCCATTTAAAATCAGAACTGCGGCAAGAACGAGGTATTTTTTCATAAATCGAAGATTTTTTGTTTTTATAACTTCTAAATTCAAAATTAACGGTCGCTGCAATCCGTATTTTCAATAAATATATTGGTATTGGCTGGTGTTTTAAATTGTTTTTAGATCATTAATGAATGGTTAATTTAAGTTTTTTTTTAAAATACGAAACTTATACAGGAAAAAACTTTGGATCATTGGCTATTCAAGCTCATTTGTTGTTAAATTTCAAAGAAGTCATTACCTTTGGAATTAATTTATTTAAATGAAATTTAAAATCCTTTTGTTGCTATGTTTCCTGAAATCAATTGTTCTGTCTCAGGATTTGTATGATGTGGCCAGAAATGGCAATATTCAACAAGTTGATGAAATTTTAAAAAAAGATCCCGATGCAATAAATCGATTATCTGATAGAGGAATTACACCTTTCATTTTAGCTTGTTACAGGGGCAATAATGAGGTTGCCAAGTATTTGATGAACAAAGGTGCTAACGTACGTGTTTGTTCTCCCGAGGGGTCTGCAATTTATGGCATTATATTTAAAAATAATAGTGAAATGCTAGCCCATATTTTAGACAGCGGATTCTCTCCAAACGACACGTGTCAATTTCATCAGTTCGGAACCCCGCTACACATGGCTATGAGCCTAAAGCGATATGAATTGGTGGAGCTATTGCTGAAATATGGGGCCAATAAATCCACGCCGAATCAAGAAGGAAGTACTGTTGAGGAACTTCTAACACGTTACAACGACGAAATGTTGAATAATATATTTAAACGGTATGAAAAAAATTAAACTGTTCGCATTACTACTTTTTACAAGTGTTTACTCCTTTGGGCAAACCTACACCACAGGCACGGTAAATCTGTCTTCATCGGTCGGCTTGGCCATGTCGATTAAATTAGATGTTGGAACGAATGTAACCATGACCTTAATAGGGCCATCAAATCGTTGGTTCGCAGTGGGTTTTGGCGCCTCAGGTATGACCTCAGGAACTGATGTGGTGGGCGTCCACACATCTGGGACATTAACCAATTTTGACGCATCTCTCATAGGATACGCAGCACCCGTTACGGACGCTCAACAGGACTGGACGATATCCTCGGATCAAGTAAACGCAGGAATACGCACGATCATTGCAACCCGAGCACTCAATACGGGAGATGCTGCAGATTATGTATTCACTGCAGGACCAGGATCTTTATCTTTGATTTGGGCAAGAGGAAACTCTACTTCTTTTACTTATTCCAACCACGGAGGTTCTAATCGAGGTATTTCAACCGCTACCTTTAGTTTACTGCCAAGTCCACCAGCGCTGAGTATAAATCCCGCAAGTACCACTATTTGTCAAGGAAATTCAACTACTTTGACTGCCTCATCAGATCCGGGAGCCACCTTCGTTTGGTCGCCTGGAGGCGCTAATACAGCGAGTATTACCGTTTCACCCAACACAACCACTACTTACACGTGCACCGCCACTCTAAATGGTCAGAGTTCAATAGCTACAAGTTTGGTCACTGTAAATCCAAATCCGGTGGTGAATCAAGTTTCGAGCAGTTCTTATTGCGATTATCAATATGTCCCACAAACAATATTCTCAGGCACTGCAGGAGCTACCTACAGCTGGACCAACTCAAATACTCTAAATGGCATTCAAGCCTCAGGAACAGGAAATATTCCCGGGTATACGGCTACTGTCCTTTCAAATTCAGTTCAAACAGGAACAATTACTGTGACGCCTTCACTAAATGGATGTGCTGGTTCACCCATGACTTTCTCGATTTCTTTGGTTCCAACTCCAGGCGTTTATCAGTTTGATTGGAATTGGTGTCATGGTCAAACAGCAACACCAGTTGTATGGCAAGGAAATTACACAAGCGTCCAGTGGACAAATTCCAACACCTCCATTGGTCAAGTAGCCTCTGGAACAGGAGTTCTTCCTGCCTTTACCGCATTGAATACGGGTGCTTCGGTTATAATATCCACAGTAACGGCAACTCCATTTTATTCCTTTGGTGGGGCAACATGTACCAGTTCTGCACCACCATCGACATTTCAGTACAGAGTATACCCTTTGGGAACAGTAGTTCCAAATCCTGATTTGAATGTCTGCTCGGGATCCACGGTTAACGGCGTAAATTTCACAGGTAATACCACCCAGTTCGAATGGACTAATTCCAACCCAGCAATTGGATTACCTGCCATTGGAATAGGTAATATTTCATTTACAGCTCCATCAGTTACAAGTATTGCGACGGCAACAATCATTGTTACCCCTCGTTTTCCTGCTTATAATTTTTATTGTGACGGAGCGGCTGATACATTTTTAATAACCATTTATCCTCCATTAACTTCTCAGACATTTATTACATCATGTTCTCCAGTGGTTTGGAACGGAAACACGTATTCATCGAGTGGAACTTACTCAGTGAATTTAACAGGAGCGAACGGCTGTGACTCAATTGCCACTCTCGTGCTAACAAACGGATCTACTGTTTACGGTGGAGAAAATATTACGGCGTGTAATGGATATTCTTGGAACGGAGCAACCTACACTTCAACAGGAACTTACACAGCCATGCTTACAGCGGCAAACGGATGTGACTCTGTGGCAACGCTGAATTTGACAATTTCTAACGTACTGACTTCGCAAACAACCATTTCCACGTGTATACCCATCGTTTGGAATGGAAATACTTATTCATCGAGTGGAACCTACTCTGTGAATTTAACAGGTGCGAATGGCTGTGACTCAATTGCCACACTCGTGCTGACAAACGGAGCTACTGTTTACGGTGGAGAAAATATTACGGCGTGTAATGGATATACTTGGAACGGATCAACCTACACTGCAACGGGAACTTACACAGCCATGCTCACAGCAGCAAACGGATGTGACTCTGTGGCTACCCTGAACTTGACCATTTCTACTCCACTGAGTTCGCAAACAACCATTTCCTCCTGTATCCCTATCGTTTGGAATGGAAATACGTATTCATCGAGTGGAACCTACTCAGTGAATTTAACAGGTGCGAATGGCTGTGACTCCATTGCCACACTCTTGCTAACAAATGGAGCTACTGTTTACGGTGGAGAAAGTATTACGGCCTGTAATTCATATACTTGGAATGGATCAACCTACACAGCAAGTGGAAGCTATACAGCGATGCTCACCGCAGCAAGTGGATGTGACTCAGTGGCTACGCTAACGCTTACAATAAATTCAGGACCACAAACACCAATAGTAAATGTCATTAACACCGCGGATTATGTAGAACTCAGTACTCCTGCGCAAACGAATGTAACCTATCAATGGGTAAATTGTCCGAACTACGATGCCATAGTTGGAGAGGATTCTTCAACTTTTATCGTCACCGCTAACGGTAATTATGCGGTAATTGTGACAAACGCCTGCGGTTCAGATACATCCAATTGTACTCCGATTACTACAACGATTGGTTTAGAGGAATATTCTGGGTCCTTCGAAATATATCCCACTATTCTACAGTCCTATGATTGGATAACACTTTCAACCGATTATTGGGTGCTGTATGATTCATTTGGTAAGTTGCTTAGGACGATAGCACCCGAAGATACGCACATACAGTTAACATATCCAGCAGGTGTTTACATGCTTTCAAACGCAAAGAGTATTCATAGGATTATTCTCTATTAAGACTTTTCCTTCATAGAAATACCTACTTCTAATTTATGCTCTATTTTCAAGCCCTTCTTTTAATTAGGACTTAGCTAAGAGATTTTTAATTTTTAGGACAAAGCTAATCTTATTGAATAAAGATGATTTGTTTTGAAGCTGATCTTATTGATGTTCTCATTAACGAGAAATAAAATGCAACTTTGTTGCAATAATTTGGATGTTTTGTATCTTTGATATTAAAAGTGGAAATGAACAAATCAAAAATACCGGTAACAGTGTTGAGTGGATTTCTTGGAGCGGGAAAAACAACCTTACTCAATCACATTTTACATAATAAAGAGGGATTAAAAGTTGCTGTAATTGTTAATGATATGAGCGAGGTTAATGTGGATGCTCGTCTTGTAAATGAGCAAAATACGCTGTCTCGAACCGAAGAAAAATTGGTCGAAATGAGTAACGGTTGTATATGTTGTACACTTCGTGAAGACTTAATGATCGAAGTGGAAAAACTGGCGAAGGAGGGTCGTTTTGACTACCTCTTAATCGAAAGTACGGGGATCAGTGAACCGGTTCCTGTGGCTCAGACATTTACTTTTGTAAGTGAGGATGGCGAAATAGATTTGTCCCGTTTTAGTTACATTGATACGATGGTAACAGTTGTTGACTGCTTTAATTTCTTTAATGATTTTGGAACAAATGAACTATTGATAGATCGAAAATTGACCGATATGGAGGGAGACTATCGAACGATTGTAAATTTATTAACGGATCAAATCGAATTTGCTAATGTCATCATTCTCAATAAGACAGATTTAGTAGATAATCATACGGTTGGTCTTTTGAAAGCCGCGATTCAAAAACTAAATCCAGGAGCTAAAATCATTAATTCTTCCTTTGGGAAGATCGATATTGCCGAGGTAGTAAATACTAAAAGATTTAATTTTGAAGAAGCTGAAAGTTCTGCGGGATGGCAAAAGGAACTTGAGGGTGGAGTTCATACACCTGAAACCGAAGAATATGGAATTTCATCTTTTGTGTTCAGAAATCAAAAGCCTTTTCATCCGGAACGTTTATGGAATTTTCTAAACAACGAATATCCAAGTAGCATTATTAGAGCAAAGGGTTTATTTTGGTTAGCCTCAAGACCAAACGATGCAATTAACTTTTCACAAGCCGGAGGTTCATCGCGTTTAGAAACTGCAGGAGTTTGGTGGGTAAGTATGTCTTTCAACGAGCGCATAAAATACGCCTCTTTTATCGATAATAAGGAATACATCGAGGGGAAATGGCACAAGCAATGGGGAGATCGAACCAATGAAATAGTTTTTATCGGACAAGACATACAAAAAGAACACATGATAGCTAACCTTGAGGCTTGTTTATTGAAAGATGCTGAGGTCGAAAATTTCGAAAACCAAGAGGTTTTTGAGGATCCATTTCCGAAAGGAATTTAAGCTATCTTTAAACTTCTAAGTCAAATGAGTCATTTACAGGTAGAAATCAAACTTTTTGGGAATAAAAATCTAATTTTTATCTTTTTTTTTATAGTGTTTTTTTATTGTTTCGGAAAAGCTCAGGCAGATCCAATCGAGGTTGTTATTGGTAATCAAACGTGGTCATCTAAAAACTATTTGAATGGTATTTTTCAATCTGGAGAGTATATTCCTTATGCGAATAGTGCAGCAGAATGGCAGTTTTACGCTGAATCGAGAATTTCTGCCTGTACTGCCATGAATTTTGATTCCAGTTTAATAGAGGAGTTTGGGCTATTCTATAATTGGTTTGCTATTACCGATGTTAGAGGTTTAGCTCCCCCTGGTTGGAGGATTCCCTCCAAACAAGACATTGAGGAATTAAGTGTTTTTCTCGGACCAAGTTTTGCAAAAGCATTGAAAAGCCAAGGACTATGGGAAATGGAGAAATGCATCTCTTGCGCACTCAAGGGAATGTCATGTGGAGAGTGTAAAAGTGAGTCGCGAAAAAAAAGATATACGGATTTTGGTAATGGAACGAATAGCTCAGGATTCGATGCAATGCCAGCTGGCGCAATTTCCGAGAATGGTATTTTCAGAAATGTTGACAATGAAGCAATTTTTTGGTTGTCTGACTGCATTATTGAAACTAATCTAGCATACTGTTTTCCTCTTCGTTTTGGTTTTGACGATGCCTTTCCAAATTATCAAACAAAGGGGATGGGTTTTAATGTTAGATTGCTCAAGGAATAAAAATTAGTCAACGTTATTTTATCATAAATGATTTCAAAAAACTCGGTCAAAAATAATTTAACTTTGTTGTTTTCAACGTTCAAAATGATAATGAGTATGCGTTGTATAAAAATACGGATAGTTGAAACAGAAGGGTATAGTTATGTAAATTTTATTAAACCTAACGTTGAGCTATTTCAAATTTATTTTCATGGTAGTATAGTTGAAGGCAAAAAATACATTTGATTAAAAGAATTCATAAGTAATGTTGAAAAAGATTTTTATAGTACCGATAAAATTTTACCAAATGTTTATTTCCCCGCTACTAGGGCCAAATTGTAGACATCAGCCCACTTGTTCTCAATATACCATTGAAGCTATTCAAGAGTGGGGCGTATTTAAAGGAATCTACCTGGGGACGAAACGATTGAGTAGGTGTCACCCATTCGGTACTCACGGTCACGATCCTGTCCCGAAAAAAGATCAAAAATGAAAGTTGCTTTTAGTCAAAAATAAAATTTTAAAATGAATCAATTAAAAAGGATTTTTTAATATTGTAATTGAGTAAAATATGAGTGATGCCAAAGAAATTTTAAGGAGAAATTCTTTTCGAGTTACACGCCATCGACATGACGTTTTATCGTATTTTATGCAATCGAAAGTAGCTCTTGGGCATAGTCATCTAGAAAAAAAATATAAAGGAATAATTGACAGAGTAAGCTTGTATAGAATTCTTAATTCATTTACAGAGAAAAGAATTTTGTGTAGATTAATAGACTCTTTTGGAGCAGCCACCTATGTTTTCGACAGGCATTCATCTCAAGTGGATGCACACATTCATCCACACTACAAGTGTCGATCATGTAATGACGTGGTCGAGCTACCTGAACTCCCCAATTCTTACCTCAAGGAGTTGGAAAAATTAAATATTCAAGAACTCAATATACTAGCAGAAGGTATTTGTGAAGATTGTCAAAAATTGGGTAGCAATGACTAAATTACAGGTATTTAATACGCTCACTTCACAGAAAGAAATTTTTAAACCGATCACAGAGGGGGCAGTTGGAATGTATGTGTGCGGACCAACAGTTTACGGAGAACCTCATTTAGGTCATGCAAGATCATCTATAACCTTTGATGTTGTTTACCGTTATTTGTTACATCTCGGGTACAAGGTTAGATATGTTCGTAATGTAACTGATGTGGGGCATTTGGAGGATGAACAAAATGAAGCAGGAGAGGATAAAATTTTAAAAAAGGCTCGCGTTGAACAACTCGAACCTATGGAGGTGGCTCAACAGTATACCAATTTATATCGGGAAGCCATGCGGGCTCTAAATGTTAAAGACCCTTCCATAGAACCAACGGCAACAGGACACATTCCCGAGCAAATTGAAACGATCAAAAAAATTATTGATAACGGCCTAGCCTATGTAGAAAATGGATCGGTATATTTTGATGTGCAGAACTATGCTAAGAGGTATCACTATGGGCAATTGTCGGGAAGGATACTCGAAGAATTGCAAGCTGCAAGCAGAGAAGATTTAGAAGGTACCCACGAAAAAAGATTTCATGCTGATTTTGCCCTGTGGAAAAAAGCAGGCGTAGAGCATATAATGCAATGGGATTCTCCTTGGGGTGCAGGATTTCCCGGATGGCATATTGAGTGTACAGCGATGAGTAGTAAATATTTAGGAATTCCATTTGATATTCACGGCGGTGGCATGGATTTGAAATTCCCACACCACGAAGCTGAAATATGCCAAAGTCTGGGAGCATTTGATAAACCACCCGTTAAGTACTGGCTGCATAATAATATGGTCACTCTCAATGGGCAAAAAATGGCAAAGTCGAAGGGTAATTTTATTACGCTAAATGAATTGTTTCATGGAAGTCATAAGTTATTGGAAAGGGCATATTCACCAATGACAGTTCGCTTTTTTATCCTTCAGGCACATTACGGAAGCTCCATTGATTTCTCGAACGAAAGTTTGGTAGCTGCAGAAAATGCGCTCTTAAAATTAGAGGAAAGTTATACTCAACTTAAGTCCGTTATTCCGGCAGATGGGAATATGGGAGATAAGGAAACAGAACTTGAAATTTTGAGTGCAACGGAAAATTGCTATGACGCAATGAACGACGATTTTAATACGGCCAAATTAATAGCTGCCCTTTTCAAATTGAGCAAAATAATCTACAGGTTGAGCGATGATAACAAGAAAATAAAAGTCAGTGCGGGATGTTTAGAAAAATTAGCTGGTACCTTTCGTAGTTTTTGGATGGATGTATTGGGAATGCAAACAGAAAAGAGTAAGCCCGAAAAAATCGATGATATTATCGGTATTTTATTAAAACTAAGGCAACAAGCCAAGGTTGATAAAAATTATGCGCAATCGGATTTAATTCGTCAAGAACTGGAAAAAATAGGAGTCCAACTGAAAGATGGAAAAGATGGATCAACTTCTTATGTTTTATAAAATATCTGTGAATGAATAATATATTTGGAGAACCCTTGCAGTTGTGTTGTAACGATCCAAAAACGGGGTACTTTCGAGATGGCTACTGCCGAACCGATGCGTCAGATTACGGAAGCCATACGGTTTGTGCAATAATGACTGAAGAATTTTTAATTTTTTCGAAGGAAAGGGGAAATGATTTAAGCACTCCAAGACCCGAGTACGATTTTCCCGGTCTGAAACCGGGCGATAAATGGTGCCTGTGCGCATTGAGATGGCAAGAAGCTTTCGAGGCGGGACATGCACCATTGGTTTTCTTGGAAGCCACTCACGAGAAAGCATTGAAACTTGTTGATGAAGCTGCTTTAATCAAACACGCCTACAAAAGAAATTAGTGTTTCGATTTGACAATTCATATCTTCAGTTACCCGAAAAATTTTTCAGTAAGGAAATGGCTGAGAAGGCTCCGACACCAAAGGAGGTTTTTCTTAACTATGATTTATTCACTGAATTGAATATTCACCTCGACGATACCAAGGAGCTTATTAAAATACTGGTAGGAAATAAAGTACATTCCGGTTCAGTGCTTCATTCACAAGCATACGCGGGACATCAGTTTGGTCATTTCACGATGCTTGGCGACGGTCGAGCAATCCATCTTGGCGAGCACCTTTCAAAGAACAGCGAACGATTTGACATTCAACTCAAGGGTGCAGGACCCACGAAATTTTCGCGACGCGGCGATGGAAGGGCCACTTTAAAATCAATGTTGCGTGAATATTTAATGAGTGAAGCGATACACAAATTGGGAATTCCAAGCTCAAGAAGTTTGGCCGTGATAAAAACGGGAAATGATGTTTACCGAGAGACCGTGCATGATGGGGCAATTCTCACTCGCGTGATGAAAAGCCATATTCGCATCGGAACCTTTGAATATATTAGGCATTTCGGAACCTTCGACGAATTGAAACAATTTACGGATTACACCATCAATCGCTTGTATCCTGATGTGAAGAATAGCTCAAATCCAATTGAAGCTTTTATTCAGGAATTCTCGAGTCGACAAATGAAGCTTGTAGCCCAGTGGATGAGCGTTGGATTTATCCACGGAGTGATGAATACAGATAATGTAGCCATAAGTGCAGAAACGTTTGATTACGGACCGTGTGCTTTTATGAATGCGTACCATCCCGAAACTGTCTTCAGTTCAATTGATAGCACTGGGAGATATTCATTTGGTAATCAACCAAAGATTATAATTTGGAATATCGTGCGATTCATAGAGGTAATGTTACCCCTTCTCGACCCTAAAAAAGAAAAGGCCATCGAGTTGGCTAATGCCATCATCGAAACTTTACAATCTCATTGGAATGAAGCTTATGCATTGGGCATGATTCAAAAAATAGGATTTGATAAAAAAAGTCAAGAGAAAATTGACTGCTTAAATGAACTCTTATCGCTCATGCAAAAATATCAATGGGATTATACCAACACTTTTGCTTCCTTAACTCACGATTTTGAATTCCCCGCCGTTTCGTTCGACAACCCCGAACTAAAATTATGGAAGGAAAGATGGAAGAAATTAGCACCAGATAAAAACCTAATGCGAAGAATAAATCCAGTTTTCATACCGAGAAATCACCGAGTTGAGGAAGCATTGAACGAGGCAGAAAAAGACAATTATGCCCCTTTTTCAAAACTACTAAGCATTTTGAGTAATCCATACCAACTCGATAAGGATTTCATTGAATTTACGAAGCCACCTAATGAAAATTTCGAGCAATGTTACCAAACATTTTGTGGAACATAACTGGCTAGCCTAATACCAATTGATCTGAATCTTAACAAGTTTTTGGGTGCCTAAAAATTCAAGTGCTGAAACAAACTTTTCGCCCGGGGCCATTCGGTAGTTATTTTTCTTCAGATTGTGTTAGTGGCTAAGAACGATAATTTTCTTTGTAGTATCCTTGCTTTTCAGGTAATAACAGCCAGCAGCTAGATTTTTGATAGTTGTGGCTTGATTAATTTCCACATTCATAACAAATTTTCCTTCAAGATTGAAAAGTGAGAGGTTTTTGAGCTCAGGGTGAGCGCACGAAACATATAAATAATCTTTTACCGGGTTTGGATAAACAATGAATTCTTGTGATTCTGAATCCAATGAAGCGGAGAAAGCTTGTTGCAAAGCGAGATGAGCATTAATTCTTCCATGCCCGACTTCTTGATTCCATGTACCATGAAGTGTCGTGCTATCGTATGAATAGGGGCTAACTTTTTCAGCGGTAGCATCTAAAATATGTTTCACTTCGTCTGCTGTTAAATTTGAGTTTCGATCAAGCAAAAGTGCCGATACACCTGCTGCAATCGGGCAAGCTGCACTTGTTCCATTATAGCTTAAGGTGTAATTATTCGTTGAATACCCTATACTTCCTGAAATGTCGCATGTGGCGATTTTAACTCCAGGAGCCACAAGATCTAGTGTTTGGCCATAACTACTTCCCCACCATGTTTCACCTGAACAATCGGAAGGACGCTTTCTTTTATCACACATATCACTTGCGCCAACCGCAATCGTCTCGGGTAGGTTAGCGGGCCACAAGACACTTGGAATATTATCGTTACCTGCTGAAAAAAGTAAAACGCATCCTTTGCCATTTCGGCCATTCTCGTGAGCCATGCGAAGTTCTTGATTACAAATGGCTGTATCAATTACAAGTAAATTAATGAACTCATCGGTTAAACCAGCTGAACAACTAATTACATCTGCATTTGCCACGTTCCAAGAGTAAGCTGAGGCATTGATGAGGGCACTCATATTTGTAAACGGTAAAATTTGATTGTTGAAGGAAATATAAAAAAACATGCGTGTAGGAACCAATTTCACATTCGGTGCAATACCACTTATTCCAATATTATTGTCCTTAGTCGCCCCGATGATGCCCGCGCATGCCGTACCGTGAGCATTTTCATCGTAATTTGTAAAAGGAAACCCATTTGTGTTGATACTATCTGTGGCAAAAGCATCCAATCCAGGGAGTAACCTTCCTTGAAATTCCTCGTGAAGGGTATCTATTCCGCTATCCATAACAGAAACAATGATATCGTCTCCCAAAGCCAAATCCCACGCTTGTTCAATATCAATATCGGCGTCATTGGTTCCATTAAATTGTAGCGCTGTTCCCGTATTTTCGAGATACCACTGATTCGGATACAAAGGGTCATTGGATGTTACGTTGAGCGTGAAATATTGATTTGGATGGACATGAACAACATTTTCTATATTTTTTATTTGTTGGCAATAATCACGCATTGTATTTTCGTTTTTTGCAGAGCTTATAACGGTAATTAACGTATTATTAAATTCATTTAATTTCACAGTACCGAATAAGGATAAACGATCGAGTATGGATTCATTCACGTTTTTTATACGAATGATAAGTTCATTGCTGGTGTATGAGAATTGTTGTCCAAT
>Ga0194118_10006174_pt1 | contig 12065 bp, 8 predicted proteins | sample TA2MahsurfametaG_2_FD_148662 | JGI IMG/M metagenome (GOLD analysis project Ga0194118, IMG submission 148662) | Freshwater microbial communities from Lake Tanganyika, Tanzania - TA2015013 Mahale N5 surface | ecosystem: Environmental > Aquatic > Freshwater > Lake | place: Tanzania: Lake Tanganyika...
TTCACATGGCTCAATTATGGGTGAATCTCCCCTCCCATCGTAAGAAGGACGCACCAGGTTATTGCTCCATACTTCGTGACCAAATCCCTGTCTTGGAAGCAGGGGGTCATCGGTTCGAATCCAATATATTCCACTGATTACCAAGGGTTTACGAACATTGGTCTCGTAGACCCTTTTTATTTGCACTAAATTTGCACTAAAACTATCCTCTTGGGTCTTGGGTACTCCAACCTGTTCCTTGGGATTCTTTTGGGTTAATCAAGGATGCAGAGTCACCCAACAAGCCACTGCCGATTGCTAGGCCTGGGAGTCCCAAACGATTTGATCTTAACGGGGGTTGGTACTTTTCCTTTCAAAATTGACCTCCAGGACTTGGGGGGTAAAGCCAAAAATTGCGGCCTATAACTTTAATATTGTACAAACAGTTCTACTTATTCCAAATCGGCAGACTAAATTTGAGTTGTGCCTAAAATAGTTTACGGTTTTTTAAAAAATAATATATTTATGCGGTCCACTATCCTTGTTTTGTTTGCTTTGAGCCTTAATGTTTTTGACATATTGGGTCAAAATCAAATTACTTTTAAAAATCCTGTTGAAATCGTTTTAAATAAAAATTATTCTAAAGAACTTAAAGAAGGCTCAAAAATAGTTATTTCAAGGATTGTTTATTATCCAGGGTTAGTTTCAATTGGATATATCGGAGTTGATAGTTTAGGCGCAGAATATGATCTAAATGAAAGCCTAGTTGAAAATGCGATATATCCAATAAATCCAACAGTGGATCAGGTCTGGGAAATTGGTTTAATCAAAAATAAAGTCTATAAAGAACTTCTCCTTAATGGGTACCGTTTTGATATAAGAAAGGAGTTAAACCAAGAAGCCACAAGTCTTATTAATTTATTTAGTGAAAGAGACCTATTCTTTAATGACGCATACTTAGAAGATTACCTAAATCGAATTCTGAACAAAATACATAAAGGCTACTTAACGGATGGTCGACCAGGCAATATCTCAATAAGGGTAATTAAGGATGCAACACCCAATGCACTGGCATTACCAAACGGGTGCATTATTTTAACAACTGGGTTAATTTCTTGCATGAACTCCGAATCCCAACTAATTGGAGTTATTGCTCATGAGGTTGCTCATTTTGTCTATGACCATCAAGTTCTATGCTATTTAAAAGAACAAGCTAGACAAAAGCGGGCTGAGTTTTGGACAGGAGTTGTTGCAGGGCTTGCTGTCGCCACCGATGCCTATTTAGCTTCAAATAACCGAAACTATTCATTTGGTGTTCTATCGAATACAGCTATCGTCGCCGCAACTCTTATTTCTGAAGCTGTTGTAAAAAGAATGGGAATAAATTATAGCCGTGATCAAGAATTTTCAGCTGATTTGTTAGGTAAGAATATCCTAAATTCATTAAGTCTCGAGGAATATGCTATGGCTGGTGCTCTTCAATTATTAGAAAAACACAATTATTTAAGTGGCGATTATTCAGCCATAGTTGGAGGCGAATCACATCCTAGCATTGAAAATAGAATTTCTGCTTTAGGTGGTTATTATTCTGACACAGTTTCATCAATAAAGTATGACGCTGAAATTTCATTTGTGAATACTTATAACGCGAAAAATCTTTTTTATATAAAGTCCGATTTTATGGCAGCATTAAGTTTAATAAATCGAAATATCATAGCAAAAACGGGCTCTGCAGACGATTTTCTAATTAAATCTAGGTTAATTAGGAGACTAGGTGACACCCGTGAATCAAACGTTGAGGCATTGGATTTATTAAATACGTCAAGGCAATTAACGACTGAACCGTCGTTTTGGCTGGAAAAGGATGAGGCTTTAATCCAATTGCGATTAAATGAAAAAGTTAGATCATCCGCCTGTTTAAAGCGTTACCTTGAATCCCTAAAAGCAGAATTGCCCAATTCAAAACAGTCCATAAACTTTGATTATCTTGATTATTTGAGTAAAGAAATTTCTTGGACGGTAGATATGATTAATAAAATAGAATCTTTGTAATAATTAGTCACAATAAATTATGAATTAATAAAAATCTCTAACTGGCAAACTGTCACGGAAATCGTTTAATTTTAGACATCGTGCATATTCCTTGGAAGGTGATACAGCCTGCCGTGGCCTATGGGCGGAACGTTATGGGCAAGTATAAAAACCAAAAGACGGTCTGCGAAAGCCAACGGGCTGATCACCTAAAGTGATAGACAAAAAGTGGAGAAAGAAAAACCGTTCTAAAAATAGGGAGTATTCCGAAAATCCAAAAGAGTAGGAACAAAATTTAAATCAAACAATAATGAAAAAAGTAATGACAATTTTCGGGGTAATTTTATTTGCTTCAATAATTTTAACTGGATGTGGCAATAGTAATTCAAAACAAAACGATTTAGGAATAGTATCGGGTAAAATAGAAACATACTTCGATGTAGACACTTCTTTTGCGGACCAGAAACTTACTGTTTATCCAAAATTCAATATTGACAGCCTTCATTACAGACCATATATAATTGGTTTTGAATATGCTAAAGAGTATGATGAAAAAGAAGCAAAGTGGAAGCTAACTTTTGGGGTAGCGCATTATGACAAATATGTTTTTGTTTATCCTTCAAAAGGTATATTAAAAATAGATGATTATGAAATCAACTACGAAAGTGTCATGACATATGAGCAAGGCTCTGAAAAAAATACAATTTTTGCTTATGGCACTTTAATTGCTGAGGCGGATATCATCAATAAATTAGCTGCAGCTAAAACAGTAAAATTTACAGCTCTAGGTCATGATAAGCAAGAATTTATTTGGTCACCAAAAATTATTGAAGATGCAAAAAACACATTAAAGTATTTTGACATTTTAAAGGCGACAAAACCAACTATTAAATAGAGAAAAGCCCAAAACAGCGTGTAATTAATATTGCCCTGCCGCAGGAGCAACACAAGGCAACATCGCCTACACGCAAACCGTTATGGACATGTTTGAACAATCGCAACACAGCGGACAGACGAGGATAAATTCTAACTTTGACAGTTCTTGACAATCATTGACGCCTGACAAGGAAAAAAAATATAATGTGGAGACCAGCGACCACCCAAAAAACGGGGCGAAACCGAAAAGCCAAACGAGTAGGAAAAATAAAGAACGAACAAAATGAAAAAATCATTAATTGTATTAGTACTGTGTTTATACGCCGTAAGTGTCAAAGCTCAAATAAAAGAGTCAATTAATATCAAGCTTGGTTGCGCTCCTATTGATTATAATGCAAAAATTTTATCAAGCCCTAATCCTAAATCAATTCATCCAGACTGGGGGGGAGGACTTGAAGTACCTAGGTCATGGAGTTTTCTTTCTACCAAAAAAATAAAAAATAAAGATGGTGTATTTCTTTTTGGAAATTTAGTATCTTCAAGAGGAGGTCTAATGACTAAAGGATGTTACATCATTTATACTGAATGGGAATGTTCAAAATATTAATTACTAAACGTTTGCTATTATGGGTTTTACGATAGGCGGGGTGTCGTGCATACTTGGAGCTATGTGCTTCTATTCAAGTTCAATGCTAGTTGACAGTTTTGTGCTCCGAGACTCGCCCTAACGCAAAGCCCGAAACCATTAGGGCAGTGCGCACTTTACCTTAACCATTCATCCATTTAACCATTTGCCGTCACTCGGCAGGGGTTTCCGTAGGGTTTACCGTTACTTGGTAGGGGTTTTGATAGGGTTTACCGTTACATCCTGTATGGGTATTGGTGAGGGTTGCCGTTACTTGGTAGGTACTGCCGTAGGGTTTCCCGTTACTCGGTAGGCCTTTGGACTGAGCGACCAAGCGAAGTATCTTCGGGTAGGCTATACCAATTTCTATGAAATACGCTGTTTTATTGCTTGCATTGATTTTTGCAGGGTGTACAGACGGGGGTTATACGACTTTTACCTCTGGTGCGGATATAATACAAATAGCTAAAGAGGATTTACCAAAGGACATGAGCTGGGATGACGCTGTGGCTGCATGCCAAAACCTCGGCAACGGCTGGAGGTTACCCACCAGTGAAGAACTTGATGAGATGTATAAGCAGTTACACACGAAGAGTAAGGGTAACTTTAGAACGGATAATTTTTATTGGAGTAGTTCGACGTACTTTCACTTTCAATCAAATTTGGCGAGTCCCTTCTATTTCGGGGAAGGGAAAAGAGACGGAATGCTCCCCAAGTTCATGAAGCTTCATGTACGTGCGGTTCGCACTTTACCGTCACCATATGAGACTTTTACTTTTGATGGGGATACAATGCAAATAGCTAAAGCGGATTGCCCTTCAGATATGAGTTGGAATGACGCTATGGCTGCATGCCAAAACCTCGGCAACGGCTGGCGGTTACCGAGTAAAGATGAACTTGCGGCGATGTATAATCAGTTACACACCAAGGGAAAGGGTAACTTTAGAACGGATGGTTTTTATTGGAGTAGTTCGGAGAGCAATGCGGATAATGCGTGGAACTTCAGCTTCAACAGTGGGGTTGCCAACGACTTCATTGCCAGAGATAAAGGCTATTCTTTCTGTGTGCGTGCGGTTAGGGCTAAACCTTAACCATTCAACTATTCAACCATTTGCTGTTACTCGGCAGGGGTTTGCTGAGCGACCAAGCGAGGTATCTTCGGGGAGGCTAAATCAAATTCACCAAAAACCTAAACCCTAACCCTATAAACCCCCGAAAAGATGGAAGATTGGCCCCACCCTGACACGCACGAACAGATACCCCACCATCGCAAAGCCGCGAAACGTTGTGTGCAAGTTCAATGACAGACGACTAAACACTAAAAATGGAGACAAGAGACCATTTTAAAAACGAGGCGAAACTCAAAAGTCAAACGAGTAAGAAGAAAAAATGTAGAATAATGAAATTAAAATTAGCATTTATCACACTTTTAATGACAAGCTCTCTTTTGCAGGTTTTTGGACAAGAACGTGTAAATAGAGAAAAACTAAGTTTTGACACTACATCGGGAACTCTAGCAAAAGCGACAGGATGGGCTTACAACTCAACCCTTGGTGAATGGATAGATTATGAAAACGTAATTTCAGGTATAAGAGACTACAAGGACAAATACAAATCTTTACAAGGAGAATGGATGATGTCGAAAATAAGCCAAAACTTTCTAAAAGTGCAAACAAAAACAGTAACATATAAAGGGACAAAATATTATGTCTTAGTAGTGGATAAATGGAGTGGGCGATACAAGTATCCTGCTATCCAAGAAGATTGGTATACATTTAATCAAACAATTGGTTACATATATACCGAACAAGAATACCAAAAGTTGCAAAACATTGAAGGTCTTAAAGAGCTAAAAACTCAATATATGGTGACAATTGAAACAAGATATGAAAAATATGATGAAACCACATTTCTTGATTTAATTCAAACAGTACTTTCAAAAGAGAAAAGTAAAGATTCAAGGGAATATACTTTCCCTGTTATGAAATCAAAAGAAGGAGCAATTAGATTTTACCTACCAGAATATTTCTCAACTTGGTCAAAGTATGATTTTGAACCAGAATATTTCTCGACTTGGTCAAAGTATGATTTTGAAAAGGAATATTTTGAGACTGAATTTGACAGTTTTTCAAGTATAATTATAAGATAACCAGCCCATAACAGGCGTTTGGCTCAATGGCGGGTGACGTGGTTAATTAAACACTCTACCTCGCATCAACTTTTGTGGTGTATTGACAGTTTTGAGCTCCGAAACCCGCCCGAACGCAAAGCCCGAAACCGTTCGGGCAGTGCGGGATTTACCTTAACCATTCAACTATTTAACCATTTGCCGTCACTCGGCAGGGGCTTGGACTGAGCGACCAAGCGAAGTATCTTCGGGAAGGCTAAACCAATCTCTATGAAATACTTATTTATTCTATTGGCATTGATATTCCCATGCCTGTCCAACGGTCAGAGTTCAACTCAATCCTCCCTTTGCCTACCTAGTATTACGACGGATGCGGCAAGTGCTGTTGGCCTTGATAGTGCTTTGATTGGAGGAAATATCGCAAGCGATGGGGGCAGTTCCATCGTTCTTAGGGGTGTTTGTTACTCCACCTCACCCAATCCGAATATGGGGAACTTGCGGACGGATGACGGGTCGGGGATTGGTTCGTTCATTACGGTTTTGAGGGGGTTGAACCCTTCAACTACGCATTATGCTCGTAGTTATGCCAAGAATTCCAACGGGGTTGTGGTGTATGGCAATGAGGTGAGTTTCACGACCTCGGCAGCGGCACCAAGCTTTACCTGTGGAACTTCCACGGTATCCGATGTGGACAATAACACGTACAACACAGTACAGATTGGAACGCAGTGTTGGACGCAGAGCAATCTGAAGGTAAGTAAGTATAGGAATGGGGATAACATTCCTACGGGTTTAAGTAACAGTGCTTGGCCGGGTACGACAAGTGGGGCGTATGCGATTTACAACAACGACCCTGTGAATGATGGATTGTACGGGAAGTTGTACAATCATTATGCGGTGACGGATAGCAGGGGCTTGTGCCCAACAGGATGGCATGTGCCCTCGGATGGGGAGTGGAATATCTTGGTGAAATACGTTGACCCGAATGCGGATACGGTACTTAGTGAAACTAATCAGGGTAACATAGCAGGAGGAGCATTGAAGAGCACAGCAATGCAACCCACTGCTGGTGGCTGGGCTTCACCAAACACGGGAGCGACGAATTCATCGGGTTTCACTGCCCTGCCGGGCGGCCTTCGTCGGTTCGACAACGGAAATTTCAACTCCATGACCGACGTCGGGTATTGGTGGTCCTCCTCCGTCTCGTTCGGGTCCTATGCATGGGGCCGCATCCTGTACGGCAACTTCAGCATCATCATCCCCACCAACCCCGACCGTACACACGGCTTCTCGGTTCGCTGCTGCAGGGATTAGGGTAGAGTGTAGGGGGATTCGACCCTTTGACCATTGCCCACTACCGTAAGGGAGGGTGGCATGTGTCGCTGAGGAGTTAAATTAACGAAATCGACCATAGGTCAAATTGACGATACCCTGATAGGAGAGGGAGGGTCGTAGGAATTGTCATCCCAGGTCAAGACCACCAAAATCGATGCTTGGTGGACGGTGGTGAAAGGGGGGGGTATGTTTGTTTTCTGTTGAATAGTTCTTTTCCATCTCCCCCCTCCTCCTTCTTCCTTGTGGTTAAATCGGTCTCTCTTGGGGTTGTTCACCATCCAGTATGGTTAAAATTCCTTCATAGGGGGTTGTCGGATGGTGTTGAATTTTAAAAGTGGTTTTTTTAAATTATATTTGTATAAATTAAATCACTATCATGAAGATTATTTTTAAATTTAGTTTTAATCTGTTTCTTATTTTATCATTTAACCATTCGATTGCACAGAATATTTCTACAACGATTGGGAGTGTTAATTTATCAAATTGTCATGTTGGTGATACAGTATCAGTTCCTGTAAGTATCAGTATGAATAATAATATTAGCACTTCAGGTATTTCACTTGCTATTGATTATGATGCAACAAAGTTAGAATGTATAGGTTCAGTTACCAGTGTTAATCCCGTACTAAATTCTAGTTTAGTTAGTAACTGTGGGATTTTTTCTAATCTTAATCCTAATTTTCCATATAATGCAAGTACACGTTTTCAATTTAGGGCGGTTTGGTTTAATCTGTCGCCTGTGACTTTTAATGGATTGGTGTTTAATTTAAATTTTATTATTCTTTCAACGGGAAACAGTACACTTAGATGGGATTTATCTAATAATGGGAACTGTGAGTATGTTGATGAGTTTGCAGATGTTATTTCAAATTGTTCATTTGTTGATGGCGGTATAATATGTGGAGATACTTCTGCCAATAATTGCGGAATAACTTTAATTTCGGATACTAATTCTACAAATCAAAACGTATGTCAAAACTCTATCTTGTCCAATATTTCTTATAATATTTACTCAACTATGTCTGTTGCTGTGGTTGGTTTACCACCGGGGGTTACTAGTAGCTTGGTGGGTAACTTGTTGACTATTAGTGGTTCACCTACTATTGCAGGGGTTTTTACTTACACAGTTACTTTAACGGGATGTACTGGTGGGATTAGCACAGCAAACGGAGTGATTAATGTGTCTGCCCCAATTTCTGCAGGAACCGTAAGTGGCATGAATGTAATTTGTCAGGGACAATCTGTACATTTTACCACTTCTACACCTAATGGTTTATGGTCTAGTAGTAATACCAATATCGCCACAGTGAATTCATCCACAGGGTTAGTAACAGGCATTTCGTTTGGAAACGCAACTATTACTTATACAATTCCTGGACCTGGGGGTTGTCAAAACGTTACCGCGTCTAAAGAGGTGACGATTTACCAAAATAATTCAATTACTTTAACATCCTTACAAAACACAGATAAACAAGTAGTTACACTAGGTGATTCTATAATTAATATTACTTATAGTGCCTTTGGAATTGGCGCTGCAATTACTGGACTTCCACCAGGGATTATTGCTACGGTAACCAATGCTCCGGGTTCATTTTTTCTTTCTAAAGTTATTACTATTGGTGGAGTATCTTCAATTTCAGGTACTTTTCAATTTACAATTCTATTAACGGGAGGTTGTACACACGGTAATAATTCAATTTCTGGTTCTATCACTGTTAATCCCTATCCCTCTTATACTATGTCACAGCTTTGTTTACCCGCCATTACAACCACATCACCATCCTCCGTTGGAGCGGATAGCGTGGTTATCGGCGGAAACATTACCAACGATGGGGGAAGTTCCATCGTTCTAAGGGGTGTTTGTTACTCCAACTCACCAAATCCGAATATGGGGAATTCGAGGACGCAAGATGGTTTGGGGATAGGTTCGTTCAATACGGTATTGAGGGGTTTGACCCCATCAATGACGTATTATGCTCGCAGTTACGCCAAGAATTCCAACGGGGTTGTGGTGTATGGGAATAACGTGAGTTTCACGACCTTTTCAAGTTTTGTATGTGGAACTTCCACGGTATCAGATGTGGACAATAACATGTACAACACAGCACAGATTGGAACCCAATGCTGGACACAGAGCAATCTGAAGGTGAGCAAATACCGTAATGGGGATAATATCCCTACTGGTTTGAGTAACAGTGCTTGGCAGAATACGACTTCTGGGGCGTATGCGATTTACAACAACGACCCGGTGGCTGACAGCTTGTACGGGAAGTTGTACAATCATTATGCGGTGACAGATAGTAGGGGCTTATGCCCAACAGGCTGGCATGTACCCTCGGATCGGGAGTGGAAAGTGTTGACAAAGTATTTGGATCCAAGCGCGGATACGAACTCGACCAGTTATACGGCAAGTACAACAGCAGGAGGTGTTTTGAAGAGCACAGCGACGCAACCTACCCCTGGGGGTTGGAATTCACCGAACACGGGAGCGACGAATACTTCAGGCTTCACTGCACTACCGGGCGGCTTTCGGCACAGCGGCGGAGATTTCTTCAATATGCAAAGCATTGGATTTTGGTGGTCCTCCTCCTTTTTTTCCGGGTCCGAGGCCTGGATGCGCTACCTGTATGCCAACTACAGCGATTTGGTCCGCAACCCCTTCAACCGGAAGAACGGCTTCTCGGTTCGCTGCTTGAAGGATTAGGGCGTAGGGGAATTTGACCATTTGACCATTGCCCCCGACCTTAGGGAGGGGGCTGGCTTTCCAATCTCATCACCTTTTAGGACTGGACCTACTTTTTAGCCTAAAGGATAGTCAGGGTAACAGTATATCAACCCAATCCATTTCAGGCTTTCCAAGCCCTTTCTAAGCCTTCAGAGAAGCCCTCTGGGGGCTTTTAATTTATTAGGCATAATTATTACCTAACTGATTCACTATCGTTGATCCTGAGGCTTCTAAATGGCCTAAGTAGGGCGCTGATCAGGGAAGGGCCTGAAATCGCAAATGCATTTCTTTCCCCAATAATTAAGGTTACCATCAACTGAAAAAGCCGGACAAATTGTGAATAAATAAGCCATCATTTACACCCAAGTTGAAGGAAGTAACAAGGGTTGCCTACCGCTATAAGGTTAAATTTCTGTAAATATTACATTATCAAAACGATGTTATTTGGTTGATAAACGCCTAAATGCAAAGGTTTTATGACAAAAAACTTTGTGTAAAAACTAACGCATTTTGTGAATAATTGCGGCCAAAAGGATTTCAATATTTGCTGCAACCGATGGCTGGTTATTCTCCGTACAGCCATGCGACATGTAAAGTAGCGATAGAACCTCGGAGAAGGACTATCGTGAACTCTCCGGGAACTAGTTCAAAAACCTTTTGTTAATAGGGAAAAGAACTGCTTTGTTCCTTTTGAATCCTTTAAAACTAAATCACCAAGCAAGATGTCCAGAGAACCCCCTTAAATCCCCGTCATTTTTGGCCAATCCCCCGGTGTTGGCCATACTTTATAACTTACTATAGGATAGTAAGCCGTAAAAGAATAATACGAATCTCACCGGTTTTTTAAACCCATCATTAAACGTTAGCACGATGGAAAAAATCAAATCGCTCGCTACTCTTTCAGCGACAGGCTCTGCCCAGCAGAGCAACCCAAAAGGACCAGAAAGAGATAAACAACCCCTTCAAAAGCTGATCCAAAGCCTTTTGGATCGCGTTGAAGCCTTGGAGAATCCTGTGATCCATTCTTCGGAATGGCTCAACCTCAAGCAACTTCAGTCTTTCTTGCCGGAACGTCCTGCCAAGAAAACCATTTACAACTGGATTTGCGATGGCAGGATACCCTATGTAAAGCAACCCCATGTCAAAGCCGTATTCTTCCGTCGTGAAGAAATAGAGGCTTGGATGGGACAGGGTAGACCAAAAGTTGCTCAATTCCTGGCATCTCGTGTTGAGATGCCTCGCAGATCATCTAAATCTAAACATCAAACAAAAGGAGGAATCAAACAATGAACAATTCAAAATCAAACGAAAATCCCATGAAACAAGACAATTACAATGCTCAAGAGCCTTTTGTTGACCAATTTGAGTCAGGAGAAATCCTCAAGGATGTGTCTCATTCGGAAAACAAGACCTTACGGGATATCGGCATCCCAGAGACCGCTGTGACAGGGACCGTCCACGCAAGTGGTGCTGTCACCGAAAATCCCGTAGAAAGGCCTGAAGACAACAGGTCTAGCATGGCGGAAATCATTAAATTCGAGGCTGAGGAGTTAAAAAGAAGGTCTCAAAATTCTTACCCTGATTATATCAAGACTGGGTTTGATCTCATGAACAGAGGCCCAAGTCAAAGGCAAGAATATTTATGGGGTCCATACCTGTCCAGAAAGGGCATTAGTGTCATCTATGGGTCTTCGGATACAGGCAAAAGCAAATTAATGCTGCAATTATGCATGGAAATCGTACACAAGAATGAAACTTTTCTTGGATTTGACCTCAAGCCTAAGCACCACCGCGCTTTGTTTATTTCAGCCGAGGACAATGATGATGATTTTGAAAGAGTACTGGAAATGCAGAAAGACCTGATTGATCAAAAATATGCACAAAATTTTTGCATAATCTTCGGTTCCGACAATATCGAGGAAAAAGTTAGGGGTTTTCTTGAGCAATTCCCGGTGGATTTGATTGTTGTGGACTGCTTCACTGATGTTTATGCTAAAGACATTAATGATAATTCAGCAGTTCGACGGTTTTATGCTGATTTTGATAAAATCATTAATGCTCATGGTTGTCAGATCATTTTCATACACCACTCCGGGAAGAATAAAGAGTTTGGGCCACCTAACAAAGGCAATTCTGTTGGTACTCAAGCCATAACAGCAAAGCCGAGATTTGTCATGGAGTTACGAAATGAAAGCGGAGGAGACCCTGATGTTAGACATTTATGGATAACAAAGGCCAACAACCTCGGTTCTTCTGAAAAGAGAAAGAGTATAGAGCTGAAATTTGATGAAACCGTCTTGAGGTTTACACCAACAGGCAAAAGACATTCCATCGTTGAAGATGAGCCGGAAAAAGCCCATTCCAAT
>Ga0194118_10006180_pt1 | contig 12054 bp, 9 predicted proteins | sample TA2MahsurfametaG_2_FD_148662 | JGI IMG/M metagenome (GOLD analysis project Ga0194118, IMG submission 148662) | Freshwater microbial communities from Lake Tanganyika, Tanzania - TA2015013 Mahale N5 surface | ecosystem: Environmental > Aquatic > Freshwater > Lake | place: Tanzania: Lake Tanganyika...
ATCGGAAAGTGCGCGCAACCACTGCAACCGCAGGCGATGCTGCACGACGTTGTCATGGAGCTCGCCCAGCAGCACGATATCGGCTGCGGCCAAGCGGTTGATGAGCGCAGCATCGGTCATGGCGGGCGGACGGCTGCTGCATGCTGCGGCCACCCACGCTGCAGCCAGCGCAAGCAACAGTCGAATCGGCAGACGGCTGGCAACGGCATTCATCAAGGGCTCTGGAATAATTGCGGATGATGATCGCTAGTATGAACCTGCGTGTCGGGTTGATTGGGCTGTTGGTTGCTGCACTGCATGTGGCGCTGATCGCCGCAGTGGCCCGATTTGAGCCACGACATCCGCCAGCGCCGGAAGCGCTTGCGGTCGCGCTGCTGGTTGCGCAGCCATCGCCGGAGCCCCCCGAGCGGGCCCCAGAGCCAGCGCGGCCGGAGACGCCGCCGCGGCTCGCGCCGCCGCAGTCCGCGCAGATCCCGTCCGCGCCGCCACAGCCCGCGCCGCCACAGCCCGCGCCGCCACAGCCCGCACAGATCCCGTCTGCGCCGCCTCCGGCCTTGCCGCCTCCTAGTCAGGCCGCACAGCCTGCCCCGCCGCCCACCCGCCAGGCGCGGCCAGTGCCGCCGCCCGCACCCACTGTCGCAGCAAAGCCACCGCCTGCGCCAGCCGTCGCGGCGACGCCACCGCCTGCGGTATTCGCACCGCCAACGGTTGCGCAGCAATCACCACCGCCAGCCGAACAGGCTCGCGCCGAGCCCTCCGCTTCAGAGCCGGCGGCGCCCGCGGATGCAACGAGGCCGTCGTCAACAGTGCCAGCGATTGCAAGTTCAGCCCCCCCTCCACCCGCCACGGCCGAACCCGCTCAGTCCCCAGTTGCAACCGCGGCCGCAACGTCGCAGGCGCCCGCAACAGAATCCCCGCAAGCACCGCCAGCGGATGGCGGGGCCCGTGACGCGCGCCGCTCCAGTGGCCCAACGCTGGACGCCAGCTGGTCTGGCAATCAGCCGCCCGAATGGAGTTGCCCCCAGGCGGCTCGGCTGCGTCGGCTCGAAAAGCTGGAGGCGAGGTTGTCGGTTCACATTGATGACCAGGGACGCGTCGCCGAGGCCCGTGTCTCCGCCTCAAGTGGTTTTACGCGATTTGACGCATTCGCCATTGAAACCGTGAAAAAATGGCGATTCACCCCAAGGATCGTGGAGGGTCAGCCAACCGCTGAGTGGTACCACGACTGGGCATGGTCAGTGCCCTGTGAGCACTGATGCTTTCGCAATACGGCACCACGCAACGCCATGAACTCTGCCGCACCAACTCTGGGACTGATGCATTTCTGGGAAGCAGGCGATGCGGTCACGCATTCGGTCGCATGGCTGCTTTTGGCAATGTCACTGATCAGCTGGTATCTGATTCTTTCGAAGGGATGGAGTGCATGGCGCCTTCGAAGCGGCGCGCGCGTGGCGGTCGAGAAGTTCTGGAATGCGCCCGATGCAGATGCCGCGCTGCGAACGCTTGCTTCAGCCGACACCGAGCGAGCCTTTTTCCCGCTGGCTGAGCGGGCCTTCCTCGCGGCACGCACCGAACCCCGCGGCGCACTGGCCGCCTCGGTTGACCGCAGCGAATTCATTACGCGCACCCTGCGCCAGGAAATCAACCGGATCGCCTCTCGGCTTGAAGGCGGCCTCACGCTTCTTGCATCCATTGGCAGCACCGCGCCTTTCATTGGTTTATTCGGAACCGTGTGGGGCATCTACCATGCGCTGATCGCAATCGCCTCCAGCGGAGAGGTGCAGATCGATCGCATCGCCGGACCGGTCGGCGAAGCGCTGGTCATGACAGCAGCGGGGCTCGCGGTCGCCATCCCCGCTGTTCTCGCATACAACGCATTTACACGCGTGAACCGTGTTGCGCTCGCCGAGCTTGATGGCTTTGCGCATGATTTGCTTGCGCTTCTCACCACCGGCAGTCGCGTGACCAGTCAATCGCCCAGTGATCCGCTGGGCTCCGCTGGCGAATCGACGCTTGCCTCAACGCAAAGCGTTGGCCACTGAAGCGGAGTCGCTCAAACATGGCGTTCGGCGGCTTTGAACAACGCGGCACCCAGCAACCGATGGCGGAGATCAACACCACGCCGCTGGTTGACGTGATGCTGGTGCTGCTGGTGATCTTCATCATCACCGCGCCCCTGATCACGCACTCGATCAAGCTCGACCTTCCCCGGGCCAAAGCGGAAGCGAGTTCCGAGCCCGCGCGTACCGTGACGGTATCCATTCCCGCAAACGGTCTGGTGCACTGGAACAACGAGCCCTTGGCCGACCCCGCTGAACTTGCCGCGAAACTGCGTGAAGCCGCCAGCGCAAACCCTCAACCTGCGGTACACCTGCGAGCAGACCGCGACACGCGTTACCAGACCATCGCCGAAGTGATGTCAGCTGCCCAGCAGGCGGGTATTCGTTCGCTTGGCTTTGTCACCGACTCGGCAAAGCCTGCGCAGGCTCAGTCGCCGGAGCGTCGCGTTCGATGAGCGGCTTGCGGTAGCGCCGAGTCGATCGCTGCACACAGCCGCTCAAGCGAGTCCAGCATTCGCGGCGACGGACGCTCAAGCAGCGGATCAACGAAACTCAGGAATCTGGCCTGACCAGGCCGATCGCCCACTAATCCGAGCTGTCGCCACCGGGTGTCGCCGGCACCAGAAACGGTTGACACCACGAGTTGCGGTGCCGCAAGCATCACCGCCTCGGGCGACACGCGCTGCGAACCGGCATCGGGAAACGAAAACACATTGCGCGCCCCGCAACGCTTGAAGGCATCGGCCATCACCGAGCGCGATCCAAGCGTGATAAGCGGTGTTTCCCAGAGCTGTACGAACACGCTCGGCTCCGTCGATCGAACGTGGCGGCCCGTGATTGCCGACAGCCGTTCGCGAAACTGGCGGCTGATGGCAACAGGATCGGCGGTGGTGGCGATCAGCATCCCGAGTCGTTCGATTGCACCGCCAACATCATCGAGCGTCAGCGGGCGCGACACGAACACCCTGAGCCCAAGCGCTTCCAGCCGCGCAAGCGTTGTCTGCGACAGACCGTCGCCCCACACCATCACCAGATCGGGGCTGAGCGCCAGAATCCGTTCAGGGTCGACGGCGGGATAGGCGGCGACCCGGGCAAGCGAAGCCGCCTCGGGTGCGTCGCTGTGCGGATCCACCGCCACCAGACGGTTGGCGGCACCCAGGGCGATGACCAACTCGGTAATGTGTGGCGCGAGCGCCACCACGCGCTTTGCGCGAGGCACCGTGCGAACCAGGCGGCCCCGATCATCGGTGATCGTATCCGCAGCGCTGGAGGCGACGGTATGCGCCTTAGGGGGCGTGGCATGGGCCGCGCTGGCGCCAACCACCGCAAGCGTCGCGCCCAGCAACCAGGCGCCCAGCCGCGTGCAAGCCGCCGCCAGGCGCGCGCGTTCAGAGCTTGGGCACAACCCTCACCCCCAAGAGCAGCGTTCGCGGCGGTGAGCGGTAACCCCAGGCGGTCTCGTACTGCCTGTCGGTGAGATTCGCGAGCCGCCAGGTGAGCGAGAGCTCATCGGTCATTTTTCGGCTGCCAGACACATCCACCAGACCATAGCCGCCCAGTGACTGGCCTGCGGTGTCAAAGCGCGCACCCTGCGCGATCAGGTCAATGCCGCTGCGCCATGGGCCTGAGCTCCATTCAGCGCCAACGTTTCCGAACAAGCGCGAACGCCGGGCGAGCGGCCCGGACACAAGGCTACCCGCCTCAAGTTTTTCGCCGGTCGCCTGTTGCCGGGTCACACTGGCTCGAAGGCGCCAGTCGCCCAGCCGTACACCCGCCTCAGACGTGAGGCCGATCACTTTTGCCTCGGGCAGATTCTGCGGCACATAGTTCGCGTCAAGCTCGATCGCATCGCGAATCCGATTCTGAAAAATAATGGCCCGGGCGTAGTGCTCGCCAGCGCTTCGCTCAAGCGCAAGTTCCTGGCCACGAGAGCGCTCGGGGCGTAGCAGCGGGTTTGAATAAAAGGGACTGAATAGGTCGGCGAAGGTTGGCACTCTGAAGGCCGAGCCCAGCGAGGCGCGGACCAGCCAGCCAGGCTCGGGTCGGATTCCCCAGGCCAGCAGCGCCGTCGATTCGCCTTCAAACCCGGTCACGCGATCATTGCGGGCGACCAGTCGCACCTGGTGAATATCGTGATCAACCTCGAACCCACCGTAGGCCGACAGATGCGAGCGATCAGTTTTTTCATACGCGCTGACTCCAGGGCCTTCGATCGTCTGCCTGCGCTGATCGCTTCCAAAGAGCAAGCGAAGTTTGTCGCGAACCGCAAACGTGTTTTGCCATCCGATTGAATCAGCATTGGTGCGGGTTGCATAAGGCGCGCCATAGCTGTAGTTGTACGCACTGTTGCCCAGTCTGAATTCACTGTCCCAGCCAGGCCGAAGTTGCGCGCGCGCGAACACCGACGCCACCTGCGTTCGAAAATCAACAAAGGTCTCGCTTGCAGGGCCCCAGGAGGAGTCGTACTCGCCGCGGCCCGTTGTCGACAGAAACTGTGCCCCCAACTGCAGATCGCGCGTGAGGCGATGCGTCAACAACCCGGTGAAGCTCGTTTGGCGGCTTCCGTCGTCGTCAACCTGACGGCTTGGGCTGCCCGCCCGGGTGGCATCGAAACCGCGTGTGGTGTCACGTGCGCCAGCCAGCATGTAGCGCGTGTCCGAGCCGCCCCCCGAGACCCGCGCCTGCACCTGCCCCGTGCCCCGCGACCCGCCCATGACATAAACCTCGGGACGAACCGCACCGCGCGTCTCGCGGGTAAAGATCTGGACGACACCACCGATCGCACCCGATCCATAAAAGGCCGCCGTAGGCCCGCGCACCACTTCGATTCGTTCGATCGCTGACAGTGGCAGAAATTCAATCGGTGTAACACCCGTGACAGGGTCTTCGATGCGGACCCCATCGATCAACACCACGGTTTGCGCAGTCTTCGCCCCCCGGATGAACAGTCCGGTCACCGACCCGACTCCGCCCTGCTGAGAAATTTCAACGCCCGCACTCGAGCGCAGCAGCTCCGCGAGCGACGATGCGGCCGAGTCGCGAATCCGCGCTGAATCGATGACGACGACATCGGCAAGCGCCCGCCGAATCGACTGGTCAGAGCGCGTGGCAGTGACCACCACTTCATCGAGGCGCTGCGCCTTGGCAGGGTGCACAGACAGGACCGTGACAGCGCTGACCGCAGCCCACACCGTTTTTGGAAATGGCAAAAGACGGGCGCCTTGCCCGCAGACATGGGAAAACATAAAGCCTCCAACCCTCCCGCCCACCGCGGGATCCGGTTCGTGAAATGAATGCACGCAAGCGCACATCCGCCTCTTCGGCCGGTATCCGGGCTGGCAGCGGCCCCGTGCAGAATTTGCCGGGGATCAGCGCACCGCCTTCCCGGGATCGTTCGTTGTTGCATGAACGAAAACCCAGTGGCTGTGTGGCGCGCAGGCGGTCTGTAATCGGACCGCTTCGCTGCTTACCGTTGCGGGGGCAGCACAGGTTGACTTGCCGCGAGCGGCTCGCTCCCTGTTTCCCGTTTAACCGCGCGCGGGGAAATCACGCACGGCACCGAAGCCCAAGCAGTCTAGTCGGGTATTGAAGCGCACGCAAACCCAAGGTTCCGCTATCGACGCGGATCCGGGCGGAGCGCTGCTCGCACCCTTATCGCCGGGGTGCGATGGTGCCGAGTGCATCGCTCACGATTCCCATCGTGAGCAGCTCGGGCAGCACGCGCGGCGGCCGCGACGGCGAGTCGTAGAGCAAATAGAGCGGCACGCCGTTGCGGCCGTGGTGTGCCAACTCGGCGGTGATCGCCGGATCGCGCTGCGTCCAATCAGCGCGCAGACGAAGCACATTGCGGCGCGCCATGTCCTGCACGATCGCATCGCGATCGAGCACCAGCTTTTTGTTGGCCTGACAACTGACGCACCATGCGGCGGTGAAATCAACGAATACCGGCCGCCCCTCGGCAAGCGCCTGGGTCACGCGCTGTCGCGACCAGGGCTCCCAGGCACCCGCCTCGATCGATGAGACGGCGGATTGCCGGTCAGCGCTGCCAGCAGAGGGGGCTGGCACGCTGCCATCAGACGCGTAGCGAAGCGCAAGCCATCCGGCACACGCAACCGCAATCAACGCAGCGAGCGCAGCCACTCGCGCCTGACGCAGGCCACGGGTCTGAACAAAGCGCCCAAACAGCCATGCGCCCAAGCCCAGCAGCACGGCGGCCACTGCGAGCGCAAACACTGCATCGAGCCCAGCCTGCTGACCGAGCACCCAGGCGAGCCAGGCCGCCGTTGCAAACATGGGAAACGCAAAAAACTGCCTGAGGCTTTCCATCCAGCGCCCTGGACGCGGAAGCCAGCGCAGCCAGCCCGGGAACGATCCCAGCAGCAGGTAGGGCAGCGACATGCCAAGACCAATTGCCGCAAACACGGCCAGCGACTCGAACGGTCCGCTGGACAATGTAAAGCCCAGCGCCGAGGCCATGAATGGCGCGGTGCAGGGGGTAGCGACCAGTACCGCGAGGGCGCCTGAGCCCAGGTTCGCCGACCAACGTTGCACAGGACCTGCAGGCGTGTGCGCAGCAGCATCAAAACGGCCCAGGCGGGTAAGGCCTACACCCACTTCAAACACGCCGGACAGGTTGAGCGCGATTGCAACAAACAGCAGCGCCATGGCGCTCACGAACACCGGCGACTGCAGTTGGAAGCCCCAGCCTGCCGACACGCCGGCGGCCTTGAGCGCCAGCATCAAAACCCCCAGCAACAGAAACGACAGCACGACCCCTGCGGCGAAAGCGACCGCTGAACTGCGCGCGCCATGCGTCGGGCCAGCCGGCAGCAGACGGCGCTGCGCCTGCGGGTCATGTGCATGCTCGGCAAATGCGAGCACCTTCAGCCCGATGACCGGAAACACGCAGGGCATCAGATTCAGAATGAGTCCGCCCAGCACCGCAAACAGCAACATCAGACCTAACGCACGGCTATCGGCAGGTTCGGCGCCACGGCCCGTAGCTAATGATCGATCAGAGGCGGACGACCCTCGTCCAAGCTGCGCGAAGAGTCCGCCGGACTGCTGCGGCATCACCACCGGTTTGGCTTCAACCCGGGCGAGTTCCGGCCCACCAGGGATTGCTGCGGCTGCGCGCGGCAACACCTCACGGATCTGGTCTCCAATGACCAGCACGCCGGCACCGAGCGATCGCAGCGCCTCCCCGGGGTCGCGACTCAGCGCCGACTTGCCGTCATCAGACAGGGCAAGCTCGAGCAACGCCGGCCGCTCAGGCTGGCTCGCGACAGCCAGAATTCTTTGCGGTGCCGCATGTCTGAGGCCGGTTTCCGCGTAGGGGAAAAATTCAATCCGCGTGGTGGGCTGCGCAGCACCGCCCGCGAGATCTGCGAGTTGAATCGACAGAGTGTCGCCACGGAAGGCCATGGGCAGTTCGCGCTTCTCAACAGGAAGCGCAGCCAACGTACGCTCAAACAGCGGCGCATGCACCGAAAGCCCGGGCACACCGTCAGCGGGCAGTACCGGTAGATCAAGGCTGAGCGTTGCCTCGCCAGGAATGCAGACCTCCCGGCACATCAGCCAGCTTGCGCGCGCCCGCAACCGCAGCCGCGAGGGCGCCGCCGCAGCGGGCAATTCGACCCTAAATGGCAGCACGACCTCATCTTCGTAACCGTAGCTGGCGAGCGGCGCGATCAGGAATCGAGACGGTAGCGGCCACTGCAACGGGTCAACCCTGACGCCAGCAGGCGCCTCAACCTCCAGCGTTGTTGCGAGCCCCGAGTCGCCCGGGTTGCGCCAGTAGGTATGCCAGTGCGGGTCGTGTTGAAGTCTGAGTCCCACCCAGGCTGCTTCGCCAGCTTTGAGCGCGGTTTGCGGCGCGATCAGCTCGACCTGTACAGCATCAACCCGAACGGATTCAGCACGCGCCCCCGGCAACAGCAGCAAGGCCACGAGCGATGCCATCAGCCACGCGCTGATCAAGCCCCTTCTGGATCCGTGCGGCGTCTTATCCATGCGAGTTCTGCTACGAAGCCAATCCGCTGATGAAACAACGTTGCATTATCCCACTGCGCACGGCAGACCTTGCGCGCGATCAAGCCCGCCGCCGATCTCTGCCCTTAGATTCAAATAAACGACCCGCCAGCCGGGTCGGGCACTTGAAACCGGCGAGAACAGCCCTATAATTAGCACTCGCGCGAGATGAATGCTAACAACCGATCATCGCGATTCGGTCAGTCCACTAGCTTTTCGGAACTCGCTTGTCACGCCCGACCCCGGCTACGGCCGGACCGGTTATTTCTCCAAACCCTTGTTTTTTATGAAACTCAGGAGCCTGCTTCATGAAACTCCGTCCTTTGCATGATCGCGTGATCATCAAGCGTCTGGACAACGAACGCAAAACCGCCTCGGGCATCGTCATTCCCGACTCGGCTGCGGAGAAGCCCGATCAGGGCGAAATCCTGGCCGTTGGTAACGGCAAGGTCGGCGATGACGGCAAGGTCCGTCCGCTCGGCGTCAAGGTTGGCGACAAAGTGCTGTTCGGCAAGTACAGCGGCCAGACCGTCAAGGTCGACGGTGACGAACTCCTCGTGATGCGCGAGGAAGACATCATGGCTGTGGTTGAGGGCTAATCCTCGTCCGGTCTAGTTTTCCACGTAAGCCAACCCTTACTTACAAGCTTTCAGGAGTACTCTGAACATGGCAGCAAAGATTGTTCTGTTCCACGACGATGCCCGTCACAAGATGGTCGCCGGCGTCAACATCCTCGCCAACGCCGTCAAGGTCACCCTCGGCCCCAAAGGCCGCAATGTGGTGCTTGAGCGCAGCTTCGGCGCGCCAACCGTTACCAAAGACGGCGTCTCGGTCGCCAAAGAAATCGAACTGAAGGACAAGTTCGAGAACATGGGCGCGCAAATGGTCAAGGAAGTCGCTTCCAAGACCTCTGATAACGCGGGTGACGGCACCACCACCGCCACCGTGCTTGCCCAGGCCATCGTCCGCGAGGGCATGAAGTACGTCGCAGCCGGCATGAACCCGATGGACCTCAAGCGCGGTATCGACCGTGCGGTTGTCTCGCTCACCGAAGAGCTGAAGAAAATCAGCAAGCCCTGCACGACCACCAAGGAAATCGCCCAGGTTGGCTCCATTTCCGCCAACAGCGACGACGAAATCGGCAACATCATCGCCGAGGCAATGGAAAAGGTCGGCAAGGAAGGCGTCATCACGGTTGAAGACGGCAAGTCGCTCAACAACGAACTCGATGTCGTGGAAGGCATGCAGTTTGACCGCGGCTATCTGTCGCCCTACTTCATTAACAACCCCGACAAGCAAATCGCGGTCATGGATGATCCTTTCGTGCTGCTGCACGACAAGAAGATCAGCAACATCCGTGATCTGCTGCCGGTGCTCGAGCAGGTCGCCAAGGCAGGCCGTCCGCTGCTGATCATCGCCGAGGAAGTCGAAGGCGAAGCGCTGGCCACCCTGGTCGTCAACAACATCCGCGGCATCCTGAAGACCGTTGCGGTCAAGGCCCCTGGCTTCGGCGACCGTCGCAAGGCGATGCTCGAAGACATGGCCATCCTGACCGGCGGCACCGTGATCGCCGAAGAAACCGGCATGTCGCTCGACAAAGCCACGCTGGCCGACCTCGGCCGCGCCAAGCGCGTCGAAGTGGGCAAGGAAAACACCACCATCATCGATGGCGCCGGTGAGTCCAAGCTAATCGAAGCCCGCGTCAAGGCAATTCGCTCGCAAATCGACGAGGCCACCAGCGACTACGACCGCGAAAAGCTCCAGGAGCGTGTTGCCAAGCTCGCCGGCGGCGTTGCGGTCATCCGCGTCGGTGCTGCCACCGAAGTCGAGATGAAAGAGAAGAAGGCCCGCGTGGAAGACGCGCTGCACGCCACGCGTGCCGCCGTTGAAGAGGGCATCGTGGCGGGCGGCGGTGTCGCACTGCTGCGTGCTCGTGCTGCGGTTCAGGTCAAGGGCGACAACGCCGACCAGAACGCCGGCGTTCAGATCGTGATGCGCGCGGTGGAAGAACCGCTGCGTCAGATCGTGAACAACTGCGGCGAAGAGGCCAGCGTGGTGGTGGCTGAAGTCCTGAAGGGCAAAGGCAACCACGGTTACAACGCAGCCAACGGCACCTACGGCGATATGCTCGAGATGGGCGTGGTTGACCCCACCAAGGTCACCCGTACCGCGCTGCAGAACGCTGCGTCGGTTGCCAGCCTGATGCTTACGACCGACGCGATGGTCGCCGAGCAGCCGGAAGACAAGCCGGCCGCTGGTGGCATGCCCGGTGGCATGGGTGGTATGGGCGGCATGGGTGGCATGGATATGTAATTCCATGCGCTCGCGGGCGCTGCACTGCGATATCTGCGCAGCGCCCGAAGCCGTGCAATCCCCGCGTGACGAAAGTCCGCGGGGATTTTTTTCGGTACGATCCAGGGTTCCCCGCCGCCTCGTCCCCGCGCCCACAGTCCCATGTCCGAGCCCGATTACTTCGATGACTTCGATCGCCGATGGTCAAGGCGTGACCTGAGCCGGGCCATCGGCTGGAAACGGCTTGCTGCCTGGGATCCGGCCTCGCGCATCCTGCGTGCCGTGTTCGTAGTACGTCCAGAGTTCTGTCACTCAAACGGCACCATCGCTCAGGGTGGTTTCGTCACTGCCTGGCTTGACGCATCCATGGCTCAGGCCACCATTCGTGACACCCAGTTCGAGAACAACATCGCCACCCTCGAACTCAAGGTGTCGTTCATCAAGAGCGTGCCGCAGGGCGAGGTCATCGCTGAAGGCCGCATACTCAAGCGAGGCCGGCGAGTCGTATTCCTGGAGGGTAGTCTGTTTGATCGGACCGGCTCCGACCTGCTGGCCACCGCCACCTCCACCGGGCTGATTGTGCCGTTCGTGCAAGAAAAGGAATCCGCCGAATGACGCGCGCGCTGAATTTCAGTTCCGGACCGGCGATGCTGCCCGAAGAAGTGCTGCGTCAGGTGGCAGCCGACATGCTCGACTGGTCAGGAAGCGGCATGTCGGTGATGGAAATGAGTCACCGTGGCGAGCACTACATGCGTATTCACGCGCAGGCTCAACGCGATCTGCGCGAACTGATGGGCATTCCCGATCATTACCAGGTGCTGTTTCTGCAGGGCGGTGCCACGCTGCAGTTCACCATCGTGCCCATGAATCTGATGGGACTCACCGGGTCGGCCGATTACATCACCACCGGCGAATGGTCTCGAAAAGCAATCCGCGAGGCGCGCCGATACGGCAAGGCATTTGAAGCAGCCAGCGACGAGGTCAACGGGTTTCGCAGCATTCCGTCGCCAGACAGCTGGCAACGGTCGGCTGGCGCGGGCTACCTCCATATCTGTTCGAACGAAACGATCGGCGGCGTTGAATTTCATGCAACCCCCGATGTCGGCGATGTGCCCCTCGTAGCCGACATGTCGTCCACGATCCTATCGCGTCCCATTGACGTGTCGCGCTACGGCCTGATTTATGCGGGGGCGCAGAAAAACATCGGCCCTGCTGGGCTCACCATTGTCATCATCCGCGAAGATCTGCTGGGCCATGCGTTACCGGGCACGCCAGCGCTGCTCGACCTGAAGGCGCAGGCCGACGCCGATTCCATGATCAACACGCCTTCCACGTTCAGCATCTATGTGGCGGGGCTCGTGTTTCAGTGGCTCAAGCGCCAGGGCGGCGTGACCGCCATTGAACAGCACAACATCGCGAAGGCGAAACTGCTGTACGACTGCATCGATGCCAGCGGGTTGTACCAAAATCGAATTGATCCTGCCGCTCGCTCGCGAATGAACGTCCCGTTTCAGCTCGCCAAGCCTGAACTCGATGAAGCGTTCCTGAAAGGCGCCGAGGCTGCGGGCATGCAGCAGCTGAAGGGCCATCGAACCGCAGGCGGCATGCGCGCATCCATCTACAACGCGATGCCGCTTGAAGGCGTGAAGGCGCTCGTTCAATACATGCGCCA
>Ga0194118_10006184_pt1 | contig 12049 bp, 14 predicted proteins | sample TA2MahsurfametaG_2_FD_148662 | JGI IMG/M metagenome (GOLD analysis project Ga0194118, IMG submission 148662) | Freshwater microbial communities from Lake Tanganyika, Tanzania - TA2015013 Mahale N5 surface | ecosystem: Environmental > Aquatic > Freshwater > Lake | place: Tanzania: Lake...
GTTGCACATTATCATTGAGATTATCTCATCATATATTTGCAATTAAAAATAATAAATATAAAGAAAAAAATTCATATTTTAATAAAGTACCTATTGAAGAAATAACAATAGAACTTATAGAGGATTTTCCTTGTTCTAATAAAAAAGAATTAAATGAAAGAGAAGACTATTATATTAGAAATCATATACGTGACCCACTATGTTTAAATACATTTGGTGCATATTTATCAGATGAAGGTAAGAGAGAATATGATAAATTATATTATAAAAATAATATAGATAGAATTAAAATAATAACAAAAGAATATTATGAAAAAAATAAAGATGAAATAAAAGAATATCATGCAGAATATAATGCAGCAAATAGAGATCGTATTGATGCATATCATGCAGAATACAGGGCTAAATATGCAGAAAAGAGAAGAGAGTATTCTAAAAAATATAGTAAAGAACATCCTGAAGAAAGGAAAATAGCAAGAAAAAGTAGATATGAAAAAAATAAAGAAAAAGAATTAGAATCTAACAGAAAATATGTAGAAAAACATCCAGATAAAATAGCTGAATATAGAAAAAGATGGAATGAAAAGCAAAAATTAATTCGTGCAGCTGCAAAAGAAGAAAAGGCAGAAGAAAGAGCAAAGAAAACAGCCGAAAGAAAAGCTCGTGATAGAATTATTGTTACATGTGAATGTGGAGGCACATATCAAATGTATCAAAAAAATAGACATTTTGCAAGTAAAAAACATATTAACTTTACAAGTTCATAAAATCTTATTCAACTTTATTTAAATTTCTGTTATCAAGAACTTTAGTAACTTGAGCTTGAACAACACCACTTACAGGTACAACTGCACGATCTACTTTTGAAATTGGTTGTTGTGAAACTTCTGGCAAATTAGAATTACCCAGTAGGTATTTGCTATAATAAATAATAATACCACCAAAAATAATTACAGCTATAGTAGCATTTAATAGAGCTGTTGTATAACATTTGCCACTTAGAACACAGCTTATTTCACTCATAAGTACAAATAGTGCAACAATAGATGCAGATAGAAATATTAATGCTGCAGTATAACCATATTGTTTCAAATTAGCAATAATACCAAGTACGATTGATAAAATACCTAAACTACCTACAAGTTTATTATGTGTAGGTTTAACTAAGTCTTGAGCTGTATCTTTAATAAGTTTAATCATTCTACATTGTAATATTCAAATAAGTAATAGCCAATATTCCTCTTTTGAGTATCTATGGGGTTAACATTAGTGGGGCATTTACAAAATTACGAGAAGCAAACGAATAGTCAGAGTTATTTACATTTATGCAGGGAAGCCTACCAGCTTGAAGCCCAGGCCTAGACCTGCACCCTGCCTGCTGGTTGCACCCATGCTGGGGCTTACAGCATCCAGCAGAGCGAATACAACTGCGGCCAGTACAGCCAGAGTTGCTACTTCATCCATGGGCAGAGCCTTGCGGGGAATGAAGATAGCAGCTGCAGCTACTACCAGACCTTCAATCAGGTACTTAATTACGCGGTTTACAATTTCAGCTACACCAAAGTCCATTGTGTTTTATATTCAGTCTTTTGAAAAAAAATCATTAGAATCTAAGTTTTATTGTACATAACGCGGTTTAAAGATTAAAAACAGTTTATCCGGAAGAAGAAGCAATGGCAGCTGAGGCAAAAACAACACCAACCGTAGTTGAGGATTTTCTAGACGAGGATCCTGAAGTTGCAGGCCAGAAATTTGTACTACTAAGTTTCCTAAGTCCTGAAAATGTACTAGCCAAGAAGGATCTTTTCTTCTTTGAAAAGTTTCTAGCTGCATTTGAAGTTGACTGGAAGGTAAAAAATATGGAGAAGTTCCTGGCAAACTCTGTACTTGATATTAATGCTCAACTAACTAGCCGTATTACTGAACTGGAAAAGGAAGGTCAAATGGAAGCAGCTGAAATTTGCCGTAAGAATCTACTGAAAGTTGAGCCTATTATGGATACCTATCAGGAATTCGTACGTAAGAATCAAAAGGAATTCAATAAGACTAAGATTAACGAAGCTTGGGATGATTTTATTTTTAACAACCGTGATAAACTGGAAGAACAGTTCCACTCTGTAAATGATTTCCGTACAACTGTGCGTGGCCTGAAGGTACGTGGTGTAGCAGCAAGCCAGAAGGAGGCAGAACTACGTGCAAAGAAACTGCAACAGAAGGATAAGTATCATAATATTCTACTAGGCGAAGTTGGCAAGTGGCTACCTTGGGATCCTGCACCTGCACAAGTAGGTGAGCAGCAGTATGCAGAGGAGCGTCTGAATACTCTGATGCAGAAATACAAGGAGAATGAAGATACAAAGGAGAAATTCTTTGAGGAAAGGAAGAAGGGTGATGGTAAGAAGGCAGGTGGTGCAGCAGCTGGCGGTGCAGGTGCAAGTCTAACAGATGCTGTAGGTGATATGTTTGGTGCAGCTGGTGATCTTGCTCTGCAGAGGAAGATTGAACAGAAGAAGGTTCTTGAAGTTGTAGCTGCAGATGGTGTAGAAGAAAGCAAGAAGGAAGATTAAAAAATATTCTAAGTTAATTTTATTAGAAATTTTATAGAATATTATTATACCAAATAGAATTATTAGTGTAATCATCATTTTTTACACCATAAATAAATTCCTTATGATGTACATATTGTAATATACCTTTTGCATTTCCTCTAAAAAGTGCAATCCAAATATCACAATTACCTGATGTAGTTATTATATATTTACATTTACTTGCAATATAAATACTTGCTAAAAAATAATAAATATCTTTTGATACATCACAACTATTATGAACACCTCTGCCAATAGATGATGATACTGTTTTTAATTCTTTAAAATAAATACAATCAGGAAGATTTGTTAAACATTTATGTAAGAACTCAGTTTCATCTGTAAGAATTAAAAATTGTATAGATGGATTTTTTTCTTTTACTTGTAGTGCTTTATTTATAAATTCATCATATGCTGGTTTAACTGTTTCAATAACTTTATCTGTTCCCCTGTAGCGTATCACACATACATTTTCATAATTAATAGAATATGTTGAAAGTAATTTGTTAATAACATGATCTATAAGCGGTGATGGGTTAAAGTATTTATTAATAATAGGATTTATACTTTTAAAGTTAATTAAATTGTAATCTGAAAACTGATCCTCGCTCTTACTTGATGATAATTCTATAGGTTTATCTGCTTTATTTATTTCAATAGAGCTATTAATACTAAAAAAATTTTTTCTAATATCAGTATTAATAGATTTTTTGTATAAATGAAATAAACCAGTAGTATCTAAATCTGTAGGAATTGATTCATTATTAATAGCTTTTATCAGATTACGAAGTATAGAAGAACAACATGAAAAAAATCCAGCACTTTGATGATGTTTTGGAATTATTAATGTAGTCATTAATATTTTTAATAAAATTATCTTTAGATTAAAAATATTATTGAATTAAAATAAAAATATACTATTTAGCTATAATAACCGCTAATAGGGCCAGAGCGAGGTGCACTTATAGGTTCGCACCTCTGAGGACTCTTTGTGCCATCACAGAAGGTACCTTCAGGGCAAGGGATACCACTGCCTTCAGGAGACCTGCATAGATAGTTAGTATCCCTATCAGGTACATAGCTAGATGCTTCCATAGATGCACCAGCAGGTACACGAGCTACTTGGCTATCATCAATAATATCCTGGAAACCAGAAATAGAACTGCGGAGCAGACGTAGAATCATAGGAACAAATGCAACAATTACTACTAGTAGGACTAGCATACCACCGAAAGTTAAAGGTTTAGCGTGTGCCATTTCTATTAAATAGTATCAGGATTTTTATAATCTAGTTTGGCTAGAACCTATGAGACCAGGTCTAATAGGTAGATCAGTTTCAGCTGGTAGTGTCGGAGGGTTATCAGATTTGCAATATCCATTTATGCATCTTAGTGGTTCTGGGCAAGATTTCAGATCTACACCACAATGTCCAACATCAACAAAACCATCAGAACTAGGGGTTAGATAAAGATACATAAGTGCAATGAAAGCTACTATAAGTATTATATGACCTGCTTTTACACGCATTCTATATTATTAACTTGTTTTTCTAACAGTAATAGGAGGTCCTTTTAGTTTATTAGCTCTTGTAGGGTCATAAGAGTTCATCTCCTCTTGTTCCTTATATACTGCTGCAGAATGAGACCATAGCTCGGGGGCACCAATCTTAAAATCTGGCCTAATTTCAGCTTTGTACCAAAAAATTAAATCTTCAAGTTTGTTTGAAGCAGAGTTATTGCAAATTACTAAACATTCAAAGTTTTGAGTGCATTGATCCATTACTTGGCAGAAAAACTCAAAGGATGGGAAAGCAGAACCATAGTTTTCAAAAATACGTTTACGATTTGACAAGTAGGGTTCACGTAGGATAAATACATAATCAACATTTGTACGAAGAGCTGGTTTAATACCAAGTGGATATTGCATAGTAATTAAGAAAAATACTTTGAGCCAACGACCATTCATAAACAAATAGGAAATGTTCTTATCATACGTCCAAGAGTCATCGTACATGCAATCGTCAAGAATTAAGAATGAACGAGGATCGTAACGAGATTTCATAATACCAGCTTCTTGTTCTTTTTGAATCTTCTGCATGATTAACTTTTGGCGTTTCATAAAGTTTGTAAGAATCATTGGATTGTATTCGCCATGAATGAAAATTGGTGGAAAGATCTTTTTGAAAAAACCGTTTGATTCTTCTGTACCACTAATTACTGTACCGAGAGGCATATCTTGATGATTGAAAAGTAGGTCACGTACAAGTGTACTTTTGCCTGTACGACGGCGGCCAATAAAAACACACACTGCATCTTGTGGTATAGATTTCATATCAAACTTCCGGAGAGCTAAACTCATTGCTCCTGCCATTTTATGTATGCTATTCAGTTATTAAAATAATTTTTTGATAACAAGTACGCATGTGTAAAAATATAGAACATAAGCAACCAGTCCATATAAGAATAGCGAGGATGCGTCGTGTAATTCGTGATTTGGTTGAAATACCTTGTAGAGAAGACCCAATTGAATTAAGTGAAACTAATTTCTTAACAAATAAGTATGCAACATATAAGTGTTTACAGCGTTTTCATCCTGGTGTAAGTAAATTTACAAATGGTAAAACTGTTGATTCAGCTCTTCCTTCAAAATACAAAATTAGCAAATGGATTAAACAATCTGGTGATCGCAGATGGTCTGCTGAAAGGGTTGATGTTAGTGGATCAGAAGTAAAAGAGTGTGAAGTTTTTATTAAAACAGCACCATTATTAAACCCTATTAGTTTTCTTAGAGGCGATTATAGTTTTAATGTAAAACATCCATTTATTCCTATTCCAGGCAGCAATTGGAGGGATGCTCTTCATAAGATTAATTCTTATAACAATCAAGCGTATGTAGATTCTGTATGTAGTTTTGTTGTCAGTCGTTTTCGTGAATTAGATTTAATGCCAAACTTTGCCTTGTACTATGGTGGTTTAACTGCAATTGCAAATAATTATAAATATACTGTAACTGATGAATATGAATCCTATAGGAATCATAAATGGTTTTGGCGTGGAATTAGGGATAAAAATGCTAAACTGGAAATTAAGCCAGAGGATCCAGATATTTCTGAACTTGTACTAAGTTGTCCCTTTGAGAAAGGTGATCTGGAAGTTGAATCTGAAGATAGTGATGTTACAAGTGAACTTTCATCTCTGGCTTCTGGTATTGATCAATCTGGTCTGGCAGATGTAGAATTAAAATCAGTCCATTCTCTGGATTCTCTTGATGACCAGAAATCTGAATCAGAAGAAATGCCAGAACTTGAATCTGGTTCTGAGCTAGATTCAGAATCTGGTTCTGGCACCGAGGAGACAGAAGAACCAGAATTTGATGTTTTGATTGAAATCCCAGAAATGCCAGTAGCTCTAATCTACCAGGAAGCACATGATGGAACAATGGATGAACTTCTTGATTTAGAAGATTCAGATGGACATAAACCTGGTAGCAAGGCATGGGAAACAAAATGGTTAGCTTGGTTATGGCAAGTGATTACCGCACTAAGTTTTCTACAAAAAGCAATTGGTTTTACTCATAATGATCTCCATACAAATAACATTGTTTGGAGAAGCACAAAGAAACAATTCGTATACTATAGGTCACATAATGGTGTTGTTTGGAAAGTACCGACATATGGAAAGATTTTCTCTATAATTGATTTTGGTCGTGCAATTTTCCATCTGCATTACAAAGAATGGTTAAGTGATGATTTTGAACTTGGTGAGGATGCTGGTGGACAATACAACTTTGGCCCAATTTATGATAAGAGTATGCCTCTTGTAAAACCAAATTATTCTTTTGATCTCTGTCGCCTATCGGTCAGCCTCATAGATGGTTTGTTTGGAGATGAGAAACCTAAAACATCAGAACTTTTTGATTTACTTTGGTCATGGACTTTAGACAAAAAAGGTGATTCTGTTTTTGAAACTGAAGATGGAGAAGAAAGATATCCTGGTTTTGAATTATATATTCGGATTGCAGCTGATTGCGAAAATGCAATTCCAAAAGATCAACTTGTAAAAAATATCTTTGAGAGATTCACTCTAAAAGATAAGTCTTCTATTCCTAAAAAAGAAACTGTCTATCAAGTTTGAGTTTGTAAAAATAAAATTTCATTTTCTTGAGTATTTATTAAATTTTTTAGAAAATCTGAAATTGAATTATTTTTTTCTTGTAATTTTTTACTCATATGAATTGCCATGGAGTGATGAGGGATCATTCCCAATTTATATTGTTCTTCTGTTATCATAAATTGAGTTCTTATAAATATTAAATTAGTTATTACTAAAAGTAAACCAATAGCTGTAATTATAAATTCCTTATAGTATAAACCCATAAATAAGAACATCCAACCAGTCATTAATAAAATCATGTAGACATCATTTGCACTAAATCGTATATGGTCTACTTTATCAACCCAGACATTCATTGTTGATAAAAGCCCAGCAAGAATCATTATAAAAAACATTACAATATAATGATTATAATTGGTGTGTTTCATTTACTTGAAAATTATATTTTTAATGAGAACCTCTAGCCAGAGGAGGAGGACCTATTTGTAAATCTAGATCAGAACCACCAGTAGTAATACCATTTAGGAGAGAAGGCATTTCAGTTGGCAGAGGAGATTCTGGGAATGCATCTGGTGCAATTACACCCAGAAGTGCAATTACAATACCACCACTAATAAAGTCTTGTGCTATAGATTTACCTGTATGAGGACGCTCTTGATATTTTGCAGCAATAAAGCTCAAGGATGCAAAAACTAAACCACCGATAAAAATCCAGGGAAACCAGTTAGGCATTTAGAGTAAGTTGGGTTTTTTGTTGGTAGCCGGACGCACTTTTAGCACACACATCATGTGTGTGCTAAAAGTGCCTTGTTAAGAGGTTAGATGCGTCAGCATATAACCTCTTAACAACGCAAACAATCAGGCTCGGCCTGATTGTTTTAATTTATCTCCATAGTATCTCACTATCAATTCATCACATCATAATCATCGGCATTCATCTCAACTTCATCACCAATAGTTGCAGTTTCATCTTCATCATCTAAATTTTCAACATCATCGCCTTCAAGCGGTACACCAACTTCATCTAAAATATCAAGTTCAGGCTCTACATGTTCTTTTTGTTCATATAGGTCTGATTTTTCTGGATTATCTTCATCTAATACAGTATCAAATTCACTAAAACTTACAGACCTATGTGACCTATCATTGATAATTATTCTGGGCGGTTCACCTGATACAACTTGATTTTCTGGCTTTATTTCATTTTCAATTAATGCAGGTGCAAGTTCTGGGATATCTTCAGATGTAACCTCTGGCTTAACTTCTGGCAGCTCTTCTGGCTTAACCTCTGGCTTTTCTTCAGCAACAGATTCAATCTGGGCTTCTGGTGCAGATGAAGCCCTACCAGCCAAAGCAGCTGCAATTGCATCTTCCTCTTCTTCAGCTTCTTGCTTTGCCTCTGGTTTAGCCTCTTCAACTTCCTCCTCTTCACCATCCTCCTGGCTTACAAAGTCTTTTAGAATAGATTTAACTGGTACCATTGCACGTATAGCTTGAACTACAGCTTCATTCAGAAGTTGTTCCACATTTCTATAATTTTTCTGTTTTTCAATTGATGTAACAGAATCGCTAAATAGATAAGTAGAACCCCATAGAAGTTTACTGCTTTCACAAAGTACCTTATAGAGAAAATGTTCTACCTTGGGTACATTGATTTGAATTTTCTTTTGTTTAGAACTGATACGAATAGCAGTTAACACTTTTGTGTGTGCAATAAAGACTGCTGTTAGCAGATCTTCAATGTAATCACATCCGCAATTTGTTTGGATAGAACTAATTTCATTTGAAACCTTTTCCATATTCCATTCAGGAATTTCATTCAAGTAAGTTTGGAATTGCCATAAAAATTTCTTAGGTTCTGCCGTAGATTTACTTTTTTCAAGTAGATTTATGAAGAACTGAAAATAAGCTGGTACAAGAAAGACACATAGCTGCTTTGTATATTCTGTACGTGCATCTGAATAGACGCCTACAACTGAGTCTCCACCGGATCCCCAATTCATTTACTCTCCTTTTGCCTTAGAACCAGCATCGCTTCCTCTTAACGCATACAAAGATGAACCCAGAAATGCCCAGATAGATCCAGCATCCTCTACACACTTTCCATAGGATGCCAGAAGGGCCAGATTGTCATGTAGGAGTGTACCCAGAAGTGTTTCTGGGTTGTAGGCTTTTTGAATATATTCTGGCAACTTATCTGCTTCCAAACTTGTAAGTGACTTCTCCTCTTCCCTATGTGAAATGCAATGTGCCAGAATTTCAGGATATTCAGATTTTAAAAATTCTATTTGTTTTAGTCGCCTGTAGGAATATTCATTTGAATTAAGATATGGAATATCAAGTTCTGGTGGACTTAGTCTTTGCAACTTGCAGCGACTACGAATTGGTTCTTGAAGTTTACCAGCATCGCGACATTCCAGAACAAATTGAATTTCTGGTGCATGAGTTTCCAGAATTCTTCTCAGAAATGCCTGGGCTTCTGGTGTCAAATCATCTGCACCTTCAAGCCAGAGAATGGCTGGTTCTGTCCTTCTGGCCCAGACGTGTAACTTCTGGCGTCCATCTCTCAATGTTCTGTCTTTCCTACAGGGACATACAAATAGCTGTCGTTTAGTGGTTGTTGCATAAGTTTGTATCCAATGACTTTTGCCACAACCAGGTGGTCCAGTTAGTATAAGTGGAGTTGTATCCATTTACCTACGCTTTGTCTTATTGTTTTTCTTGTTTCTACGTTTTAGGCTCTTCCTTTTACCGCCTAATACTAATTGTTTAGATACACCATTTGGTGAACCAGGTGTAGATAGTTCTTGTTTACCTTTATTTTGAGGTGTAGATGGTGCAGGTGAAAAAATAGATCTTAAATAATCCATATTTACTACTTATATCAAAGTAATAAATATATTTTACAAAAATTAAAAATCTAATTTAATTCTTCTTACCACTACGTAGCATTTGTTCAAGACCAGCTAACATACGCTCATCATGTGCTGCATTTCTCTGTAAACTCTGCATCAGAGGATTGTTATCAACAGCAGATACAGAATCATAAGTATTACGCTCCCTGCTTACATCCAGTTTCAGTGGTACTCTGTATTCCATACGACCAACATCGCCAACACCAGGTGTTAGATCCATAGATCTATTAATTGCCATTGCACGATCATTGATGAAGTCAGTATCAAGCTTGTTAGACTTCTGTTTACCAGGATCACCAGTAAAGATTGCAACATTGCCAGAACCAGCAATTGGTTTACGACCCTTTGCAATTACTTCCTTATTAGGATTGGTACGCATATTGTATGCAAAGCTAGGATCCATAGAATCAGCAGCAGCTGCAACAGAAGGACCATACCAGTTGAGGTTAGAAGACAGTTGTGCCTTTTGTGTTGGCCTTGCAATATCATCAGGATCATATACTTTTAACCTTGTAGGTGCTGATGCAGCAGCTGCTACACCAGGCCTGTCCAGATAAATAGTTGATTCCTTTACAGTTGTACGAGCAATATCCTGAGGATCCCATACAGTCACAGCAGGTGCACCACCAGCATATTTCACAGGTGCACCTGCAATATAGTTACCTACAGCTTCAGCCCTACGAGTTGGCCTTGCAGAGTCATTGTAATGAATAGTTACATTACCTGAATCAGCAGGTACAGCATTGAGTGCAACTACACGTTCACTTGTTTCAGAACGCTCATTAGGCCTGTTTTCAATTGCTGACTTGCCGTAGTCTGCAGTTACACCACCGATAGACTTTGTATAATAACTTTCCATATTTGCATTACGATAACCAGCACCACCAAACTGCTGAGTCCTAGGACCACTGTATTCACCAGACACATAGGATTCACCAAAGTCTTGAGAAGATGCTACACCGCCATATTCAACGGAAGTTTCAGGACGAGTTGTATGAGGTAGCACTTGTACAGAGCGTACTGTTTCCTTGATTAGTTCACCAGTTGTTGTAAAGAAACGTTCACCAGATTCATCAATGTAGAATGTATCAGGCCTATATTTACGTACTTCACCAGAATCCTGCATTGCTTCAGTAATGAAATGCTTACCAGGTACAACTGGTTGGTTGTAAGTTTCCTTAGGATTAGAAGCTACACGCAGTTCATTTGTATCCTTGGGCCTCATAATTTCATTGATTTCCAGCTGTTGGAAACCACCCTTGCCAGTAATACCAAACTTCTCACCAAGACCAGAACCAACTTTAATAGGTTCAAAAGGACGTTCACCGTTACGAGCTATGGGATCTTGAATACGAGATTGGAAGAAATCAGTGTTATCTTCCATACCAAAAGGATTACCATATGGTGCACGACTTGCTTCAAACATATTTTCAACTTCACGTTTCTTTACTTGTGTAGAACCGCCGCCATTGTATGCATCTAGAATACTAGTATTTGCAGATGCTGCAGTGTTTTGCTTAATCCTGCCACCAAAGAAAGGTTGCATATTGTTATGCTTGAACTGGTTTGTAGGAATCTTCTGACCAGAAAGACTTGACATCACATAGTCGCCTTCCACATAGTTAGGTGAAGCTTCAACATTGTCAGAACGATATTCTACAAGTGGTACATTGCAATCAATAGGCTGTGGTTCAGGATAGAAATCCGGAGAACTTAATGGTGCCAGAGGTGGTTTTTGTGTTGCATAACCAAGTGCTGTACCATAAGGGCCTGGATTAGGCTCGGAAGGATAAGTTCTACCATTTGGTGTTTGGTACATCATATCCAGTTCAGGGCCAAAACCAACAGCAGAAGCACCTTTGGGTGTTTGTGTTAATACATTTGAATCAGGTGCTCTTGCAGCTGGTAAGAAACCCTCTTTATTAGGTTTTTCTTCCTTGGATTCACCTGCCTTTTGTTTATTATTTGGGACCTTACTTACTATATAGCTCAGGCCCAGAAGACCTGCAAGTGCGGCGACTTCCATACTACCTACCCGTTTCAATTAAAATTAATTAAACATTTTCGCATATCTATATCCAATCATTTTTCTCATTTAACTAATAAGGGCGTTATGCGTATCTGGCTTCACATCTTTCATAGAGATTTAAGACTTGTAGATAATTCAGCTTTACGACTTTGGCATCACCTACATGGAAAAGAAGCAGATGCTGCTGTAATTCCTATTTTTATTTTTACACCGGCACAAGTTGATGCAAGAAAAAATGGTTTCTTTAGTTCAAATTCAGTACAGTTTATGTTTGATTCTCTGTATGACCTAAACGAAGAACTAAAAGCAGATGGTGCTATGTTACATACTTTTTATGGTGACACAATAAGTATACTTGAAGAGATTAAGCCACGCATTCCAACACTTGCAGGAATTGTTGAAAAT
>Ga0194118_10006186_pt1 | contig 12045 bp, 9 predicted proteins | sample TA2MahsurfametaG_2_FD_148662 | JGI IMG/M metagenome (GOLD analysis project Ga0194118, IMG submission 148662) | Freshwater microbial communities from Lake Tanganyika, Tanzania - TA2015013 Mahale N5 surface | ecosystem: Environmental > Aquatic > Freshwater > Lake | place: Tanzania: Lake Tanganyika...
GTGTGGCGAGCCCGGACGAGGCTCGAACTATTCTGAAGCTTAAAGGAAAAGCCGGCGTCAACATAAGCGCTTAGCCCGCGGTCTGGGCCATGCTGCGCTTAGAGTCTGGGGTCTGGTTTGGGCCATTGAGACGAAACTCGCACTCGGCGCCGATCCCCAACTGACCGTTGTACCTAGATCGACAGAGGAGTATCCTTCCCCAACCGAAATCCCTGCAGCCAAGTCAGAAACGAGGAGACATTCCATGAATACAGCACCGATAGAGGAGTACCCTTTTCCATCAGAAATCCCGGCAGCCAAGCCAGAAACGAGGAGACATTCCATGAATACAGCAGGACGCAGGAGCATCGTGAAAGCATTGGGGGCCTCCACGGCAGTCGCTGTCGCGGGTTTCCCCGCCATCAGTCGCGGGCAGTCGGACGTGATCCGCATTGGCCACCTTACCCCCCGTACCGGCTTCCTCGGAACGCTGGGGGAATATGCAGTGCAGGCAGCGGACCTGGCTGTAGAGGAGATCAACCGGGCCGGCGGCGTGCTAGGCCGAAAGATCGAGCTCATCAAGGAGGACTCGGTCAATCCGCAGGTCGCCTCCACCAAGGCAGAACGTCTTATAGAGCGCGATAAGGTCGCATGCCTCGTCGGCGAGATCTCGTCGGCCTCCGCGCTGACCATCGCACAGGTGGCGCAGCGCACGCGCAACCTGTTCATCAACACAGGCGCCAATTCGGACGCGCTTCGCGGCTCGAACTGCAACCGCTACATGTTCCATGTCGAGAGCCAGAACTCGATGTACGTGAAGACGGTCGGCAGGTCGCTGCTAGCGCAAAACCAGGTCAAGGGTATGCGCTGGTACTCTCTGACTGCCGACTATGCGTTTGGACACGACCTGCTGCGCGTCGCGCGGCGGTTCATGACCGAGAACGGAGGCCAGTTTGCTGCCGACGAACTGGTGCCGACCGACGCCGCAGACTTCTCTGCGTTCCTCATCAAGATCCGCGCCGCAAAGCCGAACTTGGTAGTGTCGAACCTGGCCGGTGTGCAGATTACCAACTTCCTGAAGCAGTACTCTGAGTTCGGACTGACCTTCCCTGTCGCTGGCTTCGGTTTCGACACAGCGGTCGCGTGGGGCGCCGGACAGGGCAACTTCTTCGGAACTTGGCCGCTCGTGTGGCACCACCTCATCAATACCAAGGGGTCGCGCGGCTTCGTCAACGATTTCACGGCAAAGTACGGAAAGCCGCCCGAAAACCAGGCGTGGGGGGATTACGTCTCAATGAAGATTCTCGCGCAGGCGATGAACGAAACCAAGACCACCGAGGCAGCCAAGATCATCGAGTATCTTGAGAAGGGCGCTAAGTTCGACCTGCTCAAGACGCGCGAAGGCTACTTCAGGGCGTACGATCATCAATTAATGCACGAGATGTATGCGGTCGAGGCGCTGAAGTCCTCGGAGCAGAAGAACCGTTGGGATATTTACCGCCCAAGCCCGCCAGTTCCCGGTCCGAATGAAAGCCTGGAGGTTATTGCGGCGACGAAGGAAGAAAATGTCTGCTCCATGCCTGCTTGATAGCCTATGGCCTGAGCGCTCCCGTCGGTCCGACGGGAGCGTATTTGCTTCTGTCTCCGAAAATTAGACCCGATCATCTGGTCGATTCCCAGCATCGGTTACGAATCCACTCCCCTACCTACGAGCGCTGATGTGCTATCGCTGATCCTGCAGCAGATCCTTAACGGTTTGCTAGATGGTGTCTATTACCTGTTGATCGCCCTAGGCCTTTCGCTCATCTTCTCGCTGGGCGGCATAATAAACCTTGCGCACGGTGCGTTCTACGCCATCGGCGCCTACATCACCGTAACCATTTCCCCACACGTCGGGTTCGGCGGCGCGGTGGTGCTCTCGCCGGTGGCGGTAGCCCTGCTCGGCATGCTGTTCGAGCGTTTCTTCTTCAGGCGATTCTACCGCTCCGATCCCATTCTTTCGCTGCTGCTGACATTCGGCTTGGCGATGGTGGCCGAGCAGCTACTGAGGATGATCTTTGGCGCCGCGCCGCTGTCTTACGCGATGCCTAACGCGCTGCGCGGTCAGATCTTTCTTGGCGACTTCATCTACCCCTACTACCGCACGCTGCTCTTCGTGGTTGCCGCGGCATGCGTCATCGCGATTTGGCTGCTGCTCAACCGGACTGCATTCGGACGAATCGTTCGCGCTGGCGTTCAGAACCCCGACATGGTCGGCGCGCTTGGCATCTCGCTTCAGCCTTACATGTCGGCGGTCGCCGGCTTGGGCATAGGTTTGGCGGGTCTTGCTGGGGTCATGCTCGCGCCAATCTATTCCGTGCACCCGGCGATGGGGCAGGAAATCCTTGTCCCTGCCTTCGTTGTAGTGGTGATCGGCGGCCTGGGGTCTTTTCGTGGGGTGATCGTCGCCGCGCTGCTTGTCGGGTTGGTGAAGGGGCTGGCTGTAGCCGTCGGCTGGGGCCAGTTTTCCACCGCGATGATCTACCTGCTCATGCTGCTCGTCCTGCTCTTCAGGCCGCGCGGACTGTTCGGCGAGCGGATCGCCCGTTTCGAATAGGACTGGAAACTTGGAGCCCGGCCGCTACTCGCCTCTGATCGTTCTCATCGCGCTCATCGCACTACCCTTTGGCCTATCGTGGATCGGCTTAGGCATTACCTCAGCTTCAGAGGTGGCGATCTTTGCGATCGCCTGCATGGCACTGAACATTCTGGTTGGCCACACCGGCCTGGTCTCTTTCGGCCATGGTGCCTGGTTCGGGCTCGCCGCCTACTTCGCCGCCCTTACGCAGCGGTACGTCTTCCCCGAGTCGTTTTTCCTACCGCTGCTTTTTGCCGTAGGCGGCGTCGCGCTCGTATCGTTCGTGTTCGGAGGACTCATTCTTAGGCGCCGGGGCGTCTATTTTTCGCTGCTGACGCTCGCGCTGAGTGCGATGCTCTATGTGGTGGCCTTTCGCTGGACCGCCGTGACCGGCGGCGAGGACGGACTCGGCGGGATAACGCGACCGCAGATGCTCGGAATCGACTTCGAGTCTAGTGTCGCGTTCTACCCGCTGGTGGCGACCATCGCGTTCCTGGTCAGCATCGTGCTGTGGCGTTTCCATCGTTCGCCAGCAGGTCACGTGCTGGTCGCCATCCGGGAGAACGAGCAGCGAGCCCGTTTCGTCGGCTACCCGACAACCCGCTACAAGCTGCTAGCGTTCGTGATGTCCGCCAGCGTAACCGGCCTGGCCGGCGCGTTGCTGCTGTTCAACAATCGGATGACCTCAGCCGAGCCGATCTCCGTGATCTTCTCCGGCGAACTGCTGGCGATGGTGATCATCGGCGGTATGCGCAACTTCCTCGGGCCGGCGCTCGGTGCGCTCTTCTTCATCATTTTCCGCGACTTTCTGTCCGGGCTCACACCACACTGGCTGATGTATTTCGGCGTCCTGTTCGTCACGTTCATCATGGTCTCGCCCACCGGCTTGGTCGGGCTCTATGAGCGGTTGACCGCCCCGTTCCGGCCCCAGCCGGTGCTGGACGCCGCGATGGCGAGCCGCAAGGCCGGTAAGACGATCCTGCCCGACTTCCTGAAGGTCGCCGCGAACGATACCGGTGCGCACCTGAAAGTCGAGGGCATCGCCAAGCGCTTCGGCAACCTGAAGGCGGTCGATGACATGAGCCTCGCGCTGGAGGGCCGGGTACTGCACGCTGTGATCGGCCCAAACGGCGCCGGTAAGACGACAGCATTTAACTTGGTCTCGGGGCTTCACCTGCCCGACGGCGGATCTGTCACGCTCGGCGGGAGGGATATCTCTCAGCTGTCGCCTGAGCACCGGACCCTAGCCGGCATCGGCCGCTCCTTCCAGATCACCAACCTTTTTCCGGCGCTGACCGTCGAAGACAACGTGCGCCTGGCCATACAGGCCCGGTCGCCGCACCGGTTCAATGTCTGGCGCACCGCCCTCGGGTTGCCCGACGTCCGTGAGCGGACCCAGTCACTGATGGCCTGCATGGGGCTAACCGGTATCGAGAAGGCTGAAGCCGCGTCACTTTCCTATGGTGGCCAGCGGCTGCTCGACATGACGCTCGCGCTCGCTACTGGTCCCAAGGTGCTGCTGCTCGACGAGCCGCTGGCCGGGCTGTCTGCAGCCGAGCGTGACCGCATCAGCACGATGATTAAGTCGATCTCCGAGGACATGCCAGTGCTCCTGATCGAGCACGACATCGACAAGGTTTTTTTGATTGCTGACACGATTACGGTGATGAACGAGGGCCACCTGCTGGTGCAAGGTGATGCCGAGACGATTCGCAATACTCGTGAGGTCCAGGAGGTTTACATCGGATCGGGAAGGCAGATGCTCGCCACCGCGCGGCTTGCCATGGTGGCTGACCCGGCGGTCGAGCAACCGTTGCTGGCGCTGCGATCAGTCGACAGCTTCTACGGTAAGAGCCATATCCTGCGTGACATCTCCTTTGAGGTGCACCGCAATGAGATCGTCGCGCTACTTGGCCGCAATGGCGCCGGCAAATCTACCCTGCTCAAGACGATCATCGGCATCGTCGCGCCTGCCGCTGGGACCATCACACTGGACGGACACGAAATACAAGGGAAACCCTCAGCCGGAATTTCCCGTCAAGGTATTGCCTATGTCCCACAGGGCCGCGGACTCTTCTCTGGCATGTCGGTTGCCGAGAACCTCGAACTGGGACGCTTGAAACGGCAGGACGGCGTGGGTCACCGCTGGTCGCAGGAAAAGGTCTTTGATTTCTTCCCGCGTATCCGCCAGCGGCTGAACACGCCGGCCGACATGCTGTCTGGTGGCGAACAACAGATGGTCGCAATTGCCCGCGCATTGTCGGGCTCGACCCGCTTGCTGCTGCTCGACGAACCCTTTGAAGGGCTGGCTCCGACGGTCATTGAAGACCTCTTCCGCACGCTGGACAAACTTCGTGAGGAGGTTTCCATCATCATCGTGGACCATCACCTGGATCTCGCGCTTGCCCTCTCGGACAGAACTGTCGCCCTGGAGACCGGTGCCATCACTCATGTGGGGGCGTCGGCCGCTCTCGCCGACGACATCGAACTACGCCGTAAAATCCTCTGGCTCTAACGCAAGGCCTCAAAATTCGGAATCCAGTGTTAATGAACTTAGGATCAGAGAGAAATTTATGCTTACAAAGCTTAGTATGAAAGATAGACGTGTCTTAATTACCGCTGGAGCCAGTGGGATTGGTCTTGAAATGGCGCGGGTCTTCTTAGAGGCTAAATGTCGCGTTATGGTCTGCGATAAAAACACGAGTGCTCTTAGTGATGCAAGAAAAGAGCTGCCCGATCTTCTCACAGTCGAGGCAAATGTTGCGCAAGAAAGCGAGGTTAAGACTTTGTTCGGTAGGGTTAGAGATTCACTCTCTGGCCTTGATGTTCTTATAAACAATGCGGGGATTGCTGGTCCCACTGGCTCGGTGGAGACACTTCAAAAGGTTGATTGGGATCAAACATTATCTGTGAATATCACTAGCCAATTCCTATGTGCTCGGGAGGCAGTACCACTGCTAAAGCAGTCAGCCCATGGCGTAATGCTAAACCTGTCTTCAGCGGCTGGACACCTCGGTTTTGCGGGGCGTACGCCATACTCCGCGTCGAAGTGGGCGGTAGTTGGATTCAGTAAATCGTTAGCTATTGAACTTGGACCATTTGGTGTTCGTGTGAACGCTATTTTGCCAGGCGCTGTGGAGGGACCGCGAATCCGAGCAGTGATAGCATCGAAGGCTAAGGCGCTCGGTGTGGCTGAAGAAGATTTGGCACTTCGACATGAGAAGCAAGCTGTACTTGGAAGACTTGTGAGCGCGAGAGATGTTGCGAATATGGCCCTTTTCGCGGCGAGCGATGCTGCTGCAAATATCACGGGTCAGGAACTGGTTGTTGATGGGTTTACACAGGCGTTGATATAGACAATTGGGGTCTGAATGAAAAAGACGGCAGTCGTTGGGGCGGGGCTTATAGGGCAGGCTTGGGCTATCGTGTTTGCTCGCGCGGGCTGCGATGTTAGTCTTTGGGACGATAAACCCGAAGCTCTTAGGGCCGCGCTGAGTACCATAAGTAAGCAGTTGAGCACCTTAGAGAGACATGGGTTAGTTAGCGAACCAGAGGCGATACTTTCAAGAATAAAACCCGCTGTATCCCTTGTCGATTCTTTGTTGAATGTAGATTACATACAGGAAAATTTGCCAGAGATCCTAGAAGTCAAGTCGAATATTTTTCGTCAGATAGACGCTGTTGCCCCTCCTGAAGCGATTATTGGGAGTTCGACTTCTAGCATTCCGGCCTCCTCTTTTACTGAGCCTCTGCTGGGCCGCCATCGTTGCCTCGTGGTTCATCCGGTAAACCCTCCTTACCTTATTCCGGTTGTAGAAATCTGCGGTTCCCCATGGACCGATACTCAGGTTATCACGCGCACTCGTACTTTTATGGATTTCTTGAAGCAGAAGCCAGTGATCGTGAATGAGGAGGTTGAGGGATTTGTTCTCAACCGTCTCCAAGGGGCTCTTTTACGAGAGGCTTTCCGACTAGTTCAGAGGGGAGTTGTGAGTGTTGAGGATCTTGACCGAACAGTGAGAGATGGACTGGGGCTTCGATGGTCTTTTATGGGCCCTTTTGAGACTATTGATCTGAACGCTCCCGAAGGCATACAAGATTATTGTGAAAGATACGGTGGTGTGTATCAAAAAATTTCTCTCGATCAAATAAGCACAGAGCCATGGTCAGGTAATCTTGTTCAGAACGCTGAACTACAGAGACGCAGATTATTACCTCGCGAGGGACTACCCAACCGAAGAGAATGGAGGGATTCACGGCTCATGGCACTTGTTCGGCACAAGAACCAGTTTGGCAACTCTTAAGACACAGAAATAAGGTTACGTCACCAGCTTAGGAAAGCCATGACTGATTCAATACGCCCCACGCGAATTACCATTGTTGAGGCCGATGCGCGGCCGAGGCCTGTGAATCGATTGAGCGAGCAGAGTTAACTGCTTTTCTGACATTTTCAGGGGCTGGGCAAGGGCAGGGCCTGACCACCAAACGTCGGGTAACCCGACACAGTCAAAGTCTATGCAATGTTTTGCGGTCAATCCTCTCGTGTTTCCATTGGCCACGAAAAGCTTCATCGGCAGAACAGGTTTCACATATTCGATGAAAAAGTCTCTGGGAGCGTATTCTTATAGACCTCTGCTCTGCCGAACGACAACCCAGAACGGAAAAACCAGCACCCTTGTGGGTATGCGCGGTGGGGCGGAAACCATCGCTCGCCAGGACGTTAGATGGGGATACGCTATGAAGAAGATCTTGGGTCTGATATTTGTCTTTTTTTGCACACCGGCGATGGCGCAGGAGTGCGTCTTGATACTGATGCATGGAAAGTGGGGAGGGCCGAAGTCTCCATTTCTTCGGGTTCTCGCAGAGAAAGTGCAGCGGGTTTGTGAGGTCGAGCTGCGCGAAATGCCGTGGTCAAGGAATCGTAACTATGACGAGACCTATGAGGCAACGCTCGCAAAACTCTCGGAGGCGGTGAGGCGCTATCGCGCCAATGGGTACAAAAGGGTGTTCATTGGTGGCCAGAGTTTTGGTGCCAATGCGTCTATCGCATACCAGGCAACGTTCGGAGACATTGATGGGGTAATAGCCTTGGCCCCGGGGCATTCGCCCTACGAGATGTACCAACGGGGTATGAATCGGCCGTTACTTGAAGCAGCGAAGAAGCACTTAGCCGAAGGAAGATCAGAGACCTTGCTTGAGTTTACAGACCTGAATCAAGGGGAACAAAAAACCTTTTCTATTCGAGCGGACGTTTTCTACAGTTACTTCCGGCCTGACGGCCTTGGAAACATGGCGTTGTCCGCCTCTCGATTTAAGAGTACAGTGCCTTTCATGTGGGTCATCGGAACGAAAGACCCGCTCTATCAAGGAGGCTCGGCCTATGCGTTTGACAAGGCTCCCACGAACCCATGGAGTAGATATGTGGTTGTCGATGCGAACCATGCAACGACCCCAGAGGTTGGATCCGATCAGGTTGTTGAATGGATTAAACAAGCGAGTCGACCATAGTGGCTAGCAGCCTCAGGGCCAGGGTGAAGCACTCATCAAAAAGTACTGGGGCGAAAAATCTATATGAGTATTTCGAGACTATTCAGACCTTCTATGCGACTTTTCATCGGTAACAAGAACTACTCCTCGTGGTCCATGCGCGCCTGGGTATTGATGCGGCACTTCCGTATTGAATTTGAGGAGGTGATGCTGCGATTCGATGGTTTTTCGCCCCAATCGCAGTTTAAGCAGCGGCTTTCCGAAATCAGTCCAGCTGGTCAGGTACCTGTTCTCGTTCACGACAAACTCGTGGTCTGGGATACCCTGGCCATTGCCGAGTATTTGGCTGAAACATTCTCGGAGCTTAACCTCTGGCCCCGAAATGCAGCGCATCGCGCGAGGGCACGAAGTGTCTGCGCAGAAATGCACGGGGGCTTTAGGGCATTGCGTACAGCATGCCCAATGAACATCGAGGCACAATTGCCCGACGTCGGCGCTCTTGCTTTGCGGGACAAACCCGGGGTTCGAGAGGACTTGTCTCGTATCGTGAACATGTGGTCTGAACTATTGAGCCAACATAAGGGCCCCATGTTGTTTGGCGAGTTTAGTGTGGTCGACGCCTATTACTGTCCTGTGGTGATGCGTCTGCTCACCTATCAGTTGCCCGTACCACTCGATTTGAAGGCCTATATGGTGAGGGTGACACAGCTCGAGGCAGTCAAGGCATGGGTTGAGGCGGCGCTTCTTGAGAACGACTTTCTAGATTTCGAGGAACCCTATCGACTGGGACGCTGAAAGTGTAATAGCTCAGGGACGGATCATCTGGGAGATCCAAGTAACTGTCTGGTAAACTCATCTTGTGTAATGCCGATGCGGACGGTTGGGCAGTCGGGTCAAAACGTCTTTGAGGTATTCGTATGGGTCGTGGCCACTGAGCTTTGCTGACTGCAGCAGACTCAGGCGGGCTTGTGACACGGTATCAGCTGCCAGGAAGGAACTGCGGTAGCTATGCCTCTTGATGAGGCGACGACGTTGTACTACAGAGTTAGGGGTGCGGCGTTGCCCTCTCCGTTAAATTTCTCTTTCGTTCACAGCATTCAGTTTCATTTTCACTGCCGAAGCCGCTTCAGGATCTAAGTTGACCATGCTGCAGTTAAGACGCAGTGTTGAGTTGCATCCAAAACTGACCCATTTAGCTGGGTGATTTGCATCTAAAACTGACCCATGTAAAACACTAGCCCGCTTGGCAACGAGCGGGAGATATGGAGTGATTGACATGGCGATGTTGAGCATTATTCGACGCTGGCATTTACGGGAGCAGGTCTCTTTAAGGAAGATTGCCGAGCGGTTAGGTATTTCTAGGAACACGGTAAGGCGCTATCTGCGTAACCACGATTTGGTGCCGCAGTATGCGCAGCGCAAGACCCCAAGCAAGCTCGATGGTTTTGCGGCGACGCTCTCCCAATGGTTGGCAAGGGAGCAGGGGCGGTCGCGTAAGCAAAGAAGGACACTGAAGCAGCTTCACTCAGAGCTCACAGTACTTGGATTTACTGGCTCTTATGACCGCGTGGCAGCCTTCTCGCGCCGTTGGCACGAAGAGCAACGGGAGAGACTGCAAACCGCGTCGAAGGGAACCTACGTGCCCCTTGTGTTTGCTCCGGGCGAGGCATTTCAGTTTGACTGGAGTGAGGACAGTGCGATCATCAACGGGCAACGCGTCAAGCTCCAGGTCGCTCACTGCAAACTCTCTCATAGCCGCGCCTTCTTTCTGCGTGCATATCTGCTTCAGACCCACGAGATGCTCTTTGATGCGCACCACCACGCCTTTGTCGCCTGGGGTGGGATTCCGCGCCGCGGGATCTACGACAACATGAAGACCGCTGTCGATAAGGTAAAGCCAGGCAAGCTGCGCGAGGTCAATGCCCGGTTCATCGCCATGACAAGTCACTACCTCTTCGATCCGGAGTTCTGTAACCCGGCCAGCGGCTGGGAGAAGGGGCAGGTGGAGAAGAACGTACGCGACAGCCGCCACCGGCTATGGCAACGGGCCCCTGCAGTTCGGTCTCTAGCAGAACTCAACGACTGGCTGGCAGACCAGTGCGTGCTGCTGTGGCAGCAAATAGGTCATCCCGAGCAGAACCAGACGATCTGGGAGGTATGGTCTAAGGAGCGGCCACACCTCATGCCCGTCGGCCAAGCCTTCGATGGCTATGTCGAGCACACCAAGCGGGTCTCCCCAACCTGCCTGGTGACCTTTGAACGCAACCGCTACAGCGTACCGGCAAGCTTTGCCAATCGCCCAGTGGCCCTAAAGGTCTATCCCGAACGCCTGGTATTTGTCGCCGAAGGCCAGGTAATTGCCGAGCATGAGCGGGTCTTTACCCGAGGCCACGACGTGCCCGGCACAGTCATCTACGACTGGCGTCACTACCTCGCGGTGCTACAGCGCAAGCCCGGGGCACTGCGCAATGGCGCCCCCTTCACCGAGTTGCCCGAGGCCTTTAAGAGCCTTCAGTCAAGACTCCTGAAGCGCCCTGGGGGCGACAAGGAGATGGTCGAGATCCTGGCATTGGTGCTTTTGCACGAAGAGCAGGCAGTGCTGACCGCTGTCGAGCTCGCCTTAGAGATAGGGTCACCCTCTAAGCAGACCGTCCTCAATATCCTCTCACGCCTGCTTGAGACCAATCCGCCTCAAACACTGCCAGACCCTGTCTCTATCCACCTGAGCCTTGAGCCCCGCGCCAACGTGGACCGCTACGATGCCCTCAGAGGCCACGCACGCAAGGAGTATCACCATGCAGCCTAGTGTCATGACCGATATGCTGCGGGGCCTGAAGCTCCACGGTATGGCCCAAGCCCTTGGGGAGTTGTCCGCCCAGGATTCCCCAGCCTACCAGGCCGCAAGTCCAATACTGAGCGGGCTCTTAAAAGCCGAGCTCGCCGAGCGCGAAGTTCGATCACTGGCCTACCAGATGAAGGCCGCCCGCTTTCCAGCCTACCGCGATCTTGCCGGGTTTGACTTCTCTTTAAGCCAAGCCAGCGAAGCAACCGTACGGCAACTGCACCGATGCGAGTTCATCGACCAAGCTCAAAACGTGGTCCTTGTCGGTGGCCCCGGAACAGGCAAAACCCACCTCGCCACAGCTCTGGGAGTCCAGGCCATCGAACACCATCGGCAGCGCGTCCGGTTCTTTCACACCGTCGATCTCGTCAACGCCCTGGAGGCAGAAAAAACAGCCGGTAAACAAGGCGCCCTTGCCACCCGCCTCGCAAACACCGACCTCGTAATCCTCGACGAACTAGGCTACCTACCCTTTAGCCAATCCGGTGGCGCCTTACTCTTTCACCTTCTGTCCAAACTCTATGAGCGCACCAGCGTGATCATCACCACCAACCTGAGCTTCTCAGAGTGGGTCACCGTCTTCATCGACCCCAAAATGACCACCGCCCTCCTAGACCGCCTCACCCATCACTGCCACATCATCGAGACAGGAAACGAGAGCTATCGATTCAAACAAAGCAGCAACACCAAACGAAAGGAGAAAACAACCCAACCCATAACACCCCAATAACCCCCAAAAACGTACACTGAAGGGTGGGTCAGTTTTCAGTGCAAAACCCGGGTCAGATTTCGGTGCAAATCAACAACGTAGTCTCTCAATAACGGACGGATCTCTCGCTTTATGCTCAATCTGCCTGTTTGGGCCCAGCCTACTATGTAGCCCAGCAGATGATCAATCTCCCCACGATCAAAGCCAGGCCGGATCCTCCCTCGCTCGCCGCTCACAGACAGAGTGGGAGAGGGCCTGTTAGCAGGCAATAGACCGCGCATTTTGGCGGCATCCGTGACCCGATTGAATGCAGCGGCATGGGTCCGCATGGTTGATAGGGAAAGAGTGCGCCTGTTCTGGGTCTCCCGCCAGCGATCAAACTCCGATAACTGTTCGGAGGTGATGTCCTCA
>Ga0194118_10006190_pt1 | contig 12039 bp, 14 predicted proteins | sample TA2MahsurfametaG_2_FD_148662 | JGI IMG/M metagenome (GOLD analysis project Ga0194118, IMG submission 148662) | Freshwater microbial communities from Lake Tanganyika, Tanzania - TA2015013 Mahale N5 surface | ecosystem: Environmental > Aquatic > Freshwater > Lake | place: Tanzania: Lake...
AAGGACTTTTTAGTCAAATTGCTGGGATTGCTGCTCCAGTTGTTGGGCTTATGGGTGGACCCACAGCACCCTTTATATCAGCCGGCTTAAGTGGATTAAGTGAAACCGGTTGGTAAGATTATTACAATTAAAATAACAACTAAGAAGAATTATTGGACATGGTTTTACCTCTTGCGGCCGCTGCTTTACCGATTCTCGGGGCGACTTTAGGTGGCATTGAAGGTTATCGACAAAGTGGCGGTAACCTAGGAGCCGCCGCACTCGGAGCTGGGCTTGGTGCCGCCGTCCCGAAAGGACTTCGCATGGCTGGATCTGCCCTAGCTGCAACCCCTCTCGGAGCAAAAATTGCGCCAGGTCTGTATAAAGGAGCTAAAGCATTGGGTCTTGGGGGACCTTCTTCTCTTATTGGCGCTGAAGCTCAACGCAGGGCAGGTGCTGCACTGATTCCCGGAGCTGCGGCAGCATTGGGTGTTGCTCCCGCAGCTTACCTTCTTGCAGGTGGATTAGCAGGCGGCGTAGCCCGTGGGGCACAAGCAGCACAGCCTTTGGCAGGTCAGGCTGCACAAACCGCGTTAGGTTATGGTATATACCGCCCCACCGAAGTTGACTATGGTGCCAATTTACCCTCATATGACCCCAGCATTGTTGGTCAGTACGGGGGGATTCCTCCAGTGGGGTCGCCAACAGATATTTTAGGTCCTCTTGGAATTGGCCGCTCTTTAGAAACCCAGCGCCAAGCAAAAGCTGATGCAGAAGCGATGCGACTTCTGGGAACCGAACAGATGCGTTTCACTGAGGCAGCCAAACGCAAAGATTTTGAGCGACAAGCTGCAATGAAAGGTATTGCTCAAAACATCATGACCCAGGCTGCAATGCTACAAGGTGCTCAACAAGCTGCTATTAATATGGGTCAAACCGGTATGGAAGGCGTAAGTCGTGGTTTAACTCAGCTTTACCAGTATCAGTGATATGGCTACCAGCGATTTCTACAGTGGCCCTTTTCGTACATCGGGGATGGATTTCGGGTTTAATCGACCTGGAGTTTTCGGTAGAGGTATAGACTTGACTCCGTTTTCACCTGTCGCCGAGGCCCCCTCTTATTCATCTGTGTTTAAAGGTTCATCAGGAGCTTCGTCTTTTACTCCGACTGCGGCCGACTACGAGGGAGGAGACAAACCTTCCACAGGTGACGTAGGTAGAGAAATTGATAAATTGATTAAATATCGGACGCAAACTTTACCGATTAATTTAGCAGAAATGCAGGCTGCTGCTGGTCTTCAATCTGCCCTTACTCGACAACAAATCAGGGATGTTTATCCTTACCTGAGTGCGGCTGCTTCTGAAGCGACAGCACGAAACCTAGCAGCAAGCCAAACTTATCGTGCATTTACGGAACAACTTCCATCTGTACAAAGTAGCATAGCTTCCCAAAATCAGGCACGAATGCAATCCGCTCAGGCAGGTGAAGCAGCCTTACAACAAGCAACTGCAGACCAACTCCGTGCTGCCAAGGAATCGCAGGGTCGATTCGCTGGTCAATACATTCAATTCGGTTAAACTAAACTGATACAAAAGATTTAGCTATGGGCGGCTCACCTCCACCTCCCCCCACTATCGTTTATTCGCCAGCTCCACCGCCCCCGGCGCCTCCAACTCCGGTGCCTACCCAATCGTTGCAGACTCAGGTTGCGTTAAACGAAGTCAGCGGTGCGCAGCAAAGGCTTAACATGGAGCTAGGCGCTCAGCTGGATCGCACCAACGCAGAGTTTTTTGCTGGTCAAGATGTTCGTCGTTTCCAAGCCCAAAGTGCTGAAGAGCGTCAGAATATTGCCGCCCGTGGAACTGAGGAAAGAGCTGGGACGGTAGCTTCTGGTGAACAGTACAGGAAGGGACTGGAAACCTTTGGCGAACAAGAGCGCCTCACAACTGAAACCAGAGGTCAAGAGCAGCGTCTTACCGACTTGCAATCTGAGATGTTCCGGCGCTATAAAGAGAACCGAGACTACGAGCAATCCCAACAGCAGTACCGAGCATGACGGAATGGATCCAGTCTTTAACCGATAAAGACCGCGAATCCTTTCTTGCCTTTTGTAAACGCACTACCTCACCAATCCAGATGTACCTGTATGCCCGGTTCCTCGGGTTTACAGGAAGCATCGTGGAGTGCGATGAATGGTCTAAGAAAGAATTCAAGAAGCGTAATTTCAATGCTTTGCTGGAGGATGAAATTGATTCCATGCAACAGGACATTGCCAAGTTACGGGATGCCATTGACATGGGAATGGTCAAGCAAGACATGGGAACTTCCAGGATCGCCATGCTTCAAAAAGAATTACGCGGCTCGATTAAACAGCTAAACGATGAAAAAGTTCTTTTGGATAAACAAGGATTAATCCTTGCTGGTGCCGATCGGGCTTTGCGGGAAATGCTTTCAATCTTCAGAGATGATCCAATTGAGGGGCCACTTCAGGAGGCGTCTATGGGAGTCTGGACCAAAATTTTGGCAGAGGAATCTTAAGGCTAAACACGCTATGCTACGGCCATGGCAGGTACAAGTCTTTATTCTGTTTACAGGCGTACTGCTCGTGCAGCCGCACAAAAGCGAGTTGTAAAGCAAACGAGCGCCATTGATATTCAGCGTGCTCGAAGCGACTTTGGGTATTTTTGTGAGGCCGTAGGAGACAAACCACCTGCTGAGCACCACAAAGAGTGGCATAAGTACCTTTGCACTGGCGAAGATAGTGAGTGCCTGGTTGGGATTGCTGGACCAAACATTGATATTCTTGCTCCACGAGGTAGTGCCAAGTCCACGGTTTTAGGTTTATTTACGGCCTGGGCAATCGGAATTCACGCACTAGCCAAGAAACCTCTAAAAATCCTTTACATTTCCTACACGGTTGATGTTGCTCGTCCAAAGAGCGCAGCGATCAAAAGAATTATTGAGGAAAGTAAGACATATGGGGAAGTTTTTCCTACTGTAAAAATTGCAAAGGGCATTAACTCCAATGAATACTGGAGCATTGATTGGAAGTTCGCTGGTATTAAATCGACTGGTGAAGAAGAGTTCACAGTTTGTTGTGCAGGTTTGAAGGGCGCCGTGACTTCAAAACGTTCTCATCTTTGTATCATTGATGACGCCATTAAGTCTGCTGATGATATTAAAAACAGGGACATTCGGGTTGCAATGGAAGATAACTGGAATTCAGTTATTGTTCCTACCATGTTTGAAGGTGGTCGTGCGATTTGCCTTGGAACTAGATTCCGTCATGATGATATTCACAACAGTACTTTTATTCCCCCGAACGATTGGGTTCAAATTGTTCAGTCTGCTATAACTATTGGTGAAGATGGGGAAGAAATGTCGTATTGGCCAGAATTGTGGTCCCTCGATTATCTTAGGGATCGCCGTCGCCAAGCCCCTGTTGCCTTTAGTTTTCAGTATCAAAATCAAATTGTCCAAACGAGTGAGCTATCCCTTTCTCCAGACTTAATTGTTAAGGGAACCATTGCAACTCAGTTCGATTCCCTTGGTGTTGGTGTTGATCTCTCGGCAGGCGTCAGGGAACAAAACGACTACACAGTATTTGTCATGGGTGGTCGAGTGGGAGACAAGATTCAAATTATTGATTGCAAGAGAATTCGGATTATGGGTAACCTTGAGAAGTTGGAGGTCCTTATGGAAATGATGGAAGAGTGGGGCATTGTTCACAAGGATAATGGCAGATATTTCCCCACCGGAAGTAATATTGATATCTGGTCTGAAGCTGTCGCTTATCAGGCTTCTCTGGAAGCAGACTTTAAACGAATCTGTCTTGGAGACCATGGTTTATACAACCTGAATTGGCATGCCATCAAAGGATTCCGTGGTGACAAAGTCGCTCGTTTCCGTGGAATCATGGGCTTGTTTGAACAAAGAAAAATTATTTTCAATAAGTTTCGTCGCTTTGGATACTTGACTGATGAAATCGTTAATTTTGGAGTGAGTTCACACGACGACGCGGTTGATGCATTAGTTTGGCTGTGCAATGGGTTAATGACCCGAGGAAAATTGCAGCTTGAGTTTTAATCTGGATTACGTGGTATAAAGTATTTTGGACCTAGACTGAGAAAATCCAAACGATGTCCACCAGCTATTTCAACGTCGAGCTTGAACAGGATGTGTACGGTTCTGCCGTAATCCCTCTTCCCGACGAATTGTGTCACGACATGGCGCTTCAACCCAACGAACGTTTTGAATTGGAAGTAGAAGACGACGTGATTACCCTAAAACGTATTGCTGCTGGCTACGATATTGAAGAGTAATCTGACCTGAGATCCCATGAGCGACGGCAATAAGACTGTCCTTGACGACATTCTCAAATCAGTCATTACTAGGGACGGTAGTGGACCGGCAGACACGATGCTGGTCAATGCTCATCTCAGCCAGATGCGAATGTTTGGCATCAGGCAGGGTGTTGAGTTTTATCCAGAGCAAGATAATTTTGGTACGCAGCGGTTTGACTTTGTCCAGCAAGTCATAAAATTCAACAAGCTTGACGCCAGGCTGGATTCTATTTGGGATCGATTTCTTTGTTACGGTAAAGGGCTTTTTTATATACGCCCCACCAAGAAAACATATCGCCTGTATTGGTTCGACAAAGATTCTTATCGAACTTACTACTCTCCGGAAGGTGATCTAGAAGAAGTAATCATCATTTATCCGTATAAGGTTAAGTCCACCCGTGGATTTCAGGGGGTTGGATTGAATACGGACAAGCGATATATGCGGTTGCGCATTACCGCCACTGAAATCGAAGAGTATCATAGCGAGCAAGAAATTAGATTTGACGCCCCCGAAATGGAGTTTGGCGTTACCAACAAGAAAACTGTTATCAATACAATGGAATTTATTCCTTGTGTTGAAGTTTTCAATAATCCTGATGCTTTCGGAACTGATGGTGCCGGTGAATTTGATTGGATGTCAAACCAGATCATCGCCCATGATGAAATGGTTAAAAACATTCGCGCTAACCTTTCATTTTTTGGTAATCCAACTCTGCTTTCATCTCGTCCAAAGCAAGACATCATTGAAAGCGGGGATACTGACGTTGCACAACGGCCGAGTATTTCTAGTCAGTCAGGTTTCCAGTCTGAATTCTTTCTTTCCAGCTCCACCTATAAGCAGGATAACGTAACCCGCCAACCCCCTGGATACATCGGCAAGCCAGGAAGTGGCATGAGAGTTCCTCGAGTTATTGCCAATTTGGAACCAACGGATCGGGTTGGTTTTATTACTCCGAATGCGGTTAGTACTGATCAAGCTCGCTATGCGGAGCAGCTGCGTAGTGAAATTAGGCTTGCTCTTGGTGGCATTGATGATCTCAGTATTACTAATGTAACGGCAACAGAGATTAAATCGGCTTATGGTCGCGTAAGTGCAACGGCTAAGAAAAAGTGCTTACAGCTTTACACCTACGGAGTTTGTAAGTGCTTTGAGTTAATGATTTTTCAGGAAGAACAAATCTTCCGTAAATCTTTGGCTTATGCCACCGGAATCAAATATCCGGCTCCTCCTCAGGATCCCTCGGATGAAATTGCTACTGCTAAATATGAAAAGCAAAAAGCAACCTATGAGAAGAAACTTCAAAAGGCAATCGATGTTGCTCTTGAAACAAAAGAAATTCCCGACGGAGTGTTGGGCCTGGCTCCAGACGGCGACAGAACTGTTGCTTGGCGATGGATGGGTCCTGTTTATGAAGACACAGCTCAAGATAAACTCAACCAGTCTATCTTTACCCGAAATCTACAAGAGTTAGGGGTTGATAGCATTGAAGCACTGAAGTATTTGTTCCCTTCAAAAACGGATGACGAAATCGCGGGCATGCTCTCGGGATTTCCATTCCGAATGGTGGGGGAAGTACAGAGGGCCTACTCCGCATTTATTGACCTTGTCAATTTAGAAATGCGGACACCACATCCGCAGCAACCGAATTTACCGATGTCTGCGGATCCAAGACTTGATCTTACTCCCTTCCTTTACCGAACTCTCGAAAGCCTACAAAAAGAGGTAACCTATGCAGGCCGATACCGCAATGCCGACCCAATCGGCACCCCAAGTATCCCCGACCCAGCCGATCAGCTACGCGGCTCCGATGGCTCAAACGGCAGCCCAGGCTCCGGTGGTGGCGACCAACTCCCAGTGGGTGGCTCCGTACCAGCCAGCGGTGGCCCCAGCCCCGCAAATGCAGGCCCAGATGGGGGTCCCCAGCTACCAATCAGTCCCTACAGCGTCTTACCCCCAAGCACCCCAGGCGCCCCAACAAGCGGAGAATCCGTACAAGGAGGCGTTCAACAGGGTGGTGGGGCTCCTGAGTTCGCCCGTCCAATTCCCATTCCAGGGTCAACAATCGATCGGGAGCCAAGCAGGCGTCCCGGCGAATTACGCTTCCCAACAGGCTCTCCAGTACAGCAACGCGGGTCTGCCGACCTCTATGCCTGGGATCAACAACAACCAGGCCTACTCCAACGTCTCTTCCCCAACTTCGCAGGAAATCAGCCAGCAGCAGCTCCTGGCAAACGGGGTAAGCTCGGAAAGCCTTGAGGTCATCAACCACTTCGGTGCTGATGTCCCTGCTATCCTCAATAACTACGCTTGTCAGCTTGAGGATTCGCTGATCCAGACCAACCAGCAGCTGATCGAAGCTGTCAACCTGCTCCAGGAACTTTCGAATGAGCATCGTGCTTACGAAACCATCCTGACTGATCCTGACGTTCTTGCTGATTATACTTGCGAGTTCTTCGGTCAGAACGGTCCGTATCCCATCCCTGATGAAGAGATTGGTTACGCACAAGCTCCCCAAATGCAGGCCGTTGGTCAGCAGTTCCAGCGTCCGGTTGCTCCTCAGCGTCCTGAGATGCCTGCTCCCCCGCAGCCCCAGGCCCAGGGTAACCCCATGGACTTCTGGAATAGCTTCGGAAGCCTGGCAGATCGCGATCCCGCTAACGCTTGGCGTTACCTGAACGCTGCTCAGTCCAATCCTGAGGTGTTCCGCCAGAAGATGCTGGTGATGGAGTGATACTCGGAAATACGATAAATGTCATTTATCAGGAAAACGAGTAAACACTATTTATTAGAAAAATAAGTAACAGTAAAATAAGGGGTAGCAATAGCTGCCCCTTTTCTTTTTGTTAACATGAAGTCTAAGAAAGCCAGTGCTGGCGAAAGGGCTGCGCAATTTTTAGCTAGTATTGGTACGGCAGGTGGACCAATTGGGTCACCGGGGTTGGTTACTTTTGGCGCTGGTAATCTTGCTCAACAAGTACAAGCTGGAAATATTGATGAATACGCAGCGATTCGTGCTCGTGGATTAGCTCCTCAAGTTGGTAATCCAAATGCTCCTCAGCCTCGGATGCCCAGCGACCTGGATGCCTCATATTTAAAATTAAATCTGCCTGGATCTCCGCTTCCTAGAAACGGCATGCTGATGCCACAATTCTTGGATTCTGCCGAGTATACGCAAGATGCCATCGTTGCCAACGAGCAACGCATGTATAACCAATTCATGCAGATGACTGGTCAACTTCCGGTTGGTATGATGCCTACCATGCCCCAGAAAAAAGGTGGTCGCTAATGGACAAATCTAAAGCTAAAAAAGCCGTTAAAAAGTCGGAATCTCGCAAGAAAGAATCCAAAGCAGCAGCAGAAGCCATGATGGGAATGCAAGCTTTGGCTGGCATGGGTATTGATCCTGAAATTCAGGCCCCTGTTGCTGACATGCAGCCTCCAACTGTGAATCCTTACCACGCGATGGGCTCCATGGCACCAATGATGTACTCAGCAGGTAATATGCTGCCTGGTTACAATTATCCCGTCATGGTAAACCCGGAAGAATAGTCAAAGTTATTAATCCGGATTGATAAATTGTTGCTATAATTTTTTTAGTGGAATGTTTATTCCATTGAAGAGGATTTTCCTCGGGTATCAGCTAACCCTACGCTGAGTAACCAACATGTTTATTGATAACGATTTCCCGAAGCTGCTGGGTGCGGAGCTGTACCGTCCCCATCCAGCTTATATTGTGGAAATGGCAGCTGAGCCTGTTGTTGTCCACGATTTTACCAAACAGCCCGGTCAAACCGTTCAACTTGACCGGTATCGTTTCTGGGGCAACCCTGGGACCAAAACTCAGCGTGAGCGCACCCAAGACCAAACGATCGGTACCGCTAACAGCCGTTCGATCGTGAAGGACAAGGTGCTTGTGTCTCTGCGTGAGTACACTGGCCCCGCTGACCCGAACAACGCTACCCTCCCGAGCACTTTTAAGATTGCTCGTGAGACCCTGATGACCGCTCAGCGTCTGCTGCTGGACACCGGGAACCTTAATATGTTCCACCAGTCCATCGGTTCGCTGACCCTGCTCGACGACTACCGTCGTTGGCGTGATCGCGTCTTCCTGGACGAGTTCTCGAAATCTGAAGCTCGCGGTGCTTCGTCTGACAGCCAAGGTGGTTACTACTACCCCAATGGCAAGACCAAAGCTACCTCGACCTCGCTCAACGCTTACACCGCGACTGAATACGCTTCCGAGCGCTTCAAGTTCAACGTGAAAACTGACCTGCTTGAAGTTGTCAAGCAGCTCCGTAAGCGTAACGTGCCCGTGTTTGCTGACGGTTACTACCGTTGTATCGCCGATCCTTCCTTCATGAAGGACCTGCGTGCCGACCAAGGTTTCCGCGAAGTGGCTCGTTACCCTGGCATGGGTCAGCCCAACCCCCTGATGGGTGCCATGGCTCCCAACGCCTCCATCTACGGTGGCGGTCAGTTTGGCCAAGCCCAATTTGTGGCTGGTGAGCCCGTCATGCCTTCCGGCTTTGTGTTTGAAGGTGTGCGGTTCTTCGAGTCCACCAACTTTGCCGAAAAGTCCATCACCGTCGACCTGGGCGGTGGCGCTGGCTCCGGCTCCTACACCACCCCTCCTGCGCTGTTCTTCGGTCCTCAGGCCGTTGGCGTGGGTATCGGTGGTCCGAACGCCCAAGTTCTGATCAACAATAACGACGACTTCAGCCGCTTCATCATCCTGATTTGGCAGCTGTACGCCGGTTTTGCGAACCTGAACAAGGACTTCGTGACCGCTGCCTTCACCATCGCTGAGTGATAAGGAGGTAACTAACAATGGCTGCTTACAAAGAAGAAGCCGGTGCTATTCTTCAGCCCGGTAATCAAATCAACCGCCTGTCCTCGTACAACACCGAAGGTGTGTATGGTTGGCCCGGTGTTGAAGCTTTCGAACTGATTGGTTATGTCGAGGTTGATAACCTGGCCGCAACCAAAGCTTCGTACAAGAGCTTCGACCTGATCGTCCCCTCGCCCGATCGTCGTCCTGATGACCGTGTGCGTGACAACCGCACCTCGCTGGTTGTTCAAGCCAGCGCTGCTCGTCCCGCCTACATCTATGGCGCTTCGATTGCTGTTGCTGCTGACTATCCCGCTGGTGGTCTGGCTGGCTTCCCTGCCTCGCCTGTAACCGCTGACCTGCTGGGCACTGATACTGAAGTTCTGCTCCTGGGTCCCGACAACTCTGGTGTTCCCTTCGGTATTCCCGCCTCTCAGGCCAATGGCCTGTCTTGCGCTAGCGCTAGCCTGACCATTGGTGCTGCTGGTATTGCTCAGGGTACCAGTGACACCACCGCTGGCGACCTGCCCTTCTGGTCCTCGGTGACCACCGCTGGCATCGTGGCTACTGACGCCGCCAACTCGATGATGTACCGCGTGACTGCGGACACGACGTTCAAGGTTTATAACCTGAACGCTGTGACCAACACCACCATCACTGGTGATGGTGTGTACATCAGCTCCGATGACAAAGATGCTGGCAAGGCTGCTTACATCCTGGCCCGTGTCAACTACCTGCGCCCTGCCGCTGGTGTGTCCTGGAATGACATCCAAGGTTTCATCGACTTCGCTTCGCAAGTCGGCGGTACCGACAGCTGATCTTTCGGCTGGCAAAATTGGCGGGTTCTTCGGAGCCCGCTTTTTTTGTGTCTATTGAAAGTAAAAGTGAACCTTGTTAAGCTAGGCAGAGACTAAAACTGCATTTATGCTGTACCAATACAAGTTGACGGGCGGCCTCGTCGAAGTTGTTTCTAAACATGGCGATGGCATCCTGATGTGCGTAGATTCTCAGGATGAAGTCATCTACATTGAAGAAGAGCTGTTGGCTCCACACCTTGAGGCAACCAACGAAAAAATCCGAACCGAAGAGCGTTTGACGGCTGTTTTGGAATCGGAAGGTGTGAAGCCCGCCAAGCCGACGAACCGAGAGTCATTCCCACTGGACACCCGGATCAACATTAATACTGCCAGCGCTAGGCAAATCGCCGATGCTCTACCCGGTGTGGGCCTGAAAACTGCTCGTGACATCAAAGATCTTCAGATGTCCATGCCAGGTGAAAAGTTCTTGAAATTGGAGCAGTTGAAATCAATTAAACGTGTTGATTGGGATGAAATTTTTAAGGATAATTTAGTTCGCGTTGAGTGATAATTTGCGCGTGCTAGTGTGTTAATGGGTATATCTAAGGGATGTACCCACAACGCATTTCTTTTGTGTAATGCAATTAGATACCTTTCTTAAGTCGAAAGTCCGCTGGCACCTGGGATATAACCTGACATCGGTCCCTGCTGGCGACCAGGCTCGTCTAGAGGAAGCTATCAATAATATCCAAGATTCGTTCTGGTATTCCAAGATTGTCGAACAGATCAATCGGTGCGATGAAGCTGAAAAGCGTACCGATATGACTGGCAGCGTGAACAATAATACCGTCCCCCGTAATCGTATTGAAAGTATCGCAGGTGATGTTGACCGAACGATTGCAACTTCTGACTTTAAAGACACGCTGAAAACTTGGACGGCAATCTACATATACGAGACGGATCGACTAGCCCTTCATCTTTATGTTCCGAATTACCGAAACCCCGAGCAAGCTCGGTATCGGTTTAATCGGGAAGGCGCTGAGTTTATCCAAGCCCTTCCTGGTCCTGCCGATACTGCTGTGGGCACTAGGCTCATGTTTGAAACCAATTTCCGTTGAGGCCAAACAAAGCGATTTCACCATGTCTGATAAATTTCGCGAAATTGCAAGACAAAAGGCAGCCAAGTATGGTCTGATCCCTGAGGTTTTTGAGCGGCAAATTCAAGCGGAATCTGGCTTCAATCCAAAAGCTGTTTCCTCTGCTGGCGCTCGTGGAATCGCTCAGATTATGCCCACTACTGCAAAGGGTTGGGGCGTCAATCCCGACGACCCTGTTGCAGCATTAGATGCGGCCGCCAAAAACATGGCTGGTTACATCAAAACTTATCTTGGTGGTAAACAACCATCTTCTGTTTCCGATCCTTCCAAATTAAGAGAAGCTTATGAAAAGGGTCTGCGTGCATACAATGCAGGTCCTGGTGCAGTAGAAGCAAGTAAAAAATACGCGGAAACAAATCGCTATGTTCAAAAGATTATTGGACCCGACAATTTCAGCTTTAGCGATGTAATAAAGAAAACAGAGCCGCAGGTAGCTGCCAAGTCTCCACAGCAACAAGGGGGAAGGACCTTCATTGTTTATGGAGATGATGCAACTGTATCTCCGGTTGATTTTCTCGAAGGCTACAGAAATAAAATGCCAAGCATTAAGTCAGGATTTGATCCTGTTTCAATGCTGATGGGAGCTTTCCAAGGTCAACCATTAATGGAGTATGAATAATGGCATCAATCACGAGCGTTGGTCAGGTTATTGATCCTAAGGAGGATATTTATCCGACTACGGGAGCCCACTTAGATGTCCGTGTTTTAAAAGATGGCAAGTACATCGATCCCAGCACCATTCGCTCTCTTCTAACGCGCTTAAAAGTTGGTAAGGAGCAAAAACCCCTTTGGCAACAGGTTGGTGGAGAGTGGAAACCTAGTTATACAATTACTTCACCCTATGGTAAAAGAACGGCTCCAACTGAAGGAGCATCGACCTTTCATTTAGGCAAAGATTTTGCTATTGGAGCAGGTACTCCATTAGCTTGGGAA
>Ga0194118_10006191_pt1 | contig 12036 bp, 7 predicted proteins | sample TA2MahsurfametaG_2_FD_148662 | JGI IMG/M metagenome (GOLD analysis project Ga0194118, IMG submission 148662) | Freshwater microbial communities from Lake Tanganyika, Tanzania - TA2015013 Mahale N5 surface | ecosystem: Environmental > Aquatic > Freshwater > Lake | place: Tanzania: Lake Tanganyika...
CCGACACCGCCGCAGGAGCGGAGGTTTTATCGGGTGGGGGTGGAGGGGTGAGAGGTGAGAACGAGACGCAAAAGAAGGGAGATTGGAAATGGGAAATTCGGGATTGGGAAAGAGGCGTGCGCAAGCACCCCTTCGCCAAAAGGTAGGGACGAGCGGCCTCGCTCGTCCGTGACATGCCACCTGCCGGCTACACCGCGAGAGTGGGCCGGTCGAGGCCGACCAGCCCTACCTTGGATGCGGATGTGCTGCCGCGGATCTGCCTGGTCTGTCATGCTTCAAAGGGGGTCACGGGCGGCCCGCCCGTGTTCTTCAACGCGAACGTTCCGCGCGAAGCCTCAAGGCGCGTGGGCGTCCCGCCCACATTTATCCTCTTCATCGGCAGCGTGTTCTCCACCGCCACCGATGCCTCGGACACCGTCCTCGGCACCGCTGAAATGACCTGGCCCTGAAGAGCACCAATAGCGGGAGCTCTTTCACCATCTGTGCAATCAGTGGTTCATTCGTTCATGATTCTAATGACTACGAATGAGAAAGGCGCGTTGCTGAAGGGATGATTTGAGGCGTTTTTCGGGTTTTTTCCGCGATTTCAGGGGGGGATTCATCCATCTTCCTGCTTGATGCCGCAACTTCGGCCGGATTCAATGGTTCTATCTGAATTGGATGATTTTCCATCCAAGGCAAACCCCGCATCCGCACTCCGCCATGTCCAAGACCCTGATCTCCCGCCTCGGCCGGCTTTTGTGGGCCGGTTTTTCACTCATCACGGCGAATCTCTCAGCCGAAACCATCGCGTGGTCTCCCGATCCAACGATCGCCACGCGCACGCCGCTGCCACTGCAAACCCGTGTTGAGGTCGTGGCGGGCGACGCCGGTCACACCGCGGTCGTCACGCTGGTGTTTCCGGACAGCGGATTTCAAGTCACCGATTGGGGTGTGCCTGAACGATCGGACTCGACCTTTGGCGTGCGGCTCGTCATCCAACGAAGCAGTAGCCCGGTGCTGCTACCGGTGGTCACCACGGTGCGGCACGAATACCCGCTGGGTTCGCTCGCCGCAGGGGAGTATCAGTTTGAGGTCCATGGTGTCGATCGTCTGCTGGCCGCGGCGAAGTTCGCCGTGCGCGACGTGGTGGTCGAGCCTCCGCCCGTCGCCAAAGCGCGCATTCGCGTCGATGCCGCGGCGGACCCGGTGACGGCCAGAGTGTCGGTGCTGTTCAGCGAGCCCGGCCTTGCTGTTGCCGACTGGGGCGCGCCGACACGCGATGGCAACCGCATCACCATCGCGGCGTTGTCCGGGCCTGGCGACGTCACCGAGGACGTCGCCACGCGCGAGGTATTCCAATCGTACGAGCTGGGTTCTTTGAATGATGGGCTTTACACGATCGAGTTTCTTTTGGACGGCCGCACGATCGGGCGATCCGAGTTTTGTGTGAGACCCGCGATTTCGGTGCGCCTGATTGCCGAAGCGGTGACACGTGCCATCGAAACGCAGTTCTTGACTGTGGAATATCGTCATCCGCTCGGCGTGGACGGCGCGTCCCTCGATTCGCGCGACCTCCTTGTCACCGGACCCAATGGTTTTCGTGCGAACGCGCGTTTTCTGCGGGTGCTGCCGACCCTCGACATCCTCGGCGGCCCCCTTTTGGCGCAATACGAGCTGCGTCCGCCGGGACGCGTCTGGACCCACTTCGACAACGGTCTATACAATGTTGATCTCGCGCCGGACGAAGTGGTGGCGACCGATGGAGTCGCGTTTCCCGCGATGCGCGTCGGGGCGTTTTCGGTCAAGCTCGAGGTCACGCGCCATCCGCAGCCTGTTGGTGGATCAGTGACCGTGAGGCCCGCCCTGCCGGGTCCGGACGGCCGACTTGATGCGCCCTACGAAGCGATGGTGCAGCTGCAGCTCGGCGGCGGCAATATCGGTGTCGTGAGCTGGGGAACCCTGCAACGCAGGGGCAACGTGTTCTGGGTCGATGTGCCGCTGCAATTCACCGCCGAGATCGGCACGATGATGATCCGCACGGTCGAGCGCCGCTATCCGGTGTCGGCAGTGCAGCCGGGCAAGTACGAGTTCGTCGTCTACTCCCGCGGCAAACGCGTCACGTCGGCCGACTTCGTGATCGAGGGGGCGCTGCCACCCGCCGCACGGCTGGTCTCTGAGCCGATCCGCAAGCCCGGCGCGGATCCGCATGTGTTTCAAATCCATTTCAGTTCACCGGCCGGCATGGATGAGGAATCCATCCGTCTCCACCTGCCGACCGTCGTCGGTCCGCTTGACTTCAAATCCCAGGCCTCGCTGCTCAACATCGAAGTGTATCAATCGGCCGATGGCCGGTCGATCACCCAGGCATCGTATGCACTGGCGGCACCCGGACATGGATGGGATGCGCGCGCCAACGGGTTCTACTCCGTTCGCCTTCCCGAGAATGCGGTCGCCGATCTGGCCGGGCAAACCGTTCCGGGCGGGCGCATTGGTGGGTTTCACGTGATCATCCCGGTGGTCGAGGAAGATCCGGTGAAGCCGGCGACGGAGTTCGCGTTGCGTGAGACTGCAGACGGATTCTTCGCCGATCTCACCTATCTGCCCGGCGACAGCGGTCGTCCGATTGTCGAGTGGGGTCCGTTGCAGCTTCGCGGTACCGTATTCGCGGTGGCGATTCGCCTCGGAGAGCGTGCGGCCGGTGGGTCCGTCGCACCTCAGTCGCATGCCTATCGGCTCGGCCCTCTCGCGCCCGGCAATTATGGATTTGTGATTCACGCGACCAATGCGCCGTTTGCCAACAAGCATCCGTTTGTGATCGAGGGCGAACCGGTCGAACCGCTCGTGCAGTGGGAATCGGCGTTGACCTCGCTCGCGCCGATTGCGTCCGGGCAGAACCTTCGCAGAGAGCGCTATGCCTTCGGTGACGACAAGCCGGTCGAAGCTGTCCTGCACCGTGATCCCGCTGGTGCGCGCCTGCTCGTGCGGCATGCCATGCCGAGGGGTGTGGACGATCTCGAATACCGTATCGAGGTCTCGCAGGACATGATCCAGTGGGTGGATATCACCGATCGCTCGGTGGTTCGCGAGATCATCGAAGGCGCGGACGGCAGGCGGATCCGTGTCGTGGGGCCCGGTGTGCCCGACGGCGGTGCAGCCTGGCGGTTCTCGCGCATCCGTGCGGTGACGAAGGCCGCTGATCCCGAGGCACCGCGATCGAATCAGTGATTCCGGAGAAATGGCAGTGTTGATTGCGGGAATGTGACGGTCTCAGGGAGCGTGGGTGCCTCGCCCACTCTGTCAGCCTCAGGGGGCACGGTGTCCGAGGTCCGTGCTTCCACCTTAGAACATCCGCAGCAGCTCGATGGTTTCGGCCAGTTTTCCTTCGGGTGATTCTTTTTTGAGCCGGGGAAACCGACGTCCTTCGAGCAGGATCGGCTGACCATTGCGCTGCAGCATGAGCCGTTCGCCCTGGATCTCGACCGATGCGATGCCGTGGTTTCCAGCCAGCGCCTTGATGCGCGCCAATCGCAGAAGGTTCATTGCCGGTCCGGGGATCCGCCCGTGACGGTCGCGCCACGACGCCTCCAATGCATCGATGTCCTTTTCGATGGCGGCATTGGAGAGCTCGCGGTACGCGGCGATGCGCAGCGTGGTCTCGTCGAGCCACGAGGCCGGTAGGAAAGCGGGGAGTTTTCCCGCTTCCGACGATCGCATCCACGCGGCTTCGGTCTGGACCAGAAAATCCGCACGGAAGGTCGCGGGCGTGCGCGTCGATCCGCCACGCCCCTTGAGCCGATCCACGGATTGGCGCAGCAGCTGGCAGTAGAGATCGAATCCGATCTGCGCGATGTGGCCGGACTGTCTGGTGCCCAGCAGGCTGCCGGCCCCGCGGATTTCGAGATCGCGCATCGCGATGCGGAAGCCCGAGCCGAGCGCGGTGTACTCCTTGATCGCGTGAATGCGCTTGCGCGCGTCGCCAGTGGTCATCAGGTCGCGCGGCAGCAGGAGGATCGCATAGGCCTGGATGCCGGTGCGGCCGACGCGCCCGCGGAGCTGGTAGAGGTCCGCAAGACCAAAGCGGTCGGCTCGGTCGATGAGGATCGTATTCGCGTTAGGGATGTCGATGCCGGTTTCGATGATGGTGGTCGAGAGTAGCACGTCGGCGTTGCCGTTGACAAAGGTGTGCATCACGTCCTCGAGCTCGTCCTTGTCCATTTGCCCGTGGCCGACCACGACCCGCGCCTCGGGCACGAGTTCGCGCAGGCGGTCCGCCATGCCGGTGATCGTTCGCACGCGGTTGTGAAGGAAGAATACCTGGCCGCCGCGTGCCAGCTCGCGGCGGATGGCATCGCGGATCACCCGTTCGTCATAGGCGCAGACCGTGGTTGTCACCGGCATCCGGTTGGGCGGTGGCGTGTCGATCGTCGACATGTCGCGCGCGCCCATGAGCGCCATGTAGAGCGTGCGGGGGATCGGCGTGGCGGAGAGGGTCAGCACATCGATTTGCCGGAACAATTGTTTGAAGCGTTCCTTGTGCGCGACTCCGAAGCGCTGTTCTTCGTCGATGACCACCAGTCCGAGGTTTTTGAACGAGACATCGCCGGACACCAGCCGGTGAGTGCCGATGACGAGGTCCACCGATCCGTCGGCCAGCCCATGCACGACATCGCGCGTTTCGGACGGTGTGCGGAAGCGGTTGAGCAGCTCGATGCGCAGCGGATAATCCGACATCCGCTCGCGGAACGTCCGCCAATGTTGCTCGGCAAGCACGGTGGTCGGCACCAGCACCGCCGCCTGTTTTCCGCCGGTCACCGCCTTGAACACCGCGCGGATCGCCACCTCCGTTTTGCCAAAGCCGACGTCGCCACAGATCAGCCGGTCCATCGGCCGTGGTGATTCCAGATCCTGTTTGGTTTCCTCGATCGCGCGGAGCTGGTCGGGCGTTTCGCGAAAGTGGAACGAGTGTTCGAATTCCTGCATCCACGTGTTGTCGGGTGGATGGGCGTGTCCCGGCTGGTGTTCGCGCTCGGCCTGGACGCGCAGCAGCGTTGATGCGTAATCGAGGATCGATTTCTCCGCGGCACGGCGTGCGTTGCGCCACGCGCTGCTGCCGAGCTTGTTGAGAGGAGGGGTCTTGCCGCCCATGCCGACGTAGCGGCCGACCAAGTGGGCCTGCTCGAGGGGGACGCCGAGGATCGCGCCGTCGCGGTATTCGAGCACGAGTTCCTCGCCGTCGTCGCCGTCGTGGATGCCGCGGAACCGGGCGACCCCGTATTCGTAGTGCACCACGAGATCGCCATCCTCCATCTCTTCGGCCGCGGCGATGGCGCGTGCGGCCTGAATGCGTCGGCTCATGCCACGGCGCGTGGCGCGTGGCGTGCGATAGCGCCCGAACAACTCGGCCGACGACAACACCGCGCTGCGCAGGACCGGGATGGTGAACCCGGCCATCAACTCGCCGAGCATCGGCACCAGGCCGAAATCGCGTGCCAGCCGGGATCCCAGCAGTTCCTCGAACCGCTCTTCCTCGCCCGGATTTGAAAACACCATGCGTACTTCCCAGCCATCGCGTTTCCACTCGTTGAGGCGGCGGAAGAAATTCTCGCGGCGCACCTCGTCGAGCACGAAGTCGCCTGCATCGAACACGCCCACCGGCGAGGCGATGCATTCCAGCAGTGGTTCAATGTCAACGGCTTCCGGCCGACTGTCCGAGTGAAGGAACACGTCGGCCGCAACGGATTCGTTGTCGATTGAGATGACGAGGTCGCCGTCGCGCCGGTAGTCGGCCAGCGTGGCATCCGCCGCAGGCTCCGCTAGTAGCACATCCGCACTTGCCACGCGGGCGACCGAGCTTTGGCTGTCGAGATCGAACTCGCGGATCGATTCGATCACGTCGTCGAAAAACTCGATCCTCAACGGAAGGGTCGCTTGCCAGCCGAACCAATCGACCATGCCGCCACGCACAGAAAACTGACCGCGTGCCGCGACCGTCGGAACGCGCTCGTAGCCGTGTTCGGTCAACGACGCACACCATTCCTGAGGATCCATCCGCGAGCCTGTGGCCAACCGGATTTTCGAATTCTGCAAAGCGGCGGGCGAGGGTGCCGTGCTCGTCCAGGCATCGCTCGCGCAGATCATCACGCAGCGGTCCGCGCGTGCGACCAGGTCGAGAATCTCGTGACGCTCCGCCGTGGCCTCGGGATCGGCCGGGAGTCCATCACCCACCGGATCGGGCAGCGGTGGCAGCACCCAGGCTTGAGTGCCCCAGAGTTCCATTTCCGCGCACAGACGGTCGTGATCCCTGGCGGGATCGCGCAGGATCCAGATGCGTTGGTGACCGCGGTCTGCGGCGGCTTCGCACAAGGTGGCGAGGACGAAACCGTGCGCGGCCGGTGCGACTTGATCGAGGTGCAGTTCACCCTCGCCAACGACCCAGCGGGCCAGGCGTTCGACGACATCGGGATGCGTCACCGCGCGCCGCACCAGCGCATGCGCGGATTTGTCCGGTTCGGACACGCCGCAGGCTATACGGGCCGGGCCGGACTTGTGCAAACTCGTTTGCTTTGCGCCTTGCCGGGGGATCGCCGGTGCCTGCACCCTGCGGCATGCCCTGCGTCCGGCTTGTCCGCTGTGTGCCTGTGGTCGCCGTGGCTGCCTGCCTCGCCGGAGGTGTGGCGCGCGCGGCCGACTGGGACCGGCGACTTGCCGAGGCGTTTGATCCTCGGCTTGCGACAATCGAGCGTGGCATTGCCACGGCCAGGCAGCGACTCGAGGCGTTGCCTCGCATTCCGATGGACGATCAGGGAGGAAGCGGGGGATTCGCGTTGTTGGGTACGCAAAGAATTCCCGATCCAGCCAGACCATCCACCATCATGGTGCGTTGGTCGGTACCTGTGCGCATCGACGCCGTCGCGCTGGTTCCCGCGAGGCGCTACGACGCGCGCGGACTCGATCCGCAATTCGGCATGCCCGACGCATTCACCGTCGAGTTAATCGATGCAGCGGGAGCCATGATTGCGCGGATCGCCGAGGAGCAGGAAACCCGGGCTCATCCGGCGCGTGCGGGCCATCCGTTCGTGTATCGGATCGATGCGCCGGTGAATGCGTCCGGCATGGTGATCCGCGCGCAGAGGTTGTCGGAGTCGAAGGATGTGGACGGTCTGCATGCGCATGCATGGTCGGAGGTGTTTGCCTTTGCCGGCGATCGCAACATCGCGCTTGGCGCGAAGGTTTCAGGATCGGGCGGCACACCGCCGACATCCCCGTGGCAATGGAGGGCGGACTACCTCACCGATGGTCAGACACCGCTTGGACTTCCCGAGCTGCCGTCACCCGATCACCGGAATGTCGGCTGGATGTCCGACAGTCGCAGCAACCCCGACGATGCGGTGTCGTTGCTGATCGATTTCAAAGAGCCGGTCGAGGCGGATCACATCCGGCTCATCCCCGCGGGCAAGCCCACCAGCGATCTGCCGAGTGGTTTCGGATTTCCCGAAAGGATCGTCGTCGAGATGTCCGATGGCGGCGGACTTTGGCGGAATGTCGCTTCCGCTGATCTGCGGAATCCGGGGCACAATCCGGTGGAAATCGCGCTCAAGGAGGGGCGGGGCACCCGATTGCGTCTCGTCGCGACCGGTCTCTGGAAGGCATTCGAGACGTATCCGGCATTCTTCGCGCTGAGCGAGATCGAGGTGCTCGGCGGCGATCGCAATTTCGCCGCAGGACTGCCGGTGCGTTCGCCTGATGATGCGCCCGGAATCATTGCGCCGGGCGGACGGTATTGGAGTCTCGCTTCCTTGAGCGATGGACACGGGCCGGATGGGCGGCTCGTGCCGGTGCGCGAATGGATCGGCCTGCTTGACGAGTCGTTGATTCGATCCAAGCAGATCCACGACGGTCGGGTTGCGGCTGAAGCGGTGGTTGCCGGATGGCGGCGGGTCGTGCTTTCCCTGCTCGTGTTGCTTGGTGCCGCGGGGGCCGTGGCGGTCGTGATCCTGCCGGTGCGCTACCGTGCCCGGGCGCGGCGCGAGGTCGAGTCGGTGCGCGACCGCATCGCGGGTGATCTCCACGACGAGGTGGGCAGCAATCTCGGCAGCATTCAAATGCTCGCCGATCTCGCAGAGGCCCGTTCCGGAACCTCCGATGAAATGAAACGCATCCAGCGAATCGCCGCCGAAACGGTGAGCGCTGTGCGCGACATCGTCTGGCTGCTTCGCCCGGGCGGTCAGCACCGCATCGCGACGATCGAACACCTGCGCGAGACCACATCGATCATGCTCGAATCGCTCGACTGGCGGTTTGATGCGGATGATGCGGCATGTGAGGCGGAATTGACCGAGGAGCGCACCCGGCATCTGTTTCTGTTCTTTCGCGAGGCGTTGCACAACATCCTGCGTCACTCGGGTGCGTCTCGAGTGGAAATCGCCATCCGCTGTGGCGATGACCAACTTGTCCTCTCAATTGCCGACAACGGCTGCGGGATCGAGGACGAACGCATGGATCGCCCGGCGACGCTCAGCGCCCTGCGCAAGCGGGCCTCCGCGATGCAGGCAGGATTCGAGGTCGACACGGCGCCAGGGCAAGGCGTGCGGCTGGTGCTGGAGATTCCACGCTGACATCGCAAGCTGGAGCATCCCGGCGTTGCGAAGCGCCTCCCCTGTGTCATCCTCCACCCATGGCCAAGCCACCTGCGGCAGACAGCAATCCGATCCGGCTGGTGCTGATCGAAGATCACGCGGATTTCCGCGAGTCGGTCTCAATGGTCCTCGAAAAGCGTGGTGGCTACCAGTGCGTCGGCGCGTTCTCGACGATGGAGGACGCGCTGGAGGCGTTGCGTAGCGGTCTCGTGGCCGAGCTGGTGCTCTCCGATCTCGGCCTTCCCGGCATGAGTGGCATTGATGGCATCCGCGAGATTCGCGGCATTCTGCCGGAAGCCAGGGTGTTGGTGCTCACCGCGTTCACCGACAAGGCAAAGGTGTTTTCCGCGCTTGAAGCCGGTGCCCACGGGTATCTCGTCAAGGCGGGCAGTGCAGTCCGCCTGCTGGAGACCCTTGAAGAGGTGCTCGCCGGCGGCACTCCGCTCGATCCGAAGATCGCCGGGATGATCCTGCAAACCTTCCGCAGGCTCAGTCCGATCCCCGAAGCCGAGACGCTTTCGGCGCGTGAATGCGAGGTGTTGCAACTCTCCGCCAAGGGACTCGCGCGCAAGGAGATCGCCGATCAACTCGGGCTCAGCGAGCATTCGGTGACCGAATACATCAAGCGGAGTTTCGACAAACTGCACGTCCGCAGTCTGCCCGCCGCAGTGAGCGAGGCGATTCGCCGCGGTCTGCTCGATCTTTCCTGAGTGGATGGAGGAAATCGATCTGCATCTGCGCTCATCCCGTTCATCCGTGGTTCCTTTTTTGATGAGGCGTGCGTGGAATCGTTGGGTCCGGGAGTAGCTTTCGCGCCAGTGGTTTGTCAATGCGCGATCGGGTTGGTGAACCACTGATTGAGACAGATGGTGACGGATTTCACAGAGTGAGAAGTGTATCGGTTGTGAGCGCAAAGCCATCAGCAGGCCTTCGTGCGGATTCATCGCGTTGAAGAACACGGGCGGGCCGCCCGTGCCGCCTTTGTTTGAAGAGTGGGCGGGTCTCCTTCGCGCCTTGATGCTGACGCGCGGATCGCCCTCTTCCCGGCGGACAGTCATCCTTGCTTGTTGATGACGGACGCGGTTTGAGCAAAATGCCCTATGGCTCGTCGACCGCACTAATGGTCGGCCAGCAGCCGCGGATGCTGCCGTAGTGGATCCTGAGGTCCGGGTTGGCGCCAATCCATCCTGGCTCGCCCTTGTCATCGACGAAGGCGACGCCGATGGGCATGTCGGGGCGGGTATCGGCGAGACGGATGATTTCCTCCTCCGCCTTGTCGGAGATGGTGATCCACTCGATTTTCATGGCGATGGGATCAAGCTCGCGGGCGCGGATTTTATCCAAGGTTCCCGGTTCGATTTTTGCAAAGCGTCGCATCATCGCGAGAAGGAACAGCGGGGAAAACCCCTCGTCCTTGCCGCAGGCGGCCCAGACGATGGCTTCAAGCGGGTAAATCCGGGCGAGTTCAAGGATATCGATGTAATCCCTCGTGACGGTGCGGGCGGACAGGGCCAATGCCTTGTTCACGGCCATGTCAAACAGATGGAGTCTCCAGCCGAGAAGCGGATCGGTGACAATGGGGAAGTATCGAAAAGCGGAATCATGCGCCCAATCCAAGGAGACTTGTTCATCGCCACGCTTGACGATTGCCTTGCGGAACGATGATGGCTTGTCCCATTCCCCATAAGCATTGAGTTTCTCGACTGCATATCCCGCGCTCTCCAGTGACACCACGTCATGCTCACTGGTGACATCAAGATCGCTGACTTCGTCATGAAACACATCAAAGTCTTTGGAGTACCTTGGGGAGTCTTCGGCTGCATTGAGGACGAGGCCTCCGGCGAAATGACTCTTCTCCGACCGGTTGGCCACAATCACCCCGAGCACCTCGTGCTGGAATTTCGTTAAAGGCATTCTTTGAGTTCCTGCGCGGCAAGCCATGCCTTGCTTCCACCGTTGCGCCTGAGTTCCTTGATCACCAACTGAATGTCCTGCAACGTTTGGATTTTGGCATCCGGGTGCCAAAACCAAAAACATCTGGCCCCATACTCCCGCACCAGCGCCTCGGCCCTGGCGATCAATGCGGGCGGCGCGGGTGTGAGAGATGGATCTGTCGCAATGATGTCCATTACGGATGAAACCCTGACACATGACGGTCAGCGATGCAAGCATCCCGTTACCGCCAGACCCTTCATTCGTCTGCATCACGCGCGACCACGCGGCTTCCGTCCTCGACCACATCCGGTGGATGGAGCAGCACGAGGTCGCCCGGCTCCAGGCCGGAGCGGATCGAGGTCAGCCTCCCGTCGGTGGGTCCGGCATCGACGCGGACCAGTCGTGCGCGGCCGTCTGCGAGCAAGAAGGCATGGGATTGGTTGCCGCGGCGGAACAACGCTCCCGCAGGTGCGAGCACCACGTTTTCGCCTCGCCAGACCGCAATGCGGGTCTCGACGCGGTAGCGGTCGCCGAGCGCCGTGGCGTCCTCCGGCGGACTCTCCAGATCGCAGAGCACCAGGACGCGCTGTTCTTCGACACCGAGTGCGGATACCTTGGTGAATGCAGCGGGTTCGATCCGGCGGACGCGCGCGGTGAGCACGCCGTCGCCGCCCCACTGGACGACTTCGACCGCATCGCCGGGCCGGATGCCGACCGCATCCTGCGAGAGGATTTCCGCCTCGATTTCGAGATCCTTTGGATCGCCGATTTCGAGGATCGGCGTGCCTGCGGCGACCGTAGTCTCGCTTTCCTGCATCACCTTGAGCACCACGCCGGAGACCGGTGAAACCAGCTCGATGCGGTTGGCGTCACCGGTCGCGGTCGGCCGCTCGAGATTCATCCTCGCTTGGTCGACCTCGAATGCGGCGACTTGCAGCGCGAATTCCGCCGCGCGCGTTTCGGCGGCCTTGATGAGTGCATCGACCTCGCTGCGGTCGCGGTCCGATTCGGACAGCGTGCCGGCGCGGCCGACCGCGCGCACGCGATCGCGCTCGCGGATGGCCAGATCGAGTGCGGCCTGCGAGGCCTCGAGCACTTGGGCGACACGCATTCGCGCGGCCTCGCGGAGCGCAAGTGCGGATTCCGCCTGAGCTCGCGACCGCGGATCGAGCAGGGGAGTCGAGGTGGGATCGATTGCGGTGAGGCGCGTGACCCCGGCATCGACCGGATCGCCTGCCTTGAGCGACACGCGCAGCATCGTTCCCGCCGCTGGTGCCGCGACGATGTAGCGGTTGCGGATGCGCGTTTTGCCCTCATCGCTGACGTGGACGGTGAGCGAACCCCTGGTGATCGCGACCGTTTCCACTTCGATTGCCGCGGGACGCATGGCCCAGGCGAGCCCTGCGATCAATCCAACGAGCAGCAGCCAGGGAACCAGGCGTTTGACCCTGAGGCCGGCGCTGCCGTTTTGGCGGGATGCCCA
>Ga0194118_10006192_pt1 | contig 12036 bp, 2 predicted proteins | sample TA2MahsurfametaG_2_FD_148662 | JGI IMG/M metagenome (GOLD analysis project Ga0194118, IMG submission 148662) | Freshwater microbial communities from Lake Tanganyika, Tanzania - TA2015013 Mahale N5 surface | ecosystem: Environmental > Aquatic > Freshwater > Lake | place: Tanzania: Lake Tanganyika...
AACGGGCACGCAGCCTCAGCAGCCAACGTTGGCTTGTTATGAGACCGCGGCCTTCAACACAGCAACTTGCTCTTGGGATGTAACGGGTACCCAACCACAGCAGCCAACACTGGCTTGCTACGAGACCGCGACCTTCAACAGCACGACTTGCTCTTGGGATGTAACGGGCACTCAGCCTCAGCAGCCAACACTGGCCTGCTATCAGACTGCGGCCTTCAACACAGCAACTTGCTCTTGGGAGGTGACTGGAAGCCAACCTCAGCAGCCAACACTGGCCTGCTATCAGACTGCTACCTTCAACAGCACGACTTGCTCTTGGGATGTAACGGGCACGCAGCCTCAGCAGCCGACACTGGCCTGCTATCAGACTGCGACCTTCAACACCGCAACTTGCTCTTGGGATGTGACTGGAAGCCAACCTCAGCAGCCGACACTGGCCTGCTATCAGACTGCGACCTTCAACACAGCAACTTGCTCTTGGGATGTAACGGGCACGCAGCCTCAGCAGCCGACACTGGCCTGCTATCAGACCGCGACCTTCAACACAGCAACTTGCTCTTGGGATGTAACGGGCACTCAGCCTCAGCAGCCAACATTGGCCTGCTATCAGACTGCTACCTTCAACAGCACGACTTGCTCTTGGGATGTAACGGGCACGCCAAACCCCGTTATTGCTTCAAATGAGTCTGCTTGTTCCAGTTTTACTTGGTCTATAAATGGGCAGACCTATACTTCAAGCGGGTTGTATTCCTACAATACTAATTGTCAGGATTACCAGTTAAACCTTGTTATTACCCCGCTCACCAGTAATTCCTCTCAAGTTTCAGCATGTAACAGCTACACTTGGAATGTAAACGGTCAAACCTACACGCAAAGCGGCTCGTACACATCAGTAAACGGATGTCACACTGAAATTTTGTTACTAAGCATCAATTCTAGGCCCTCTTTTGAAGTGTCCATTAATGGCATGAGTTATGGGGCGCAGTCAGGTGGAAATAATGTTTCTGCTAATACATTATCCAACTATAACATAACACTATCCTCCGTGCTTTCAGGAGTACTTCCATTCGTTGGAAGGATTCGGGTGTGGGATGGTCTAATTGGTTCCGGTACAGCTGGCCCTGTTTTCGAAGATACCATTACAAATTTGGGTGACTTAATATATTCATCTGCTTCAGGCAGTGTAAATCCTGGTATATGGAGCGTTGAGTTTTTATCGGTAGTCGATGCCAATGGTTGTTCAGCGGATTTGTCGAATTCACAATACAATTTTACTTTTTATGTGTCTGATCCGAATGTTGTTACTATAAATGAACAGATATGTGCACCATCGGCCTACCATTTCAATGGTGTTGATCTTTTTGTGAGTGGAACCTACCTAGACACCTTAACCAGTTCCTTAGGTGTTGATAGCTTTGTGATACTGAACTTAGTAGTTAATCAACCGAGCTCAAGTTCGCTAACTGAAACAATTTGTGCCCCTGCTTCGTATGATTTTAATGGACAAGTGATTACCACTAGCGGTACTTACACCTCAACTCTGGTAAATGCAGTGGGTTGCGACAGTTTAGTTACTTTATCTCTAACTGTTAATTCTAGACCGTCCTTCTCAGTTGCCTTCAATGGAATCCCATATTCTGCTCAACAAGGAGGACACAGCTTAAATGCCTGTTCCAATAGTAATTATACTTTCACACTCAGTAATGTGCAAGCAGGAATGCTCCCGTTCATTGGAAGTGTTCGGGTTTGGGAAGGTTCAATTGGTACGGGAACTCCTAGCCCAGTATTCACAGATACAGTAAACGCTTTAGGTGATTTGATTTATTCCGCTCCTTTGGGAAGTGTAAACCCTGGAATTTGGAGTGTTGAGTTTTTGTCTGTTACGGATGCAAATGGTTGTGTGGCCGATCTATCTAATGGCTCTATGAATTTCACATTCACAGTTTCTGACCTGAGCGAATTGACCATTAACGCTGCGATTTGTTCTCCTGCTACATATGCATTCAATGGGCAGACTTTAAGTACTTCTGGAACTTATTCTGCATCGTTAACCAATGCAGGGGGGTGTGATAGCATTGTAACACTAAACTTGACCGTTGGGGTGCCAAGTCAAATCGTCAATATGATTGACACCATATGCGGTCCTGGTACGGTGAGTGTTGGCGGGCAGACATTTGGATCAACGGGAAATTATTCCATCACGCTTACAAATGCATCAGGTTGCGACAGTGTGATCAATTTGAGTCTCGTTGCTACCGCAGGTGTGACAGAAATCACAAGTCAGCCTAGCTCAGTTTATGCAGAGCAGGGATCAAGTGTTCAGTTTTCAATTGGTGTTCAGAATCCTATTGCTATTCAATGGCAGGGCAGTAATGACGGTATAAATTGGACTGATTTATCCAATGGTGCTATTTACTCGGGTTCACAAACTGCTGATTTAAGCATCATGGCCAACTCATCTCTTAGTTTGAATCAGTATAGAGCGGTTGTTGTTGGCTGCCAAGGTCGACTGACGTCGAATCCTGCATCTTTGGTTCTGTATCCATCTGCAGCCCCTATTGCATTAATGATTGGTCAATACAGTGGATGTGTCGGCCAGGAATTGATGGTGCCCATTTTGGCTTCAAACTTCTCAAATGTGGGACGAATTCAACTGAATTTGAACTTTAACACTTCCGTTCTTCAACTATTGAGTTTCCAAGCGGGAGCTGGATTAAACGGTGTGCAAATCACTCCGAATTCAGGGGGCATTGCCATTCGCCGTGCTCTGACAATACCTGCGTCATTGTCTAACGATACATTGTTAAAGTTAAATTTTATAGCATTGGGTAATGGTCAAACCAATATTCAATGGTTGCCATCGGCCCAAGGGGTTGTTGGATTGGAAACTGGTTCACCAAACAATCTGGTACACAGGCTCACGTACCAAGATGGCAGCGTAACAATTGGAGGTGCAACTCCGGTAATCACGCTACAGCCTGTAAACGTAACGGCTTTAGAGGGTTCCACGGCTTCTATCCAAGTGGTTGCCTCAAATGCATCAGCTTATCAATGGCAAATCATGCAAGCGGGGGGTTGGGTGAACCTACTCAATCAAAGTCCCTACCAAGGGGTACAGACAGCTCAGTTAACCATTTCCAATGTTTCGGGTTCCCTTCACAATAGAATGTTTAGGGTCGTTGTTGACGGAGTTTGCCCCCCCTCTGTGATCTCCGATGAGGCGATTTTGCGTGTAACATCTAACGCAGCCCCGATCGTTTTAAACATTGAGAACCGGGCCGTTTGTTCATCTGCTGCTTATTCACTATCTGTAACAGCAAGCCAGTTCATCGGTGTTCATGCATTAGATTTATCAATCGTTTACAATTCTAATGCCATGGCGTTCAGCGGGATTAGTGGCATACATCCTTCCCTCTCAGGAATTACTGCACAAGTGAACCAGTCGGGATTAATTTCGGTCAATTGGTTTGGTTTATTGCCATCCAATTTAAATACAGGCGAGTTGTTCCAATTGAACTTTGTAGTGAACTCAGGAGCCACAGTTTCTTGGAATTCATCCATTCCAGGCGCGAACAGTTTGGTCAACCAGTTTGGTCAGAATTTACCTATACAATTCAACAATGGTGGTGTAACTGTGCGTAGTTCGGCTGTTCAAATTCTCGGATTAGGAAATATATGTTCTAACGCTGCACCGATTGTGCTTTCGGCGAGTATCAGCGGTGGAGTATTCTCTGGTCCTGGAGTAAGTGGTGGGGTATTTAATCCTGCTTTAGCCGGTCTAGGTACCAGCGCGATTAGCTATACAGTTACGGATAGTTTTGGATGCACCAATACGGTTAATGGCTTTGTCACGGTTCAACCTGCACCAAATACTACCGGTGGAGGACAGATTACGGTTTGTCCTGGAACAACTGCGACACTTGTAGGAGCGGGAACTGGTGTGGTCTCCTATTTGTGGAGTACAGGCGCCAACACCCAGTCTATCGATGTTCAACCTCTGGCTAATTCAGTGTATTGGGTGAGATTAACCAACGCTGCAGGATGTAGTGTAACGGACACTTTTGTTGTTATCACATTCGTTGAAACTGCTGTGAATGCTGGTGCCGATCGGACGATTTGCCAAGGATCCGGAACGCAGTTAAGCGCAAGCGGTTCACTTCAGTACGTTTGGAATGTTCTTGGATCTCAGCAATCATTTGCATTTTCCTCTAGTCCATTTGTATCACCAAGCATTACCACTTCTTATGTCGTAACAGGCATAAGTGGAAATGGCTGTATCAGCAGAGATACCCTGGTTGTTTTTGTTAACCCACGACCAAATGCTGCTGTAAGCGATGATACGATACCCTATTGTGGTTCTGGAGTTGGGGCGCAGCTCCAAGCCAGTGGTGGTGTAAGTTATCAATGGACCCCAACAACAGGTTTGGATAATCCGAATTCGGCAACACCAATGGCTAGCCCTTCCATAACTACACAATATTTCGTGACCGTTACGGACGCCAATGGATGTTCGGATATGAAATCGGTGCTGGTATTGGTGCCTACAGTAACGGCTGGAAGTAACCGAACGATTTGTTCAGGTTCGAGTACACAATTGAATGCTGTTTACAATGGTACGGCCTTAAGTTACCAATGGACACCGTCAACAGGCTTGAGCAATGCGTACATATCAAATCCTATAGCCTCGCCTGCATCCTCGGTTATTTATACAGTACGGGTGAATGATGCAGCGGGTTGCCAGGTTTCAGCCCAGGTTCGCGTCATTGTGAATCCGAGTCCAACGGTAAATGCAGGAGCGGATGTTTCAATTGCACCACAAGATTCTACAACGCTTAATGGTTTTGTTGCAGGTGCCAGCAACTACTTATGGATTCCATCAACGGGATTAAGCAATCCTGCAGTATTGAACCCAGTGGCAAGACCGACTGCAACAACTGTCTATATCCTCTCCGCCACGGGTTCAAATGGCTGTGTCCGCACCGATACTGTTGTAGTAACAGTCGACCCCAATCTTTCAGGTGGTACACTCAGTGGGCGCGTAGTGTATGATCGTCTTGGTAGTGCTGTTCGCACGCCTGTAACTTCCGGTTCTGTTATTCTGAGTGGTAATTCTGCCGCAACTTCTGGAATTTTGGCTGGAGGTACTTATGCATTCCCTGGTTTGCCGAATGGAGGTTATCAAGTGCGTGCAAACGTTAGCATGTCCGCAGGTGGCATCACTACAGCTGACGCATTCCTGATCAACAATTATTTGAGTAATCCAAGTGCCTTGTCGGGATTAGCGGTACAAGCTGCGGATGCCAATGGAGATGGTATCGTGAATAGCGCTGATGCATTGTTGGTGCTTCAAAGAAGTATTAACCTACCTAATGCCATCTTCTTTACGCCGTGGGTGTCCGAAAATGCCCCCGTTACGGTGAACAACTCAAATCCAGTTCGTGATATCGCGGTGTTGAGCAGGGGTGATGTGAACCGGGATTTCACGTTCAGCAGTCGCTTAGTACGCGGCATTCAAATTGAAGCGGGTGCCAAGCAGATGTCCAATGAACCTGTATTTACCCTGCCCGTTTTAGCCACAGGTGAATCTGCTCTTGGTTCATTCCAAATGCATGTTGAGTTGGCGAATGGGTTAGTTGTGAAGAGCATTAGAATGTCCCAAACCGGTGAACGAGTGTTGTTTAATCAATTGGGTAACCAACTTTATTTGGGATGGTACACCACGGGTGGGCCTTATACCGCAGCTGATGGTTCTGGCTTGTTTGAGGTAGCCTTTGAGCAAGATATCAGGGGCATTGATGAGGCAATGACGGTGGTTGGATTCGCTCAAGCAACGGATTACGAGGCGACTCCTTATGCTATGCTGCGGGTTCAAGTTCCTCTGTTTTCTCCGTCGAATGGCTTGGAATTGGATTTGTTTAACTTCCCGAATCCATTTTCAACCGCCACAGAAATCATCTACCAATTGCCTGAGGATGGCGCTGTTCAGTTTATGATTTCTGATTATACAGGTAAAACCATCTACCAATCAGATAGATTATCAATGAGTTCTGGTAAGCATAGTTTGTCGTGGAATGCTGAAGGTGTGGCCGACGGTGTGTATATGCTGCATGTTCGTTTCGATGGACATGCAGGTACACAGACTAAGTCGACCAAATTGATGATTCGCCGATAGTTTTTTCATTTTTTCGGCGGATGTTCAAATACCGTCTTAATAAAGTGGGGGCGCAATTCAATGCGCCTCTACTTTTATATGGCTTTTTTTCAGGGCTGATTTTGTTTTGTCCTCAACTGGTTTTTGCTGAATCCAACAAGATTTGCCCGCCTTGTCGCGTGGATACCTTGCTTACATATCCGTGGTGTCCGGGAGATACCATCCAAATAGCAGGCAATAACTACCTTGCTCCAGGTTTATATGGTTTGACTTTTCAGAGTATATTGGGATGTGATAGTCTGGTAAGTATCCACATCCAACCGATTTCCGATACCCCATATTTTAGTCAGAACCCCTTGCCTCAATATATTGGCGTGGGTGATACCGGGATTTTCAGTTCGGCATCATCTTCAGCTGTCGCCTGTAGGTGGCAGATGCGTGTGGGTACAGGTGTATGGTTGGATGTTCAGCCCGATTCCTTCCATTCCAACCCGTTCCTGTCCAGCCCGTTCCTGTCCAATCTGCGGGTTGTTCCACAGGGCGGAGACAGCAACAGATTCTATCGCTACACCTGTCGCGGTTGTTTGGCAGAAGCGAGCAGCAATCCGGCTGAATTGCGGGTATTTCCCCAGCAGTTACCCGTAACCGTTCAGTTACCATCCATGACATCGTGTGTGGGGGTCAATACCGTTGTAGCGGTGCGGGTTAGTGCTTGGCAAAATGTCGGCCGAATTGCGTTGGACCTTATTGTGCCGGCAACAGCCCTACAACTGGTTCAATGGAGCGCCCGAATGTCGGGGTTGACACTCTCAGTCCAAGGCGATACCGTTAAAATTCGTAAGGCGACCTCGCTGCCCGCCCTTTCGGCCGCGGGCGACACGATGCTCGTTTTGGTTGTTCGGCCATTGATTTCAGGCACGCTCCCTTTGACGTGGCTGATTCCGGATTCCGGTACAGTCGGGTTGCAGTACATCGATCCCAATACGAGTTGGGTGCACAGGTTGGTTCATATAAATGGACAAATTGTTGTTCCCTCACAACCCGCTCAGGTGCTACAAGAGCCAGTCTCCGCCTCTGTGGGTTCGGGCGATTCCGTTGCATTTGTTGCGGTATGCAACAATTCCACAAGCTTTCGTTGGCAAATCCGAACCGGAACGACTTGGAGGAGTCTTGTGGATACAGGGGCTTATACCGGAACCCACACAGCTATGTTGCGTATGAATGCCGCACCGGATAGCCTAAACAATGCACGTTTTCGGTTAATAGCCTTAGGTGCATGCGGTCGCAACGATACAACCTCATCGGTAGACCTACGTGTAGAATCGCGCGCGCCAGTCATTCGGTTTTTCCTTCCTCAGGTATTGGCCTGCACCACCGGGCAATATGTCTTTTCTCAGCATGTAGATTCCTTTACCCAAGTAGCCGCTTTTTCTCTTCGTTTTACGTTCAATCCTGATAGCCTTCAGTTCGTGTCTAACGATTACCTGCATCCCTCGTTGGTAGCAGGAGGTCAACTGATCCAACAACAGGGCGCTATCGCCTTAAACTGGTATGGATCTCAACCGCTGCAGTTGGGATCGGTAGAATTACTGAGGCTCAGGTTTCAAGTAACCGGAAGCAGTCTTTTAGAATGGGACACCTCCGCCCAAGGCACCAACGCCTGGTCGCCCTACCAGCAACGACTTCGAATAAACACCGAAAGCGGAGCGGTGGTGCAAGGTCCATTGCCCGCTCAGTTGACCCCCATTCCGTGTTTGTTTGTGGGGGATGTTCCAGTCGTATTGAGCGCCTGGCCGCCAGGCGGGATCTTCAGTGGGGCAGGGGTACAGGGGCAATTGCTTCAGGTCGACTCATTACCAGGCCTGAGAACGGTTCAATATCAGGCCACATACCTTGGGTGTCCTTATTCGGGGCAATATTCCTATGAGGTCTTTCCCGCCCCGGCCTTACCATGGCTCAATAATCTGGATGTTTGCCGCGGCACACCCGTCACCCTCACCGCACGCAGGGCATCAGGAACTATTTGGAGCACGGGCGACAGCAGCGCAAGCATCATCCTAAACCCTATCTCCGACACATTGGTATGGGTTCGGTACCTCTCACCATCGGGATGCTTCCGAGCAGATTCGGTGCGCATTCGGCTGCGAACGGAGCCCCATGCCAGCGTTGATGATACATTATATTATTATAACAACAATAATGGCCCAGTTCAGCTGAGGGCATCCGGAGGGATCAGCTATCGATGGCGTCCGGCAGCAGGTTTATCGGATAGTTTATCACCTACACCGCTGGCCGCACCCGATACCACCACGGCATATACCGTTGTAGTGACCGATTCTTTTGGATGCAACCGAAGCCTGGGTGTTGTGGTTGCACGCCCACGCATCAATCCCAGCCCGAACCATGTAATCTGCCGGGGCGACAGCATACGCTTGTCAGCACCTGTCTTGTATACTCATCTACCCAATAACGGCTTCCAGCAATCATTTGCTGCTCCTTCAATCAGTTATCTGTGGCAACCCACGGCCGGCCTCGACGATCCAAGCAGTCCAAGTCCCATGGCTTCACCGGGCAACACCATACGCTATCAGGTACGCGCTGTAGTTGCTCAAAATTGTACCCTCACAGCGCATAGGAGTGTCATCGTACGCCCTACACCGCAGGTGGAGCTGGGTCCAGACAGCATCCACACTTCGATTGGTCACCCGGTTCAGCTCATGACGCATGTTTGGGATACAGCTTCACCCGTAGTGTACCATTGGTCGCCCAGTAATGGGCTATCGGATAGCAGCCAGCCTAGACCATGGGCCAATCCGTCTTCTACAACAACCTACATACTCAATGTGCGCAGCACGGATGGTTGTCATTCTTCGGATACGGTGGTCGTAGTGGTCGCACCAGGCGGACAGGGGGCGGTCTTACAGGGCCAGTTGATCTACGACAATGCGAGCCAAACCCCCCTTAGAACGGGGACAGTGCGTTTGGAGACTATCACCGCTCCGCCCCCCATCCCCAATGGCGCAGACCATAACCTGTTCAAGAGGTGGCGAAATAGGTGGAGAAAACCCTCAGGTGCGCACGCTCCTCGCCCAATCAAATCCCTTATTTCAGGCGGGGACTGATGTGGGTGTGTTCGACCACAATATCCGGGCTTCGGTTGAAGAATTAGATTAGGGCACAATCAACTGAATATCGGTCGACGAATCTCGGTCAATCAGGATCGCTGCATCTTTCCAAAGAGGTCCGCGGTATACCGGTCGGTAATTGCGACTGAATCCATAGGGTTCCGTGGGGAAGCCAACAGTCGACTTATCGAGTCGTCCGTTGCGGTTGAGGTCCTGATAAACGGCAATGGCATAGGTTGCCAAGGGCACTGAAACCTTCCAATGCACCCGCGGCTCATCGACTTTAATGGTAGCGTGATGCAGTGGACGACCATCAGGAAATGCTGCACGGTCGAATACGCCGATCACCAATTGAGATGAGCCCGAAGTTTTTAGGCCATCCACGCGCACCGTCAATTCAACGGAGCGACCCTGATTTTGGGCCTGCGCCTGATTCTGGGCCTTCGCCTGATGCTGCGCATGATTCTGCGCATGATTCTGCGCCTGATTCTGCGCCTGCGCCCTAAGATTTAGAGAAGCCGCCAATGGTAGAAGAACACAGATCAACATCAGCAGAATGGACCGATAGGACCGTTGGTGGATGAGAAATGCAAGGCGAGGCATCATGTAGCTGAACACCCAATTGATGTGTCCTAAAAACGAGGGAAGAGAAACGGCTTGGCGGCGGATCAGCTGGCGCAAGATGCCTCTTGCGGCTGCCTCACGGCTTCGGGTAAACGAGCGTGGCCGATCCGGAATGGGTTGCGGTGTGCCTTGAGCGTCTAATGCTCGTTTGTCGGGTTCATTGGCCGTATAACCCAAATAGGTAAGACCCACAAAAACGCCATGGGCGTGATTTTCGAGGCGCAGGCTTTCGCTCAAGGGGGTCAGGGCTGCCTTACTTAGGGCATATAAACCATACTCAGGCATGCCATAAAAGGCAGAAATACTCGAAACGAATAGAATGCCCCCTCGGCTGATGCGCAGAGCGGGTAGGGCGGCACGGCTGAGGTGGATGCAACCTTTTATGTTCACATCAATCATTTGATCGATGACATGCTCAGATGCCGAATCGATTCGGTCGAAGTGAAAAACGGCCGCATTATGGATGAGGTAATCGATCCGGCCAAATGTGCTGAGCCCCGATTCCACCGCAACCCGACAATCCTCAGCTTTCGAAACGTCACCCGCTATCGTGAGGAAGCGCCTTCGGGCCTCGGCATCCGAACCACTGCAAATGTGTTGGGCCGCTTCTTCGAGGCGCTGCGCATTCCTGCCCGTGGCGATGACCATTCCCCCATGGGTCCAAACCTGTCGGGCGAGCTCCTTGCCAATGCCCAAACTTGCGCCAGAAATGAGCACCACACGCCCGCGGTATTGATCGTGCCAAGCCATCAGAAACAAATTTGATGCATGGTTTTATCGATCTGTCGGGCGTGCTTACTAGGAAGCGTACCTAGGTTCATGAACATGGCGTGAAAATAATTACGCTGATGGGGCAGGAAACATGGTGTGAAATAATTCCTCTATTTGGGCAGGAAACATGGCGTGAAAATAATTCCCATTCCGGATGGATGGGCCATTTAAACCGTATCATTCTGTTTTGCTCAAGCAAATCGATGAACAGCATGTCGATTAAGTTAGGACAGAATATCGATTAAACAGAACAGAATACCGAACAAATCGACCTCTGCTTTGTTCAAATGATATGATTTTCCGCCCAACCTACACTTTTTAGTAATTTTGCCCGTATTCGTTCCATGAAAAAGACCATAGGTTTCTCGCGCCTCACCCGCGATGAAAAAATTGAGTTCATCGCCCGTCAGCATTTTTCCCCAACCCGAAGAGGCCATTCGGTTGCTGCAAACCTACCAGCACACCGACCCAGAAGTTCAAAAACGCCACGATGAATTCATCGAAAACAGCCTCACGAACTTCTACATGCCCTATGGCGTGGCGCCAAACTTTCTCATCAATGGCACCAACTATAGCATTCCCATGGTGATCGAGGAAAGCTCAGTGGTGGCCGCTGCAGCCAAGAGCGCCTCATTTTGGTTTGACCGAGGAGGTTTTCAGGCCCAAGTGTTGTCGACACGCAAAATCGGTCATGTGCATTTCCTGTGGAACGGCAAAGAAATTGAACTCAGGGAACGGATGCCCGCAATTGACGCGCACCTACGCGCGGCTACAGAACGTCTCGGTGCCCAGATGAAAGCCCGAGGGGGCGGCATTATCCAATTGGAACTCCTGGCCAAACCGGAAATAGAGCCCGGTTATTACCAACTCAAAGCCACTTTTGAGACCTGCGATGCGATGGGAGCCAACTTCATCAACAGTCACCTCGAATGCTTCGCACGAGAGCTTCGTACCTATATCGAAAGCGATCAGTCGCTACCCGAAGCGCACCGAAGCCTCACGGTGGTCATGAGCATTCTCAGCAACTACACCCCCGAATGCCTGGTGCGTGCCGAGCTGACCTGTGCGATCGAGGCCTTGGCAGACGGCGACGACTACACAAATGAGCAGTTTGTTGATCGGTTCCTTCAGGCCTTACATATTGCTCGAGAAGAGCCCTACCGTGCCGTAACCCACAACAAAGGAATCATGAACGGTATAGACGCAGTGGTGCTGGCTACAGGAAACGATTTTCGTGCTGTTGAGGCTTGCGCACATGCCTATGCCGCCCGCGATGGTCAGTACCGCAGCCTCACGCAAGCGGAAGTGGTTGATGGGCAATTCCGGTTTTGGCTCGACATCCCCCTGGCGCTTGGAACAGTGGGT
>Ga0194118_10006194_pt1 | contig 12035 bp, 8 predicted proteins | sample TA2MahsurfametaG_2_FD_148662 | JGI IMG/M metagenome (GOLD analysis project Ga0194118, IMG submission 148662) | Freshwater microbial communities from Lake Tanganyika, Tanzania - TA2015013 Mahale N5 surface | ecosystem: Environmental > Aquatic > Freshwater > Lake | place: Tanzania: Lake Tanganyika...
CCGCGACGAGCGACGGCTGCAGGTCGCCTACGGCCTCGACCTCCGCCGCCGCACCGGCTGGACCCGCCACCTCGGCTCCCACCAGTTCGCGGTGCTGTACACCGGCGCCGAGAATATGCGGGTGCAGCAGAACACCAACAGCCCGCGGATCGTGTCCGACAACGTCTTCGAGGGACTCTCCTACCCCGCCGGCACCACCGCCGCCAACGACACCACCCGCAACAGCCGGCGCCTCCGCGCCCGCTTCTACCTCGACTCGCCCGCCAGCCCCTCCGGCGGGAACAGCTCCGTCCGCGCCCCGTTCCAGCTCTGGGGCCCCGAGACCGTCGTGGTCGGCCGCGACGCCCAAGGCCGCGACGTGGTGGTCAACACCGGGATGAGCAGCCCCTACGGCGCCCAGGTCGCCACCTCCAACGGCAAGAAGACCGAGGACGCCGGCCAGTACGCCTGGCAGGCCAGCCTCCTCGACGGCCGCCTCAACGTCACCCTCGGCGAACGCTTCTCCCGCGCCGGCTTCTCGCCCTGGGTCGGGCAGGGCGGCACCGCGACGCGCCCGCCGCGACGCTACAACGCCGACACCCGCGCCTTCGAGGAGCCCGTCAACCGCGGCGGGGTGCTCACGTTCGCCAGCACCGGCAAGGCCGTCGGCAACGCCGGCTTCGAGCCGTGGGACGTGATGCTGGCGCGCGGAGGCGAGCACGACTCGCTCGAGGCCGCCTCGCGCTACGAGGTCACCTCGCGCCTGCGCGGCTTCGTCGTCCACCCCTTCGGTCGCCAGGGTTTCCTCAGCCTCCACTACACGGCGTCGTCCTCCGCCTTCGTCGCCGACTTCACCCGCAAGAACCCCTACGGCCAGGAGGCCCAGCTCGATGACGGCACCACGCGCGAATACGGGCTCTCGCTGCGGTTCCTCGACGACCGGCTCGTGCTCCGCCTCAACGCCTACGAGTCCGTCTACCTCGGCGTCTCCGGCGGCTCCGGGGTCACCGTGCCGGCCCCGCCCGCGGTCGGCGGCGCTTCCGGGATGGACCGCACGAACATCCACTGGTCCGCGATCCACCTCGAGAAGTCCGCCCAGAACCACGCCCTGCTCCGCTCCGGCGGCCGCTACGAGACCGCCACCCTCGGCGCCCCCGTGCTCGGCGGCTCGGCCAACGGCATCGCCGCCGACAGCCCCTTCCGCTACCTGCAGCAGGACGTCCTCGCCTGGCCCAGCGACCCGGCGGCGAGCGGGGCCTTCGGGCTCAAGTACACCCTCAACTCGGACCGCACCGCCAAGGGCACCGAGGTGCGGCTCGTCGCCAACCCCGTCCCCGGCTGGAGCGCGAGCCTCAGCCTCGCCCGCAACAACACCCGCAACCAGCGGATCGCCAGCGACTGGTTCAACTTCATCGGCTACCGGATGAAGGACTGGCTCGCGGCCGCGACCGACGCCGCGGTCCCTCAGCGCGGCGGCGGCAACGGGCCCACCCAGTTGCACACCACCGCCACCACCAACGCGAACGAGACGATGCTCGCCTACCTGCGGAGCAGCGCGCTCGGCTGGTTCTTCCTGCGCGAGAGCGAGGGCCAGGCGGCCAGCCAGGAGGTTGAGTGGCGCGGCAACTTCACCACCGCCTACCGCTGGAGCTCCGGGCCGCTCAAGGGCCTCCGCGCCGGCGGCAGCCTCCGCTACCGCGGCGACCGCATCCTCGGCTACGCCAGCCGCTCCGTCGCCGCCTCCGACCTCCGCGATCCGCTCCTCGCGAGCCCCGGCCTGTTCCCAGCGGGCTCCACCGTGACCGTCGCGGACGTGAACCACCCGCTGCTCGGCGGCGCGATGTGGAACACGGACGCCGTGCTCGGCTCCACCGCTCGGCGGCGCGATGTGGAACACGGACGCCGTGCTCGGCTACACCACCACGCTGCCCGGCCGCCGCGTGCGCTGGGGCATCTCGCTCAACGTCCGCAACCTCCTCAACGACGACCGCCTCATCCCGCAGGCCGGCCTGTCGGCCGCGGGCGTGCCGGTGGTCTTCCAGTTCCCCGAACCGCGGATCTTCCTCCTGACGCAGACCTTCGACTTCTGACCATCCGCCCGGGAACGGAGCCCCGCCAGCGCCGGGGAATTGGCTTCTCCCGGCTGGCCGCGCGCCCTTCACTCCGCCCGCTGATGAAACCCGGCCTCCACCCCGGCGCCACCGGGGAACTCAGTTGGACCGTCGCCCCGACGATGACGCCCGCGAGCCCCGAGCCGCGGCCGGCTCCGGCGGGCGGCGCGCGTGTTTTTGGTTGGGCAAGCGCTGGGCGGGCGGGTAAGTTTGACGTATCACCCCTGCCCCCGATGCGTCCCCCGCTCCTCCGGTTATCCGTCCTCCTGCTCGCCGCCTTCCCCGCGGCCCTTTCCGCCGCCGCCCCCAAGGTGGCCCCGATCCCCAAGGGCGTCCCGCCCGGCGTCTGGGTCCGCGAGGGCTACCGCCTCACCGTCGCGGTCGAGGACCTGAAGATCGCCCGCTTCCTCGCGCTCGGGCCCGACGGCACTCTCTACGTGAGCGTGCCGCGCGAGGGCCGCATCGTGGCCTGCCGCGACCGCGACGGCGACGGCACCTTCGAGGAACGCACCGACTTCGTGGCCGGGCGCGACCCCGCCACCATCCTCCAAGGCGTGCAGTGGCACGACGGCTGGCTCTGGTTCGCCCAGCTCAACGCGATCTCCCGCGCGCGGGACACCAACGGCGACGGCAAGGCGGACGAGGTGGTCGAGGTGATCGGGGCCGACCGGCTCCCGACGGGGGCGCGCGGCGGCCATATGTGGCGGGCGCTCCTGATCCACGGCGGCCGGATCCACACCCACGTGGGTGACCAGACCAACGCCACCAATGAGCCCATCGAGGCCTCCGAGCGGAAGAAGATCTGGACCTTCGCCCTCGACGGCTCCGAAAAGCGGCTCTTCGCGACCGGCGTGCGCAACACCGAGAAGTTCGCCGTGCGCCCGGGGACCAGCGAGATCTGGGGCGTCGACCACGACATCGACAATATGGCGGCGAAGCTCGAGGGCGACCGGACCTTCGGCCAGCCAATCACCGACCACAACCCGCCGGCGGAGCTGAACCATTACGTCGAGGGCGGCTTCTACGGCCACCCGTGGCTGGTGGGAAAGAACCAGCCGAACCTCGAGTTTCTCACCGAGCCGCGCCTGATAGAGTACGCGCAGAAGGCGCGCGTGCCCGCTTGGCTGCTGCCGGCCCATTCCTCGGCGAATTCCCTCACCTTCTACAGCGGCAGCCGGATCCCCGGCGCGCGCGGCGACGCGTTCGTGGCCCAGAAGGGCGGCTGGAACGCGACCGAGAAGGTCGGCTACTGCATCTCGCGCATCCACTTCGAGGATGGCCGCCCGTGGGGTGAGCAGAAGGTCGTGAACTTCCTCCGCGGCGGCAGCGAGATCTTCGGCCGCCCGGCCGACTGCATCGAGGCGCCGGATGGTTCGCTACTGTTCAGCGACGACACTGGCGGCAAGGTCTACCGCTTGGCTTGGGTCGGGAAATAACCGGCGCGTCCCGGCGGTGCAGACCCGGCGGAGGTTGAGATGCCCCGGACTCTCGCGCCCGCCACGGCCCTCCTCGGGCTGATCACGCTGGCCTTCCTCAGCCTCGGCCTGCCCGACGGCTCCTTCGGCGTCGCGTGGCCGCGGATGCACCTTGACCTCGGCCTGCCCCTTGGGGTCGCCGGGGTGCTGACCACCTCGGTGACCCTGCTCGCGGGCGTTTCGGGTTTTCTCAGCGGGCGGATCCTCGCGCGCTGGGGCACGGGCCCGGCGGTGGCCGGCAGTTGCTTTCTCACCGGGGCGGCGCTGCTGGTGGCGGCGGGAGCGCAGGGCGCGGTGGGGCTGGCGGCGGCGGGCGTCTGCCTTGGGTGCGGCGCCGGGGCGGTCGACGCGGGCCTGAACGGCTACGTGGCCCGTCACTACACCGTGCGCCATATGAACTGGCTGCACGCCTGCTGGGGAATGGGCGCCGCGGCGGGACCCTTGGCGGTCGGCTGGGCGCTGACGGCGGGTCACGGCTGGCGACTCGCCTACGTGGTGCTGGGGGGCCTGCAACTGAGCCTGGCCGCCGCGCTGTGGCTCGCGCGGCCGCTCTGGGCCGCGGTGCCTGCACACGATTCGAAGGCTCGGCGGCACCGCGCGGGCGGCGGCGCGCCGCTCGACGTCCGGTCGACGGCCGGCTGGATTTCCCCCGCGCTGCTGTTCCTCTACGCGGCACTCGAGCTCTCCGCCGGCGTGTGGGCCGCGTCGGTGCTGGTGGTGGGCCGCGCGGCGACCCCGGGCGAGGCGGCGTTCGCGACCGCGGCCTACTACGGGGCAATCACCGGCGGGCGGCTGCTCGCGGGCTGGCTGGACGGCGAGCGCGATCCGGGGAGGACCCTGCCTGCGGCGGTGCTACTCGCCCTCGCCGGCGCGGTGGCCTTCGCCCTCGCGCCCGCGCCGTGGGTGGCCACCGCGGGCCTGCTCGCACTGGGCCTCGGCTTCGCGCCCCTCTACCCGACCTTGATGCACGAGATCCCGGCCCGGTTTCGGCCGGAAGACACACCCGTGCTCGTCGCGCGTCAGACCGGCGCGGCGTACCTCGGTGCGGCCGGCGTGCCCGCGGCCGCCGGCCTACTCGCGGCAAAACACCTGACGATCCTGCCCTGGCTGCTCGCCGCGGGCGTGCTGACGCTGCTCGCCGGCCTCCGTTTCCTCGAGGCCCGCACCGGGGCGCGTCGGCCGGGCTGAGGGGCGGCGACGTCTATGGACGCCGCGAAAATGCCCCCGGCCCGGACCAATTCTAGGCCCCCGTCCAGCGTCAGTCGCCGGCGTCCTCGTTGGAAAAGACCTGCTGGACGTCGTCCAGCTCATCGAGCGCGTCGTGCAGCCGCTCCAGCCCCTGCGCGTGCTGGGCGTCGCGGACCAGAACGGTGGCCGTTGGGATGTACGCCAGCTCGGCGCTCGCCGGGCGGATCCCCTTGGCCTCGAGCGCGTGGGAGACCCGGTCGAAGGCGTGGATCCCGCAGCGCACCTCGAAGCCCTGCTCGCTGGTGAGCACATCGTCGGCCCCCGCCTCGAGCGCGAGCTCGAGCAGCGTCTCCTCGGCGGCGGCCTCGCGGGGGATCAGGAACTGGCCCGCGTGGAGGAACTGGAAAGCGACCGCGCCGCTGGCGGCCAAGTTGCCGCCCGAGCGCGCGAAGCAGGCGCGGACGTCCTGCGCTGCCCGCTGCTTGTTGTCGGTGGTGACCTTGACCACGAACGCCACCCCGCCGGGCCCGTAGCCCTCGTAGGTGATCTCCTCGTACACCACGCCGGGCAGTTCCCCGGTGCCCTTCTTGATCGCGCGGTCGACGTTGTCGGCCGGCATATTGGCCTCGCGGGCCTTCAGCACCAGCGTGCGCAGCCGCGCATTGCCGCCGGGGTCGCCGCCGCCCGCCTTGGCGGCGAGCGTGATGTCGCGGGAAAGGCGGGAGAACACCTTGCCCTTGCGGGCGTCGGTGACCGCCTTCAGCCGCTTGACCTTCGACCACTTGTTGTGCCCGGCCATCGCGGGATCACTTGCGGCGGCCCGGGGTGACGTTCTTCACCGGACGCCCCCCCGCGGCGGCCGCGGGGGTCGCGGGAACCTCGTCGGGATCCTTCATCCGATTGACCACGATCTGCTGACCAATGGTGAAGAGGCCATTGACCGTGGAGTAGAGGGCGAGGGCGCAGGAGAAGCTGTAGCAGAAGAGGGTGAAGATGTAGGGCATCAGCTTCATCATCTTCATCTGCAGGTTGTCGACCGAGGGCGACGGCGTGAGGCGCATCTGCACGACCATCGTGGCGCCCATCAGGATCGGCATGATGTTGATCGGCAGGAAGGTGAGGCCGAAGAGGTGGCCCACGGTGTCGGGCGCGGCGAGGTCCTGAGGTGGCCGACGGTGTCGGGCGCGGCGAGGTCCTTGGCCCAAAGGAAGGGCTGGAGCCGGAGCTCGGCGGTGCACTGGAGCATCGCGAAGAAGCCGATGAAGAGCGGGAACGTGATGAGGATCGGGATGCAGCCGCCGATCGGGTTGATCTTCCGCTCCTTGAAAAGCTCCATCGTGGCCTGCTGCTGCTTCTGGGGGTTGTCCTTGTACTTGTCCCGGATGGCCTGCATCTCCGGTTGCAGCTTGGCCATCTTCTTGGCCGAGCGGGAGGCCGCGAGAGTGAAGGGTAGGCTGACGATCTTCAGGATCAGCGTCATCAGAATCACCGCGACGCCCCAGTTACCGACCCAGCCGTGGGTGAGGTTAAGGAGGATGTTGAGCAGCGGGGCGACGTAGCCACTGAGGAAGATCCGATTGAAGAAGAATTGGGAGTACGGGAGCACGCGGTCCTCGTTGGCCGCGAAGCCGGAGAGGCGGCGGTACTCCTGCGGGCCGACGTAGAGCAGACCGGAGAGGCTCGCGGAGGCGTTGGCGGCGAGGACCGGGAGGTCGAACTTCGCCGCACCCGCCAGGCCGATGGTGGGCGTGAGGGAACCGGGGAACGGCGGCAGCTCGATCCGGCGCGCGACCACCCCGACGCCGGGCTGCGTGGGCGTGTAGATGCTGGTGAAGAACTGATTCTTCGCGCCGGCCCAGACCACGACGCCGGGGCGCTCGAGGAACGGGATCGCCGGGCGACCGGAGCCGACGAGCGAGCCTAGGCCACCGCCCTCCAGTTCACCGCGCTCGATGAAGTGGGACTCATTGCCGTCGGAGGTGACGACGTTCAGATACTGGCCGATGTCCGCCGCGTCGATCAGCCCCGCCGTGCCCACGCTGAAGGCCGCCTTGCCCAGCGGGGCCGCGACGGCGGTGAGGTTGCGGAAGGTCGTCTCGTGGTGGATGCGGTACGGGTCGGCGCCCTTCTCGTCCAAGCGGAGGAACCGGTACGTGCGAGTGACCTCAAGCCGGCCGTCGAGCAACTGTCGGAAGACGACCTCGGTGGCGGAGGAGCGGACCAGCTCGTAAGTGGCCTGGCGGCCGAGTCCCGGGTAATCGGTGAACGCGAGGATCGGGTCCTCGTGGAGTTGGTTGAATACGTAAGGCTCCGGCTTGCCTTGGACGGCGGCGTAGCGCTTGAAAGCGACATCGCGCACCGCACCGCCGGCGGTGGTGAAGCGGATCGCGATCGAGTCGTTTTCGAGCGTGACCAAGCGGACCTCGGCGGCATCGCGGGCAACATTCGCGATCAGGGAGGGCGGGACGGGGGCGGACGGCGTCGCGGCGGGCGCTCCCGGGGCGGCGGGCGCGGCTTCGCCGAGAGTCGCGGGAGCGGGCGGGGGCGGAGGTGCCGTCGGGGGCGGAGCGGGCCGCGGGCTGAGGAACAAAATGGCGAAGGCGGCGACCAGCAGGATCGCGCCCAACGTGAAATTCTTCTTGTCCATGGAGAGATTAGGCTGCGGTGGTAGCCCGGCAGACGGGCGCGGGGCGGGACCGTGGAAGCGGCACGGGGTCGAAGCCTCCCGGATGCAGGGGCGTGCAGCGGAGGAGGCGGCGGAGGGCGAGGAGGACGCCGCGGGGGGCGCCGTGCAGGCGCACGGCCTCGGCGGCGTAGCAGGAGCAGGAGGGGCTGAAGCGGCAGGCACAGGTGCCAAGGGTGACCACGGGCAGCAGACGCGAAACGGTGAGCTGGTACAGACGGATCAGCAACAGGAGGAGCCGGCCCAGCGGGCCGGGTTGGCCGGGGGCGGTCACGACTTGGCCTCCGGGACCAGCGCGATCCGGCGGCAGGCGTCCGCGAACTGGCGCTCAAGCTCAGGCCAGGGGACCGTGGTCGCGGCGCGGCGGGCGATCAGCAGCAGGTCACAGCCGGCCGGGGCCCCCGCCTGCTGGCGGCGGAACACCTCGCGGAGCCGGCGCTTGGCGCGGTTGCGGACCACGGCGGAACCGACCGCGGCGCGCGACGCCACGACGCACACCCGGGCGGTGGGCGCGCCGGAGCCCGGCTTCCACCACAACGTGAAGGCGCGGCCGTCGAGTCTCCGGCCGCGCTCACGCACCGCCCGGATCTCACCGGGCCGGCGCAGGTGCTGCTTGGGGCAGAATCGCATTAGCCGGCGCGGCCGCGACGCCTCCGTCCGCCCGCAAGCGCAGGCGGCGGGGACAGCCGCAATTAGACGACCGTCAGGCGCTTGCGGCCCTTCAGGCGGCGGGCCTTGATGACCTTGCGGCCGCCCTTGGTGGCCATACGGGCACGATAACCAATCTTACGGGCGCGCTTCTTGCGGTGCGGGCGGAATGTGGGTTGCATAAACGGAAGGACAAAAGGGGTTCAGAAGTGCGGGAGCGCGCGGGGGGTGTCAAGGGCGGGTTCAGCCCCGCGGACCCACTCAGCCCGGCGCCGGGGCTAGGCGCAAGCCCGACCGGGCGACTCCGCCTCATTCGAAAATGAGCCGCGCCGTGGCGACGCCGGGGGTCAGCGCCCGGAGCCGCACCCAGTAAGCCTGGAAACCGTCCGGGAACACCCGCCGCTCCTCGGCGCCGGCCGCCACCTCGACGGTCGCCCACGGCACCCACAGGCCCGTGCCCGCCACGTCCACCTCGACCTCGTAACGGCCGGGACCCGCGCCCCGGTGCGCCACGAACAGGGTTTTCCGGTCAAAACCGGTCATCAGGTAGGGATCCGAGATCTCCCCGGCGGCGACCGCGGCCTCGCGCCACGGACCGCCCACGCCCACCGGCTTGCCCAGCGCCCACAGGTCGTCGACGACCCCCGCCCAGACCGCCCCGCCGCCGTCCCCCGCCGGGGCGTCCGCCGCGACGCCGGTGATGAGCAGGAGGCCGCGCCAGGTGGCGTAGTCGTGCAGGCGCAGGTTGTGGGTGGCGACCGGCCGGACCTTCGCGATGCCGGCGGCGTTCTCGGCCGGCAACTCGTAGAAGATGCCGCCCGCGTTGAGCAGGTCGCGCTCGGTGCAGACCTCCCGGCAGGCCCGCTCGGGGCCGTGGGGGCCCGCGGCGCGGCGGCCCTCGCGGCCGAAGGGCAGCCGGAATCGCCGGCCCGCCTCATCGGTGTAGATCACGGACGCCGCGTCCTCGCGCACCGCGTCCGCGGGGATCGCCACCTCGCGCGCCATCCACGCGGCCGCGCCGGGCTCGTCGGTGCGCCGCAGTTCCAGATCCTCGCCCAACTCATAGAACGCGTCCCCCGCCGCGAGCGCCAGGGTGCGGCGCCCGCCGCCGCGAGCGTGCAGTAACCCGCCCCGCGGGACCGGCGAATCCTCCCGCGCGAGGCCGGCGAACCGCGCGTCCGCCGCCCCCGCCACCCGCGCGTCGCCGCCCGCGTAGGCGAACCACGCCGTGACCCGCGCGAGGTCCTGGTCGGCGCGCAGGCGGACCCACGCCCCCGCCTCCTCCGCCGCGAACGGGAACCACGCGGCCCCCGCCGCCGGCACCCGCAGGCGCCGCAGCTCGCGCCACGTGCCGTTGCCGTCGCGGTCGACCTCCACGGTCACCGTCACCTCGCGCCCCGCATCGTGCGCCAAGTGGAGGCCGCGCCGGGCGTAGCCGGCGAACAGGAACGGATCCGAGGCCACGCCGGCCCGCACCGGCTCCTCGAGCCACACCGCGCCGCGCCCCAGCACGGGGCCGAGCCGGTCCAGCTCCGCGGGGGCGATGAACCAGAGGTTCGACTGCGACTGGCCCGGCGCCGCGAGGGTGCCCTTGGCGCGCCGCTTGTTGAGGAACTCGCTGCGCGCGGTGTCGTCGCAGCCGAGCACCACGTGGTCGCCCCAGCGCGCGAAGTCGCCGAGCACCTTCAGGTAGTTCGAGCGCGGCGCGAGGCCGGCGGACCGTCCGGGCGAGAAACCGCGGGGGAAGCGCCAGAACGCCCCGTGCATCGTCATCAGCAGGTCGTCCTCGCCGATCTCGCGGATGCGCGGCCACTCGGTGTTCCAACCGTGGGCGCCGTCGTAGGAGTGGCTCGACTTCGGCAGGCGGTAGGCGTGCCAGCGACCGGCCTCGAGGACCATCAGGATCAGCGAGCGGTGGTCCCAGCCGATCGTCCACAGCGGGTCGGTCGCGGGATTGGTCGCCCCGAGGATCCCGCCGGGGCCGGTGACCTCGGTGAACTGGTTGCGCCGGACGACCGTCCACGCGTCGGCGCGGCCGTCCCAGCTCGCGAGCACGCCGGAGGGCGTCTCCGGCCGGGTGCGGGCCGCCGGGCCGTGCTCGCCGTTGTTGGCGTACACGAGCACGCCCTGCCCGGAGTACAGCCCCTTGCCGTGGTAGCCGGGCAGCGCGGCGCGGCGGAAGTCGCCGGGCACGGCCTCGTCGCGGAAGAGCTCCGTGACCGCGAGGGTGTGGACGTCCACCTCGTAGAGCCCTTCCTCCATCGAGGCGTAATAGACCTTATTGGCGGGGTCGCTGAGGTGCCGCGCGGTGCCGGTGGGACGGCCGAACATCGCGGTGTAGGGGATCACGCGGACCCGGCCGGCGGCGTCGATCGCGTAGGGCCCGATGAAGAGCTGGCGCGACTCGCGGTGGATGAGCCGGTTGGCCGGCGTGCCGCCGATGCTCTCCGGGCGGATGATCTGCCGCCGGTCCGGCGTGATCTCGTAAAGCTTGTCGGAGGAACCCTTGGGGTTGTGCGGCGAGTAGGTAACCACCCACAGGCGGTCCGCCCACGGCACGACCGCGCCGGTGCCGCACTCGTTGCCGTCGTTGAACATCGCCAGCCGCGGGTCGATGCCCGCGATCTCCCGCGGCGCGGCGGCGGCGCCCACGGTGGCGGCGGCAAGGAACAGCAGCGGCAGGAACGGGGCGAGGGGGCGAACGAAACGCATCGCCCCCAGCAGAAACGTGCCGCCGTCGCGAAAGCCAGCCCAACCCCGCGCTCCACGCTTGGCCCAGCCCGCGTCGCCTGCCATTCCTCGAACACCCCGATGCACCCCCGCCCTGCCCTCCTGCCCCGCATCCTGTTCCTCGCTCTCACCCTCGCGGGCACCACGCACATCGTCCGCGCCGCGACCCCGCCCCCGCCGCCGCCCGGGCCGGGCGACCGGATGTTCGCGGAGTACTTCCGCGCGGAGACCGCCCGCCTCGCCCGCGACCCGCTCGCCGGCATCCCCTCGGCCGCGGCCTGGCGCGAGCGCCTGCCCGCCGCCCGCGCGGAGCTCCAGGAGATGCTCGGCCTGCTGCCGTTCCCCGAACGCACCCCGCTCCAGGCGACCATCACCGGCCGCCTCGAGCACCCGGAGTTCATCGTCGAGAAGCTCCACTTCCAGTCGCTGCCCGGGCTCTACGTCACCGCCAACCTCTACCTGCCGCGCGCGCGTGGCGAGCGGCGGCTCCCGGCCATCCTCTACGTGTGCGGGCACGCGGTGGTGAAGGAGGGCGGCGTCAGCTTCGGCAACAAGGCGGGGTACCAGCACCACGGGGCGTGGTTCGCGCGCCACGGCTACGCGTGCCTCCTGATCGACACCATCCAGCTCGGGGAACTCGAGGGCGTCCACCACGGCACCCACCGCCTCGGCCTCCACGCGTGGAACGCGCGCGGCTACACGCCAGCGGGCGTCGAGGCCTGGAACGGCATCCGCGCCCTGGATTACCTGCAGTCCCGCCCCGAGATCGACCCGGAGCGCATCGGGATGACCGGCCGCTCCGGCGGCGGCGCCTACACCTGGTACACGGCGGCCCTCGACGAGCGTGTGCGCGCCGCCGTGCCCGTCGCCGGCATCACCGACCTGCACGACCACGTCGTCGACGGCGTGATCAAGGGGCACTGCGACTGCATGTTCCCGTTGAACTCGTCGCGCTGGGACTTCGCGGCCGTCGCCGCGCTAGTCGCCCCACGGCCGCTGCTGATCGCGAACACGGACAAGGACCCGATCTTCCCGCTTGAGGGCGTGCAACGCATCCACCGCGCGGTGGCCGGCGTGTACCGGCTGCTGGGCGCATCCGACCGTCTCGGGCTGCTCATCACGGAGGGCCCGCACAAGGACACGCAGGACCTGCAGGTGCCCGCCTTCCGCTGGTTCAACCGCTTCCTGAAGGGCGAGGACCCGCCTATCCGCGTCGCGGCC
>Ga0194118_10006204_pt1 | contig 12019 bp, 9 predicted proteins | sample TA2MahsurfametaG_2_FD_148662 | JGI IMG/M metagenome (GOLD analysis project Ga0194118, IMG submission 148662) | Freshwater microbial communities from Lake Tanganyika, Tanzania - TA2015013 Mahale N5 surface | ecosystem: Environmental > Aquatic > Freshwater > Lake | place: Tanzania: Lake Tanganyika...
CGTTATTACCTTACTTACTTTCAATACCGCTTATTATGGGTGATAGTTTAGTTAGTTTAAGAATTTATGGTTACATAATTATCTGCGTTATTGCGTTGCTAATGCATAGAGTAAACAGTAGAATTTTGCCGAGCGATATATCTGTAATACTGTCTGCAACTTGGCTCATATCCTACCCAGCCGTTTCAGTTTATAATTCTCGTTTATGGCCTGCCGCGATGACTACCTGGCCTAATTTATATGGGTTTTTGATAATATTAATTTCAATTTTAACTCTTCTCAATTATATAAAATCCAATCATAAATACAGTTTTTTACCATTAATAGCGGGTGCCGTTGCATTATTAAGCATATTAATTAGATTCAATTTCATTACATTATATTTTGGTCTTTTTATTTTCGTCGTCTTAAAATACAAACGCAGTAAAGTCACAGTCCTATTTGTTCTGCCAGCACTAATTTTTGTGTTAGTAATTTGTTTAAACCGAAAGAGCGATTTTATCGAAGCCTGGATTACGCAAACCTTCAAAGCCCTACAATCTGGAGGCTATAGTACGGGGATACCCTCTATATCATTTTTGGGATTAACAAGGTCATTAGTTTTGATATTTTTGTTAGCAATTATTTATGCAGTTGTATTGCGTCTGGTGCAGACTATCACAAAACGTAACCTTGTAATCTCACTGGCACTTTTGATAATGACAGCAACTTACATTGTTGTAAGCAAAATATTTTTTTTAGGTAAGTTGGAACCGTGGATCGACAGGATTAATTCGCAGTATTCACTTGGTTACGTTGCAATAAGTATTCTACTTTTAACCCCTTTAACCTACCGGAGTTATAAACAAGGAGGTTTCGACATTGAATCGAATCCAAATCAGGTCTTATTCTTCATTATGGCAATTGCATCACTTCCATTGAATCATAATTTGAACATAGACTACATATGGATGAATAGTATTTTTGTAGTATCGTACGCAACGCTATTGATTTTAAAATTAACAAGATTAGATTATCGCAGTTTTTTTCTTCCAAGTTTGATTTTTTCTATGTTGGTCTTGATGTTTGGAGTTATGAGTACGAACACAAAGAGTGTATATAACTTCGTAAATCCACCATTGAAAGGTATGAAAACTGTTGATGTGGAGGGAGGAGAAGATCTCGATTCGGAACTTAAATTAATTAGAAAAATTCCAGATTACTCAAAATTTCAAAATTTGTGTGAAGACTCAATATATGCGTTAAGTGGAAAACATTTTAAATACCCAACCAAAGCTTTGGCTTATAGTGATGTTCCAATATTCTCAATTAGTATGAAACCGAAACCAGATACTTGGATTTTTAAGTGCAGTATTTCAGATATTGATTACTTTGCTATGAAAAATAAAATAAATTTTTCAGGTGTGAGGTTAAATTCTGGATTGTACTCAGTTATCTATAAGGAGAATTAGTAATGATTTTAATAACGGGAGTAAATGGTTTTCTCGGTAGTTGGATTGCATCACTTCTTAATTCAAACACAATGGAGTGGCACGGGCTATGTAATTCAGATGCGGATTTAAGTCGATTAGAGCACTTGCCAAAAAACAAGATAAGTTGTATGAACAACGTTACATGGGTGGATTTCATAAAGAGGTGCAAACCCGACATGATCATTTCGTGCGATTGGGAAGGGGTAGTTAACGACCTTCGTAATAATCGTGATATTCAATATACTAATGTTAAACGGTTATCAAATCTAGCACATGCCTCAATAACGTCTGGAGTGCAAAAGTTTATTGCTTTTGGATCCCAAGCTGAAAACGGTCCGATAAATCAAGTCGCTTTGGAGATAAACTACGATCGTCCGACAACTCACTACGGAATTGCGAAAGTAGAAGCAAGAAGAACTCTCAGTGCTTTATTTAAGAATTCAAATACGCAATTCATCTGGGGTAGAATTTTTTCAACTTATGGCCAAACTGATAACCTTCAGTGGTTAATTCCTTCTATGGTTAAGAGTTTTATTGATAGGAAAGATTTCAAATTAACATCTGGACAGCAACAATGGTCATATTTGCACGCCTATGATCTCGCTAATGCTGTTCTGAAGCTATGTTCTTCAAGTGTGCATCAAGAGCTTGTCAATCTCGGTAATCCAGAGACAACTAGTATTGTCAGCGTGGCAAGAAAAGTTGCATCGTACATGGACTGCTCAACTTTGCTACAAGTTGGTAGCGAACCTATGAGAGTGGACCAAGTGTTATTGTTGAAGCCAGATATTTCAACTCTAAGGAGTTGTGGATGGACAACTACTGTGACTTTAAATCATGGTTTAGAGAGTTTTGTTAACTGGGCGACAGGAAAGGAGAAATCTTTTCGGGGTATAAACCTTACAAATTTTGCTCAATAAATTTCATAATACTAACAGCATTAATTTTATGTATTTTTCTTAAGTATGACTGTGAACCATTAGTTTCAAGATTATCATTCTTTATTCCAAGATTTCGTATATTCAAATTAAGATGATGCTCGCTATTAACTTCAAGAAGCATCGATCCAAATCCACCGGCTAGTACATGTTCTTCCAAAGTGATTACTAGGTCAAATTTTTTATCCAATAAAAATTCTTTTATGTGTTCTTTATCCAATACCGGGACAGAGTATGCCTTGTAGTTAAACTCACCTTTATGGAGATTCGGTAATTCCAGAATTTCTGCACCAATGGTCCCGCAAGAAAGAATGCCCACCAGTTTAGACGTTGAACTTGAACTGTATTCTTGAAATAGAATTGGTTGATTTACATTTGAGAGCGAGTTCTTGTGTATCAAGGGTTCACCCCCTTTTCCTAGTCTTAAGTAAGAGGTGGACCCTGAAGTAATCACCTCCGGCATAATTGCCTCCAGTTCATGGGTATCAGCAGGAGAATAAACCTTTAATTTGCCAAGGCACCTCATTACGCTAATGTCTTCAATTCCATGGTGAGTATAACCTTGAGAACCATATGAGAACCCAGCTCCAACCGAGACTATTGTTACATTGTTGCCCATGTAAACAAGATCGTTTCGAATCTGCTCTAAACATCGAAGAGTGGGGAAATTTGCGATGCTATATACGAAAACTTTTTTACCTTGGGAGCTTAAACCTCCTGCCACTCCAATCATGGTTTGCTCGGCTACACCACAGTTAAAAAATTGGCCGGGAGCCTCCTTCATAAATTTATCTAACACACCATAACCTAAATCTCCAGTTAGAAGTAAGAGATTATTATTTTTAAGTGCTTCTATCAGAAGTATTTCGGCAAACTTGGATCTCATTCAAACTTCTCTTTCAATTGAATTCTACCCAATTCTAGTTCATCGTCGTTGGGAGATCTATAGTGCCACTTTACTGAATTCTCCATGAAACTGATACCATAACCTTTGATCGAGTTTGCAATTATACAAACTGGCTTTGTTTGATTTACCAAAACTTTTTCAATTAATTTCACTATCTCTTTATAACTGTGAGCATTCACTTCATAAGTTTGCCATCCAAATGATTTCCATTTCTTTTTTAATGGCTCTAGTTTTATTGTTGATTCAGTATCCGACAAAGACTGCAACCTATTTCGATCTATGAAAACAATTAGATTATCAAGCTGGAAATGATTTGCGAATAAAGCAGATTCCCAAGTTGTTCCTTCATCCATTTCTCCATCTGACATGATTACGAAAACTTTTCCACTGTTCTCCCCTTTCTTTTTAGCTAGGGAAATACCCGTTCCATAAGGAAGACCGTGTCCAAGAGATCCAGTTGAAAGATTTATATCTTTATGAACAAAATGTGAAACATGTCCAGAAAATTTCCCTCCATCGGCACAGTAAATCGTAGTTAAATCTTCATTTAACTTCCCAAAATTAGCGAGAACTGCATACATAGCAGCAGCAGCATGGCCTTTAGAAAGTATCATTTTATTTTCATGGTTCTTATCTATGTATGAATATACACATATCAATACATCTACTACAGAAAAAGAGGATCCAATATGGGATGATTTAGCAGAATTATTTATACTCAATATCAGGTGCCTAACTGGTCCTGCCATTTTCGCTAATTCAGTATAAGTCCTTGATTTACTCATCCTTTAAGCATAACATTTCAATAGAGAAAAGAAGGTTTTAGCGCCAAAAGCAATTTAGTATTATTCTTTGGGCATGGTTAAGGTAAAAAGAAAAAAAATTGATGTTTCGATTGTAACACCATGTTTCAATGAAGAGGAAAATGTTGAACTGTGTGCCAAAAGTCTAAGCTATGAAATGAATAAACAATTGCCCAGTATAACTTACGAGCATATTTTTGTGGACAACAACTCAAATGACGCAACATTCGATAAATTATCCGCTTTGGCAAAAAAAGACAAACGAATAAAAATCATTCGAAATAGCAGAAACGTTGGCTCTTTTTATAATATGTGGATCGGTATGCAAAATTGTCGTGGATCATACGTAGTTCCGCTTCTGCCGGCAGATTTACAAGATCCCCCAGCTCATATACCTTTAATGTACAAAAGTCTTATTGAATCAAAATCCCTGATTGCATATGGAGTTATTAAGAGGCGAGAAGAAAATTACTTAATGAGAAAATCAAGGGAGCTGTTCTATTATTTGATTAACAGATTTGCTGAGTCACATATTCCCAGAAACAGTGGGGAATTTTTAATCGCAGACTATCGAGTTGTTAGGTCAGTGCTTATGACGAACGACAACAACCCATATTTGAGAGGTCTATTTGCACAGACAGGAGTAAAGTCAGTAGCGGTACCATATAACAAAGTTAGAAGAAAATTTGGTAAATCAAAAGAAAGTGCTTTAACTTTATTCAATGCTGCAATTAATGGCTTTATATCAACATCTACTCTGCTTCCAAGGATCATTGTATTTTTTGGTCTGCTTACCGCCTTAATATCAGTCTTAATGTCTATTTTTAACCTAGCAAGCTTCATTTTTAATGGTACTTTCGATATTCAATCTGGTGTCCCAACACTTCTAATAGCAGTATTTTTCTTGAGTGGAATTCAATTACTTTTTTTGGGTTTGGCAACCGAATACATTCAAGCACTCTACAAGCAAGTTAGACCTAGCCCTAAATCTTTTATTACTGATAAAATAAATTTTGATTAAATTTCAGCTTTTGCATATATGTTGCCGAGTGGCAAGCATATAAACCATTTTCGTAGGAACGCCCCCACCCACCCTGTTTTTGCTAAAAAAACTTTAAATTTGCTTGGAAACGGTAAAAGATACATCAAGTACTCAACGGTTATCCAATTCCAGTAAGATTTAATAACTATATTTTTATAACCTGCTATTTGAAGTATTTTATACAAAGTTTTCTTCGAATAAAGATAAGTATGTTCGATGTCGTAAATTGGAGATTTGCTTTTTAAAATCTTAGCAGACCAAGATTTTTGATTGTGGACCGCGATTAGCAAATAACCTCTCGTATCGATAAATTTGCGGCACCGATATAGGAATTCAAGAGGGTCTGGAACATGGTCAAAAACGTGAAAATTTATCAATAAATCGTACTTTCTATCAATAGAAAAAGAATCATCAAACATCGACTGCACGAAATGATTTTTAATGGACGGTGAGGCTGCGTTGAACCCCTCCAAACTCGGTTCTACTTCTAAAAATTCATTAATCCCTCGAGAGCGAAGAGCATCAAGCATAAATCCATTCCCGCCACCTATCTCAATCACACTACGTAAATTTCGAAGATTTAAACTATTCTTTATGATTCCAATGTATGTCTTTGACAAAAGTGGCACGAGACTTTGGTAATTAAATGAACTATTAGAGTATAATGAGTTTAAATTCAAATCTGGACTTTTAGAGGATCGTACCAACTCGCATGTATTGCAAATTCGCCACTCCTCAGTTAATCTATCAGGAGTCCTGCGGGCAGAAAAAATACTTTCATCAATCTGAATTAATTTGCCATAAGAATTAACTACTATTCTACTAGAAGTGATTGCTCTGCATATCGCGCAAATTCTATCCAATTTTTTCACCACGTAACTTCTCACTATCCAGATTCTTACTGATGATCATACCACTTAGGAAGGAATCAATCGCAATAAAAGGAGATGTGCAAGCTAGTTCTTTAGGGTTTAATACATCAGGACCACAATCGGATGAAATCTAAATTTGAGAGAACAGGCAAATGAGTAAGGTGTTCACTCTGGAATTGTTGCTATTAGAAATGCTTCTAGGACAATTGGCAGTTACCAATCAAAAATTTTAACAATGTTGCTAACACTTAAACCATGCAGGATTTATCATGTTCGTGAGATCGCGCAGAGCAGGATAAAGATAGTGAGTTTTAACTCATTTTATAAAAAGTATAAAAATGTTGGATCAGCTTGGTATGTCCTACACCATACCAGATTTATTAATAAGACAAAGGTTTCAAGGGAAATATTGGAAAAAGAGTGTGATAAATTTTTAATTGGTTAAGCATAAATTATCAGATCTTTGCTCTATAGGGCAAAAAATCCGCGTAAAAGAGAACTTTTTGCGCAAACAACAATAGGTTCAGTCCGTTGCTTGCTCATACAAAACGATAAAAAATTAAAGGACAAATCTGGAGCAAACTTTTCATATCACCTAACAATGTAGGTGAAGTATTTATTTCTACTACGACTTGTTTACCTTGACTGATTACTGTTTCAAGAATCAAAATTGCTTTAGCGTATGTATTGATTAGTACTACCGTACCTTATTGGTTACATATCTTACAATGACAAAATTACTACATGGGAATTGTAAAATATAAAGTTCAAACGTCTTTACTTAATGACATAAACTTGGTACAATAAAGCATGCTTTCTGAAGATGTAATAATTTTTTATGGACAGATGCACATAACGCCAGAAGTTTTTCGGTAAATGGGTTAAATTTTAGAGTAAGAATTTAGTATTTTATAATGGGCAGTTTAAGAAATTTTAGGCTTAAGATACCGATCAGTCTTTATCATTTATTCATGTTTTTGTTCGTATATTTTTTTGGGTTCTATGCGATCGGATCTGTCGAGCCAATATGGCGTAACCTCGACGGGAAAATATTTTTTTGGCTCACTCAGGGTTCTCTAATTGCTTCATTTATCTTGGTTATGTTCGCACAGAATAAACTATCAAACCACAAAATCGAAGAAAAGAAGTTCACATTAATTCTAAATATTCGAGATCTATACGCGGTAGTAACATCCATGGTATTGCTCGTAGCGTTAAATTTTCGTGGAATAAATAATGATTTAGAGGGAGATGAGACAAGCTATGCTGGCTACACAGTTTTTCATTTGGAGAAAATATTAAAGAATAGTGCGTTCGCATTTTTGAATGATTTTGAAGAGGCTTATATTCTTCAAAGTTTGTTACTCGTTTTTTTTATTTTATCAGCTCTAGCGATAAAAAAATCATTAAAATTTGAATGGAAAACACTTGTTATCTTATCTGCGTTCTTACTTTTATTTCTTCGAATAGTAAATGACTTATATTTTAATCTGAATACTTCAATATTACCCTACACTGATTTGACACTCATTATTAATCAAATTGGTGTAAGTTTTTTTGGATTTAATTCAATGAGTTTCAGAATTAGTCAATTAATAGCATACGTGTTTTTTATGCTAGCTTTGTACCAAATATTTATAAGATTTTATACTTTTAGTTTTACTAAATCATTGTTTATGGTTTTTGTTATAGTATCTGCCCCACTTGCACTATCCATATCCACAATAATAGATGTTGGCAAGTTTTCATATTTTGTTCAAGTTATTTTTATGCTATTTCTTTTGAGTCCCAAAATAATACCTACCAGATTCATCGCTCCTTTTTTAGTCCTTAGCGTCTATCTGAGATTAACTAATATAACAATTCTTATCGCCCTATTACTTTATTTTGCGGCATCTAAAGAGAGGATTCTTAAACTTAAGAAACACATTTCGGAAGAATGGATTATTTACACTTATTTGGTTCCACTATTTTCAATAAATATAGTTCGTATCATAAAAGAATTTCATTATGGGACTTCACGCCCCAGTTTTATGCCTTACGACGAGCGATTACTATTTATAATGAGATCATTCTTGACTTCTTCAGATTTTTACATTTTAGGAATTTTCGTTTTTAGCTTAATTTTATTTTTTTAGTGATCAATTTAATCGTATTCACATTTTTCACCTACCCCACGGCCTTGGGTCATAATAGATTCATTCTGCAAATTTTTTATCCGTTCCTGGTAATTTTTTTAGTGCAACTGTTCGAGAGTAAATTGTTTTCTAAAAAGATTGCATATCTTGTCGCATCATGTCTATTGCTGGTAAACTTATTTACATTTATTGTTTACCAAAATAGAGTAAATAATTTTGATAAATTTATTCAGGTAAACAATTGGAATTATAATAAAGATTTTACAAGACAGCCTAGATATGTAATTTGGCCCTCCACAGCCTACGGAAATTACATGAAAAATCATGAACCTACGACTTCTAGCAATGCTTGTATCCTAATAGGATTTTATTACGAATCTATTCCATACGTCTTGGCAGGTATTAAGCACGGCTCTTTGAATAAGGTTGATGCTATTTTTTCGCGTCCTGACTATCGCTTGTTCAGAGAACAAGCTTTGACCTTTGAACCAGGTAAATCTCTTTACTTACCGGATCATATTAAGTGTATTATTATCTCAAACATTTACTATAAACGCGAATTAGTAGATTATTTGATTTCGCGAAACTGGAGCATTTTATTTGAAGAAAAGTCGAATAATGGCATTAGAATATACGTATTGAAAAATCTTAGTTTTAAATAATTTATCTAAGAAATTCGTTGCTTATAGATTTCATATTAACTCAAAACTAAGATATTAATCATTCTTATGAACCGAATAGTTGAATCCAAGAGTTTACCTTATGAAAAGTCAATACTTGAGTTTTCTAAATTATGTAACTTAAATGATGCTCAAGCTATTCTCAATAAACTATCCATGAGTTGTGACTGGAAAATCGATTGAGCTTTTTGTGAGAAAAGAAATCCCGACCCCCTGGCAGCCCCAGTCTCTAATCGTGCTTTGATCAACGGCACATAAATCTGGAAATGCTCACTTCTTGCTAAATCCTTAATCGCTTCAACTGGCAGTGGGTCGTACCCATAATTAGGGTCATGGTAAATGGGAAAGTCATCAATGACTGCTATCCAATTTCCACCCCATCGACACAATGACAAGATTTCGTCATAAGTTGGACTGTACTTCTTCCAGTGAGCATCAAGATATAAAAAAATCTTTTCGTTTTTAGAAGAATTCTTTAGTAAAGTATCAAGTTGCTCAGAACTATTTCCAAGAATACAAATTATGTTCAAACGAGGGTGATTTAGGCTGAATCTTTTAGATGCCCGGTCTAGAAGCTTTTTATCTACTTCAATCGTGTAAGTAGTACCAGTTGTCAATCCGGCTATATAAATAGTAGACGAGCCGAGATAAGTACCAGTTTCAACCGAATGATCTGGTTTATAGAGTTCAAAGATTGTACATATAAGCTGGAGTCTTTTGACTTGGCCATTGAAAGGAAGGGCACTCCAATGATCCATATACCTATGTGGTTCAATGCGTTCTAACAGAATTTCACTTAATACCCTACTAAAAAAAAAATTTGGAATCAGGTTCCTAAATCGAAGCAATGGCCTTACATAAGAATTTATAAAATCTTTCAAATACCTCAACATCAGAGTGAGATTATATATCAGGTTTGAGTGGAGAATAAGGGATGTATTTTACTATCTTGGGGAATCTCCCGTTTTTTAGGTAAACACGTCCTAAAAGGCACGTTATCGATAGTCTTCTTATTTTGCAACACTCATAAGGTAGTTAAAGGGGTCTCTATCCACCAAAGTTTCTAAAGGAAGCTTGGACAAAATTATCGCACTGTGCAACTGGAGCAAATGTGTACTTTATCGACTCGCACTTCAGGCAATAAGTAAAGTCAGGATATCGACGAATTTTTCCTAATTCTGTCGGATTGTTAGAGAATATGCCATCTTCTATTCCGATCCCTTCTCCTTTTATGTATGCGATTTTTTCGATTGCAGACTCGATATCTTGTCTCCAATCTTCAAGTCAGGGTTTAGGAAGCTAGCGCAGACAAGTCTGCTGTAATATCGAGCCGCATACCTAAGAGACGATAGTTTGATCGCATCGCTTTAGCTAGATGTCCTCGTTTACGCCTCAAATCTACAAGTGCTTGGATAGCGATCCAGCTTCCGCGCTGCGCAAGTACTGTAGTTGCAAGTAGTCTGAGCCAGTCTCCGAAGAAAGAGAAGGCCTTCGAATTCCAAAGCTTGCGAAATCCAGGAATAGACATAACACTGTCACGAACACTTTCTAAGGATGGTCGTGGATTGAGTTAGTCATCTGCAAGTTAGCCTGATATTTCGAATCAAGATCTAGTAACAACTTATCCCCTTAGGGAACTTAACTCAACACCTCATATTTTATACTCGGAAAATGCGAAAGTCCTTGGGAATATATATCCAGGAAGCCGTCAGAATGAGTTGAGGTTTTGCAAAAACTCAATTATTCTTAGACAATTGGGTTCGAGTAATTGAACTACAACTCTTGTACCTTAAAAATAGGATGTAGAGAATTTTTTCAAGTCTCGTATTCGGTGAAACTACTCAGATTCTATTTTTTGGAAACACGTATTGACCAAATCTCTACCAGGTTTAAATGCCACCATAAACCTCTAAATGGGAATCTTTGTTTGGTAACAAAATCTTTTCCAAATACCTCCTGTAGCAACATCCTCATTCTTGGATAATGCGATATATGTTCTCGATAGTGAATACTTTCATATTTAAATCCAAACTTTGAGTATTTTCTCTTGGTTGTAAGCTTTTGAAGTACTCTCAAAAGAATACTAGGCTCCAAAGCGACCCAAATAGAGACAACTCCCTGGTCTATTGTGACGCGCCGCCATTCTTTTAGAGCTTTTTCAGGATCGGTCAAATGTACTAGCAGGCAAGTTGCAATAACTCGATCAAATGAATCATCGGGGAATTTCAGGTCTGTGCAATCTGCAATAACAAACCTTCGCTTTCCACCAGGTATTGAGTGACTCTGAGTATTTCTTATGTCCGTCTCAAGGTATTGATCAAATCCGCCCGCTACATATTGGAAGTGTTGACCTTGACCAGCCCCAACTTCTATGATTTTTCCAGAGAGAGAGAGAGATCCCATTTTTCTGAACATTTTTTCGATTTTCTTATGAAGAATCCCTGAAACTAAACCTATACAGCCCTTATTTACAACCTCCATATAGCAATTCTTAAAAAAAGCTTCTCTTGAATCTTCCATTTGAGAGCCGACCCTAGGGTTGATGCTCCGTATTGCAGGACTGCCACTCCGTAGGGAAATCTAGATTTCTAGAATCCAGTTCTGATTTGTCCTTCTCAAGTTTCGAGAAGTTGCCGCTCATTGCTATCATTTTTTTAGATGACAATGGGCGGTATCGACCACCATTTGGTTTTACTACTTTCGGAGATTGAGGTGCCAGCATTGTTTTTGTGGTCCTGGGGCGGAGTGAGCAACCTCTTCCAAACGTTTTTCAACTAATGCCTTTTGAACTTCATTGACAATTGCTGGCTCGATGAAGTCTGGGCACTCTCCCCGCGCTTTCTCCGTGATGATCTTGGTCAGGTATCCATTACTGATTGGCACGTCAGGGATAGTGAGCGAATCATTTGATTCTGCACTCGAATCTTCATTGGTTGTAACTTTTGGGGGGATTACCCAGGTTCTGGCGGAGGATGGGGGATTTATCCTCTCCATCCTGGGTAATTCCCCGTTTTTAGGTAAACGGGTCATAAATCAACAGCGTAGTCCGCAAACTCAAACCTGTAAACAGTAAATTCACTAAAGGGACGGTGAAATTATGACGTGGCCACAGGCTTTGCCGGATGCAAAGTGCTCTACCGCTTGAGCACTAAGTTCCAATGGAAATT
>Ga0194118_10006205_pt1 | contig 12018 bp, 10 predicted proteins | sample TA2MahsurfametaG_2_FD_148662 | JGI IMG/M metagenome (GOLD analysis project Ga0194118, IMG submission 148662) | Freshwater microbial communities from Lake Tanganyika, Tanzania - TA2015013 Mahale N5 surface | ecosystem: Environmental > Aquatic > Freshwater > Lake | place: Tanzania: Lake...
GTCGATCACCAGCACAGGGTCGTGGCGGGCGGCCCAGAGCAGGGCCATGTCGGGGTCGTGCCAGTGGGGAGCAGGTTCCACCCAGGCCCCGGCCTCGTAGCTCAGCCAGCCCATCCAGTGGCCGCCGCCCGAGGCCAGGGCGGCCAACGCGGCAAAGGGATCTTCAGCGCCGGGCTGGCCCGGTAATCCTCGGCACACCCGCTGCTCCACTGGCGCCAGGCCGAGGCGGCTGCAGCGGCCCTGGGGGCTGCCATCGCCATCGAGCCACACCAGCCCCGCCGGACCCAGGTCGGCGGCCAGGGCCCGCACCAGGGGCCAGGGGTCCCGCCAGGCCAGGGGGTGGCGCCGGTTCATGGGGCTGGGGGCTGGCTGGCCAGCTCGGGCCGGCCCGCTTCGATCAGGGCGGCATCGCGGATGCGGCAGCTGTCGCACACGCCACAGGGCTGCTCGCCGCCGCTGTAGCAACTCCAGGTGGCCGCAATCGGCACGCCCAGCCGCAGGGCCTCCTGCACGATCTGGGTTTTGCTCCAGTGCACGAGCGGGGCCCAGAGCTGGGCGCCGTGGCCTTCGCGGCCGGCCTTGCTGGCCAGGTCGGCCAGGGTCTGGAAGGCGGCCAGGTAGTCGGGCCGGCAGTCGGGGTAGCCGGAGTAATCCACGGCGTTCACCCCCAGCACCAGCCGCCCGGCGCCGCGGGCCTCGGCCAGGCTCAGCCCCAGGGCGATGAACACGGTGTTGCGGCCCGGCACATAGGTGCTGGGAATCACGCCCGCCTCCACGCCACCGGTGGGGATGGCCTGGGCCCCATCGGTGAGGGACGACCCTCCCCAGGCGGCCAGGTTGACGCGGATCGTGTGGTGCTCCTCGACGCCCAGGGCGGCGGCCACGCTGGTGGCGGCGTCGAGCTCGCGGCGGTGGCGCTGGCCGTAGTCGAACGACAAGCCGATCACCCGGTGGCCGGCCTCGAGCGCCAGGGCTGCCGCGGTGGCCGAATCCAGCCCGCCGGAGAGCAGGGCGATGGTGAGGGGCTGGGCGGACACGGAGGGGCCGGGCGGTGCAGCACAGACCTGCAGGCTGCCAGATGGCTGACGCTGGCGGCCAGTCCCGCCAGACTGCGGCCACGGTCTGTTGATCGGATTGCCGCGATGGTTCAGCGCCTGCGCCCTTGGCTCCGCTCCCCCCGCGTGCTGGGGCTGGCCTGCGGGGCGCTGGCCCTGGCCCTGGTGCCGGCCTCGGTGCCGCAAGCGGGGGCCATTCCCCGGCTGGATCTTTCGGGCTACCCCAAGCCCGCCGCCGGGGACCGGCGCTGGGTGATCCAGCTGCCGGGGGTGCTGCGGCCGACTGTCGATCCCGCCCTGTCGCCCAACCCGGCCGACTGGCGGGTGCAGCTGATCGTGGGCCAGATGGCCCAGGTGGATTGCAACCGCCAGGTGTTCGGCGGCAAGCTCCGCCCCGTGAAGCCTGCCCAGGAGGGAGGCCCCGTGATCTACCGGGTCACGGATGTGGGCGCCCTGGCCTCCACCCGCATGGTCTGTCCGCCGGAGTAGCCCCGCCGCCGGCCCTTCGTGCCGATGGCGGGCAAGGCGTTTGTGGTGCCCTACAACGCCAGCCGCCCGATCGTGGTGGATGCTCCCCGCCCCCTGGAGCTGCGTTGGCGGCTGTGGAAGGCCGAGAGCCAGGAGCGGCCGGCCACCCTGTTCTGACGCCCCATGTCGCCTGGGCGTCGGATGGTTCCCTGGGCGGGTGTGGGGCTCGCCCTCTCGCTGCTCCTGGCTGGCTGCCGGGGTGCGGTGGCGCCGCTGGAGAACGTGCAGATCACGATTGCTCCCGGGGCCGGGGGTGATCGGGTGGCCAGCGCCAGCCTCCGGCAGCTGGCCGGCCAGATGGTGCAGGACTTCATGCGGGTCAATCCCGGGGTCAACCTGCATTTCCGCTACGTGCCGGAGGGGCAGCTGCTGCAGAACGTCAGCGAGCGCTCGTCGTTGGGCGTCGGCCCGGATCTGCTGATCACCCGGGTGCCGGCGGCGTTCAACCTGGCCCGTCGCGGCTACACCAGTCCGGTGGAGCTGGGGACGGCCCAGCTGGAGCCGCTGCGGCTTCAGTTTTTGTCGTCCTTTCGCCAGGGTCAGGCTACGCCGCCCTGCCGCTCTTGGTGCAGCCGAGCCTGGCCTGCTACGACCGGCGGCGCCTGTCGCGCCCCCCCGCCAGCCTCGAGCAGCTGGTGGCCCAGGCCGCTGCGGGCCAGCGGATGGGCCTGTCGCTGGAGCTCCATGAACTGCTCTGGACCGCCACCGGCTTTGGGGCCCAGCCCCCGCTGCTGCATCTGTTTGATCCCAAAACGGGGGCTGGGGGGGCGCCGCGGCTGGATCCGGCGGCCCGGGGCCGGGTGCTGGCCTGGCTGCGCTGGCTCTACCGCTCCAACGTGATCCCCAGCCTGGTTTTTGTGGACGATGGCGACCAGCTGGTGCGGCGGCTCGAGCGGGGCCAGCTCGACTGGATCAGCTGCAACGCCACCGCCATCGGCCGGCTGCGCAAGTCGCTGGGCACCCACCTGGCGGTGTCCGTGCTGCCGCGGGGGGTGAACGGCCAGGCGAGCCGTCCGCTGGCCCATTTGCTGGTGCTGAGCTTCGGCCGCGACTCCACGCCGAGCCAGCGCCGGGTGGCCGAGCGCTTTGCCCTCTTTGCCCTCAACGACTTCAGCCAGAACAACCTGATGGTGCGCGCCGAGGGCAACATGCCGGTGAACCAGAACGTGATCGTGCCGGTGAAGGAGGCGCCGGAGCCCGCGGTGATGGAGGGGAGCCTCCGGGATTCCCTCGTGCTCACCTTTCAGGAGGGCGTGCGTATGCGTGAGCTGGCCGATCCGCTCAGCCAGCTGCTGAAGGAGGCCGTGTACGGCGAGCGCAGCGCGGAGCAGGTGCTGGCGGCGATGGAGGCGCTGGCGGCGGGCCGATGAACGATGTCCTCTCTCTGATTGCGGGTTGGAGCGGCTTGCTGCTGCGCGGCTCGGTGCTGCTGCAGGTGGGCGTGGCCCTGGCCCTGCTGGTGGCCCATCGGGCCTGGCGGCTGCGCCGGCGCCCCTCGGCCGGCAGCTGGCTGCGGGTGGCGGGCGAGCTGGCGGTGATCGCGGCGCTGCAGTTGGCCTGTGTGGTCTTTGGCCTGGTGCGCCTGCCGGCCGGTCTGCTGCTGCTGATGCTGCAGCTGGTGGCGGTCTGGACGGTTCTCGACGGATTGCGGCTGGTGTTGCGGCGGTTCCATCCGTCGGCGGCGGTGGAGGCCTACTGGGTGCGGGCGGTGCGGCCGCTGTTTGTGGTGCTGGTGCTGCTGGCGCTGGTGGAGCGGCTCGATGGCCTCGGCGCGGTGGCCTCCCTTCCCCTACTGGAGCTGTTCGGCGAGCAGCTCACCCTGGGCGGCACCGTGCTGCTGCTCAGCCTTCCCTACTTCCTGGTGGTGCTCTCGGAGCTGCCGGTGCTGGTGCTCGGGGCGGTGCTGGAGCGGCTGATGGGCATGACGGCCGCCAACCGCAAGGTGTTCGAGCTGATCCTGCGCTACGTGCTGATCGGTGTGGGGGTGCTTTGGCTGGGCAACCAGATCGGGCTGAACGGCACGGCGGTGGCGGCCATTGCCGGAGGGTTGTCGGTGGGCCTGGGCTTCGGCATCAAGGAGGTGTTCTCCAACTTCGTGAGCGGCCTGTGGCTGCTGTTCGAGGGATCGGTGCGGCCGGGGGAGATCCTGCAGTTTCAGGGCGATCCGGTGGAGGTGCGCCGCCTCGGCCTGCGGGCCGCCACCCTCTGGCGCAGCCGCGACAACGTGGAGCTGGTGGTGCCCAACCAGATCTTTTTCACCGACACCACCACCACCTACACCGGCACCGACAGCACCCGCCGCAGCGAGGTGCTGGTGGGGGCGGCCTACCGCCACGACCCCGATGTGGTGATCGCCCTGCTGGAGCAGGTGGCCCGGGCCCATCCGCGCGTGCTGGCAGAGCCCGCCCCCAAGGCCCTGTTGTCCAGTACGGCGAGTGGTCGATCGACTACGGCCTGCGCTTCTGGATCGCCAATCCGATGCGCAACAGCGACATCAGCAGCGAGGTGAGGCGGGCAATCTGGCATGCCTTCCAGGAGCGGGGCATCGAGTTCCCGTTCCCGCAGCGGGTGCTCACCCAGGCCAGCGACCCCTGAGGCCTCAGCGCACCCCCAGCAGCTTGTGGCTCTGCAGGCTCAGCCGCCAGCGGGGGTGGCGGCGCACGTAGTCGATCGCCAGGGCCTGGCCGCTGGGGCACTCCCAGCCCGGTTGCAGCAGCAGCTCGGGGCCGGGGCTGGCGCCGCGGGCCCCATGGGCCTGGGTGGCCATGGCGGCGGCGAAGGCCAGGTCGGCGGCCTCGTGCACCACCACCTTGAGTTCGTGGCAGGCCGCCAGCAGCTCGGTGGTGGGCGGCCGGTGGCGTTTGGGCGAGAGGGTGATCCAGCTGAAGCCGCCGCTGAGCGGATCCACGCCGCTGGTTTCCAGGTGCAGCGGCAGGCCCGAACGCTCCAGGGCCTGGCAGAGGGGCCCCAGATCGTGGTGCAGCGGTTCACCGCCGGTGACCACCACAAAGGCGGCGCCGGCCTCCGCGGCGGCCTCGGCTTCGGCGGCCAGCGCGGCCAGGGGGTGTGGGGGGTGCACCGCTGCGGGCCAGGAGTGCTTGGTGTCGCACCAGGAGCAGCCCACGCTGCAGCCGCCCAGGCGAATGAAGAAGGCGCTGCGGCCCGCATGGAGCCCTTCGCCCTGGAGGGAGTGGAAGGTTTCCACCACCGGTAGGGACTCAGCGGGCAAAACCGACGCATTGCACTGGGGCGGATGGTCGGGGTCGGGGTCATCCAGAACAGGCAAGAAGACGCTTTTGGGAGGTTGAATCTTTTCTAGGGCACTGGGTAGCCGATGGTTGAGGCAATGGATAAGTACGCCAGGCGATTGATGGGCGCAGTCCGGGGTATGTCTGCGTCTCAACAGTGACTATGTTAAAATAATTTTAAAGCGTTTTTTGGCCTAGTGCATGTCCTGTTAGCGCGGTACTTTTCAAGTGTTGCCGGTTGCACTTGTGGGCGCAGTGCCACATGTGTATTTGAGCTAGTTTGAGCTTCGTGAAAATAGTCGTTGAGGTTGGCTGAATTGTCTGCTCTTCCGGTGATTTCCTTGGGTTCTTTGGCCAGCTTTGGCCTCCTGGAGTCCTACGTCCGGGCTTCGCTGTTGGCGGAGCAGGCTTCTGTGGTGCCCCTCACCCCGGAGCAGGTGGCCCAGGCCCGTCAGCTGTTCTGCCAGCAGCATCAGCTGCGGGATGAGCAGGCCCTGGCTGCCATGGCGAGCGCCCGCCTGCTGAGCCCCGCCGCCCTGGAGGCGCAGATGCGCCAGCCCCTGCAGCTGCAGCTCCTTTGTCAGCGCGACTTCGCCCCCAAGGCTGAAGCCCGCTTCCTGCAGCGCAAGGGCCAGCTCGATCGCGTGGTGTACAGCCTGCTGCGGTTGCAGGATCCCGGCCTGGCCAGGGAGCTCTACCTCCGCATCGACGACGGCGAGGCCAACTTCGCCGATCTCGCCGCCACCTACGCCGAAGGGCCGGAGAAGGCCACCCGCGGCATCGTGGGCCCCGTGCCCCTCACCCAGGCCCATCCCGCCCTGGCCGATCGCCTGCGCACCGCGCCCCCGGGGGTGGTGCTCGAGCCCTTCCGGATCGAATCCTGGTGGTTGGTGGTGCGCCTCGAGAGCCTCACCCCCGCCACCTTTGATGCGGCCACCGCCGCCCGCATGGCCCAGGAACTCTTTGAGCAGTGGATCGGCGAAGAGGTGGAGCGTCGCCTCTCTGAGCTGCGGCCCCTGCTGCAGATCGGCGTGTCGCCCGATGCGGGCCAGCCCCCCAGCCCCGGCCCATCATGAGCGCCATGGACGTCACCGCCCCCCCGTCACTGCAGGCCCATCCCGCCTTCGCGGGGTTGTCGCCCGCCGGCCGCAGCCGGGTGGAGCAGCAGCTCAGCCGCCGGGCGTTCGCCGTCGGCGATCCCCTCTCCCAGGCCGGGGTGATTGCGGCGGAGATCCTGCTGATCGAAGCCGGCAGCGCCCGGCTGCTGGTGCGCGATCAGGGCCGGCTGCGCACCGCCGAGAAGCTCGGCCCCGGCAGCTTTGTGGGGCTGGCCTCCCTGCTGCGCGCCGCAGCCTGTGAAGAGGTGAGTGCCGGCACCGAGCTGCAGGCCTGGGTGCTGGCCGACGCCCTGGTGCTGGAGCTGCTGGCCAGCGAGCCCTCCTTTGCCGCCTGGTGCGCGGCCGAGCTGTTCACCGCCGAGCTGGCCGCCCTGCTCGCCCTGCAGCTGGAGCAGCATCCCCAGGCGCGCACCTCCCTGCTCGAGCTGCTGGAGCAGGCCCGGCCCCAGGCCCGCTTGGTGGCGCCGGAACCCGCGGCCCTCGCGGCCCTCTCCGCCGACCTCAGCCTGCTGGCCGCCAGCCACAACCTGCCCGACCACCCCCTCGGTGCCGCACTCAATCCCCGCCAGGGCGTGCCGGCCGCCACGCCGCCCCTGCCGCCCCGGCTGATCGCCCTGCCCGCGGGCCTGCTGGAGCCGGTGGGTGCGGTGCAGGAGGCCGAGCTGATGCCCGAAGGCGATGGCAGCCCGTCGGGCACCTCATCGGGCGCCGCCGGCCCGCCGCTGGCTTCGGCCCTGGACCTGGGCCAGCGGGATCGCACGGCCCTGCAGCTGTTGCGCGGCAACGGCCCCCTCGAGGAAACCCTCGCCTGTTTCCAGATGTTGGCGGCGGAGCTCAAGCTCCCCTTCCGCCGCGATGCGATCGAGAAGATCCTGCGGGATGTGCTGCGCCGCGGCCAGACGCCCGACCTCCAGCTCTGCGGCAACCTCGCCGCGATGATGGGCCTCCACGTGAGCGGCGTGCGGGTGCCGGCCACCCAGGGCACCCGGCTGCAGACGCCGGCCCTGATCCCCTGGCAGGGCGGCTTTGCCGTGGTGCGGGGCGCCAACGCCCGTGGGCTGCTGCTGGCTTCGCCGCGGGACGGCTGGGTGGAGCTCCGCCCCGACCAGCTCCCGGAGGCCTTCCCCGACGGCATCGATGTGCTCCTGCTGGAGCGAAGTTCCGCCACCCCGGAGCAGCGCTTCGGCTTTGCCTGGTTCTGGCCGGCTCTGCAGCGCTACCGCGGCATCCTCACCCAGGTGCTGATCGCCTCCTTCGTGGTGCAGCTGTTCAGCCTGGCCAACCCCCTGCTGATCCAGGTGATCATCGACAAGGTGATCAACCAGCGCAGCCTCGACACCCTCCAGGTGCTCGGCTTCGCCCTGGTGGTGGTGACCCTGATGGAGGGGGTGATCGGCGCCCTGCGCACCTTCCTGTTCAGCGAAACCACCAACCGCATCGACCTGCGCCTCGGCGCCGAGGTGATCGACCACCTGCTGCGGCTGCCGCTCAACTACTTCGATCGCCGCCCCGTGGGCGAGCTCGGCACCCGCATCGCCGAGCTCGAGAAGATCCGCAACTTCCTCACCGGCCAGGCGCTCACCACCCTGCTGGATACGGCCTTCTCGGTGATCTACATCGTCGTGATGCTGCTCTACAGCTCGCTGCTCACCCTGATCGCCCTGTGCGTGCTGCCGATCCAGATCGGCCTCACCGTGCTCGGGGCTCCCCTGTTCCGCCGCCAATACCGCGACGCGGCCCAGGAGAACGCCCGCACCCAGAGCCACCTGGTGGAGGTGCTCACCGGCATCCAGACGGTGAAGGCCCAGAACGTGGAGATGATCAGCCGCTGGAAATGGCAAGACCTCTACGGCAAATACATCTCCCGCAGCTTCGAGAAAACGATCACGGGCACGGCCCTGTCGGAAACCTCCCAGGTGCTGCAGAAGCTCTCCCAGCTGCTGGTGCTCTGGGTGGGGGCCTCCCTGGTGCTCTCCGGCGACATGACCCTGGGCCAGCTGATCGCCTTCCGGATCATCTCCGGCTATGTCACCCAGCCCCTGCTGCGGCTCTCCTCGATCTGGCAGAGCATCCAGGAGCTCAAGGTGTCGTTTGAGCGGCTGGCCGATGTGGTGGACACCCCCGAGGAGTCCGACGAGGCCGACAAGCAGAAGATCCCCCTGCCTCCCATCGCCGGCGAGGTCACCTTCGATGACCTCTGCTTCTCCTTCACCCCCGGCGGCGCCCAGGTGCTGCGCCACATTGATCTCACCATCCCCGCCGGCACCTTCGTGGGCGTGGTGGGCCAGAGCGGCAGCGGCAAGAGCACCCTCACCAAGATGCTCGCCCGCCTCTATTCCCCCGATAGCGGCCGGATCCTGATCGACCACTACGACATCGACAAGGTGGAGCTCTATTCCCTGCGGCGCCAGATCGGCATCGTGCCCCAGGAGCCCCTGCTGTTCAGCGGCACCGTGGCGGAGAACATCGCCCTCACCGATCCCGATGCCAGCAGCGACGCCATCGTGCAGGCGGCCCAGCTGGCCTGCGCCCACGACTTCATCATGGAGTTGCCGGCCGGCTACAGCAGCAATGTGGGCGAGCGCGGCGCCGGCCTCTCGGGGGGGCAGCGGCAGCGGCTGGCCCTGGCCCGCACCCTGCTCTCCCAGCCCCGCCTGCTGGTGCTCGATGAGGCCACCAGCGCCCTCGACTACGACACCGAGCGCCGCGTCTGCGACAACCTGCTCGACAACCTCCAGCACTGCACCGTCTTCTTCATCACCCACCGGCTCTCCACCATCCGCCGGGCCCAGCTGATCGTGATGCTGCACGAAGGGGCGGTGGTGGAAACGGGCACCCACGACGAGTTGATGGAGCGCCGCGGCCGCTACTACGCCCTTTACCGCCAACAGGAGGCCAGCTGATGTCGATCGTGCGCCGCGCCCAGAACGCCATTGAGCGGCGGGTGCAGACCAGCCATGAGGAGATGGCGCTGCAGCAGTCGCGCTTTCTGGCCCGCACCATCACCTGGGCCCTGCTAGGCACGGCGGCAGCAGGCCTGGCCTGGCTGGCCCTCGCCAAAACCGATGAGGTGGTGGTGGCCCCCGGCAAGCTCCAGCCGATCGGCGATGTCAAAACCATCCAGATGCCGGTGGGCGGCGTGCTCGAAACCATGCTCGTCAAAGACGGCCAGCGGGTGACCAAGGGCCAGGTGCTGTTGCGCCTCGACAACGAGGCCACCCTCGACCGGCAGCAGAGCCTGGGCACCACCATCGCCGCCAAGCAGGCCCAGCTGCGGCTCAAGGAGGTGGAGCTGGCCCGCTACCTCAACCTCAACGACACCGAGCAGACGGTGACCCGCCAGAACCTGGTGCTCGAGCGGGAGATCCTCGATCGCCTGGCGGGCCTCAAGGCGGTGGGCGCCTCCGCCGAGCTGCAATACCTCCAGCAGCGCAACAAGGTGCGCGAGGTGGAGGGTGAGCTGGCCAAGCTCAAGGTGGATCGGCTGCGCCAGAGCGCGATCCTCGAGCAGGCGGTGGAGCAGCTCAAGGGGGAGCTGGCCGATCTGGGCAGCAAGCTCACCGAACTGCGGGTGAACATCCGCTACCAGGATGTGCGCTCCCCGGTGGACGGGGTGGTGTTTGATCTCAAGCCCACCGGCCCCGGCTTTGTGGCCCAGGGCAGTGAGCCGGTGATGAAGATCGTGCCTTTCGAGGCCCTCCAGGCCAAGGTGGAGATTGAAAGCAGCGACATCGGCTTTGTGCGGGTGGGCCGCCCGGCCGACATCAGCATCGATTCCTTCCCCGCCACCGATTTCGGTGTTCTGCTCGGCACCGTGAAGGGCATCGGCTCCGACGCCCTACCCCCCGACGAGCGCCACCAGACCTATCGCTTTCCCGCCACCCTCACCCTCGACAGCCAGCAGCTCAAGCTCAAATCCGGCAAGAGCCTGCCGCTGCAGGTGGGCATGTCCCTCACCGCCAACATCAAGCTGCGCAAGGTGACCTACCTGCAGCTGCTGCTCGGTGAGTTCAAGGACAAGACCGATTCCCTCAAGCAGATCTGAGTGGGGCTCCCTGCTCTCCAGCCGCCTGGGCCCGCATCTCCTGGGGAGAGCGGGGCAGCCGTTGCTGGGCCGCCTCGATCAGGCCGCGGAACAGGGGGTGGGGTTTGCCGGGGCGGGAGAGGAATTCGGGGTGGTACTGGCAGGCCGTGAAGAAGGGGTGGTCCTTCAGCTCGATCAGTTCCACCAGGCGCCCATCCGGTGAGGTGCCGCTGATGGCGTAGCCCGATTCCAGGAACAGGCTGCGGTAGGCGTTGTTGAACTCATAGCGGTGGCGGTGGCGCTCGTACACCACCTCGTCGCCATAGAGCCGCTGGGCCATGGTGCCGCCGGTGAGCCGGCAGGGATACACCCCCAGCCGCATCGTGCCGCCCAGATCCACCACGTCCTGCTGCTCCGGCAGCAGGTGGATCACGGGGTGGGCGGTGTCGGGATCGAGCTCGGCGCTGGTGGCCCCGGTGAGCCCCGCCTGATTGCGGGCCCACTCGATCACGGCGCACTGCATGCCCAGGCACAGGCCGAGGAAGGGCACCCGCTGTTCCCGGGCCCAGCGGATCGCCGCCACCTTGCCGTCCACGCCCCGGTTGCCGAAGCCGCCAGGCACCACCACCGCATCCATGCCGGCCAGCAGGGCTTCGGCCCCCTGGGTTTCGATCTGTTCGGCGCACACCCAGTGCAGATCGAGGGAGGCATCGCGATCGATGCAGGCATGGCGCAGGGCCTCCACCACCGAGAGGTAGGCGTCGTTGAGCTGCACGTATTTGCCCACCAGGGCCACCTTCACGGCGGGGCCGGGATGGCGCAGCTTGGTCACCAACTCCTGCCAGCGGGCCATGTCGCTGTCGTGGTCGGCCAGTTGCAGCACATCGAGCACCTCGCGGCAGAGGCCCTCCTGCTCCATCGCCAGGGGCACCGCATAGATGCTGTCCGCATCGAGGGCCTGGATCACGGCCCGCTCGGGCACGCCGCAGAAGCCACCGATCTTGCGCTTGAGGTCGCTGGTGATCGCCCGGTCGCTGCGGCACACCAGCACGTCCGGCTGGATGCCGATCGAGCGCAGCTCCTTCACCGAGTGCTGGGTGGGCTTGGTTTTCAGTTCGCCCGCCACGCCGATGAAGGGCAGCAGGGTCACGTGCACGTAGGCCAGATCCTGGCGGCCCACATCGCCGCGGAATTCGCGGATGGCCTCCAGAAACGGCAGGGATTCGATGTCGCCCACCGTCCCGCCGATCTCGGTGATCACCACATCGGCGTGGCTGTTGGCGGCCACCCGATGGATCCGCTCGCGGATCTCGCCGGTGATGTGGGGGATCACCTGCACCGTGCCGCCGTTGTAGTCGCCGCGACGCTCCTTGTTGATCACCGCCTGGTAGATCGAACCGGTGGTCACGCTGTTGAGGCGCGTCATCGCCGTATCGGTGAAGCGCTCGTAGTGGCCCAGGTCGAGGTCGGTCTCGGCGCCGTCATCGGTGACGAACACCTCCCCGTGCTGGTACGGGCTCATCGTGCCCGGATCCACGTTCAGGTAGGGGTCGAGCTTGAGGATCGACACGCTGTAGCCGCGGCTCTTGAGCAGGCGCCCCAGGCTGGCGGCCACGATCCCCTTGCCGATGCTCGACACCACGCCGCCGGTCACGAAAACGAACTTGCTCATGTCCCTGCGGCGGATTCTTCAATGTACCGGGCACCCCAAGCGGCTGACCCCTCCAGCAGGCTGCGCAGCATCCAGGCGGTCTTCTCGTGGATTTGCAGCCGCTGGGTGAGCAGGTCGGCGGTGGGCTGGTCGTTGGCCCCGTCGGCGGTGACTATGACCCTGCGGATCGTGCGGGCCACGGCCTCATGGCCCAGCACCAGCTCGCGCACCCTCTCCAGGGCTGCCGGGATGCCGTTGGTTTTGGGGATGGAGGAGAGCTGGCAGTAGGTGGCGCCGCCGAAGGGCGCGGGACAGCCCAGGGCGCGAATCCTCTCGGCGATGGCGTCGAGGGCATTCCACAGCTCGGTGTACTGCTCCATGAACATCAGGTGCA
>Ga0194118_10006210_pt1 | contig 12015 bp, 12 predicted proteins | sample TA2MahsurfametaG_2_FD_148662 | JGI IMG/M metagenome (GOLD analysis project Ga0194118, IMG submission 148662) | Freshwater microbial communities from Lake Tanganyika, Tanzania - TA2015013 Mahale N5 surface | ecosystem: Environmental > Aquatic > Freshwater > Lake | place: Tanzania: Lake...
ACCGCACCCCGAAACCCCATGCCGTAGAGTTTGCTCGGGTTGGCACCAAGGCTTGCCTCGATATCGCGAAGCGACTCGCGCCAGGTCAGTTGCGCAAAGGCCATCACCCGAAAGTGCTCGGCTGCCGACAGCGTTCGCACCCCAGCGTTGCCCCGATAGCGATCGACAATGCGCGAAAAGCTTGTCCACGGAATGAACTCCATGACCTGCGCAAATAACGTCTTGCCAACGTTCATGGGAACCCCCCGGGAATGGTCTCAATCCCGCAAAGTTACCCAGTTTTGGCTGTTTGTCGTTCAAATCGGCTCCAAACAAAATTGCTCTCTAGCCCAGGCCCAGCAACGGTCTCACAGACCCGCTGGTGTATTTAACCGGACAGTAGTGTTTGAAACTAAAAATTATGCCTAATACAAAAATCTATTTGAAGCTAAAAAATTGGGTACTCATTACGATCATTTTGCTTCTTTTGTTAAGTATATTAATAAAAATTTTAAATTCGAATTTAAAGCAATTAACTTTCGATGAGATCGATTATATACTTGCCACTAGTCCATCGTTTTTAGAGTTGTGGCTCGATAATAATTCACTTGGACTATTTGATTACTTAGAGCTTGCATCATCGAAGATCAATCTGGTAGGTAATGAATTACAGTTACCAATAGAAGAAGAGACTGAGAATTTCCTTCGTCGACATTTCCACGGCCCGATCCCATTCTATTTCTTAAAAGTTTTGGGACTACTCCCATATAAAGAGGAAGCTCTGGTTGCGATTGGTAACCTTCTTTTAGCCACGATACTTTATTTTTTCCTAGTTGGCGCGGTCCTAAAAGAAAAAGAATTATCTAATAGAAACTTCTTTAGCATATTTTTAGTGGTGATTACGATAATATTTACTCCAGCGATTCAGTTAGCGAGTCACACATACAATGTTCATATTTTTCTCGGAGTATGTAGTTTGCTAAGTGTGTCTTTTTACAGACTTACCGAGAATTCCGGTTGTGAACTCAGATATTTCGGTCTTGGCTTATTTTCGTCTTGCCTTCTACTAATAACGGTCACAGGTGTCGTTGTGACGACGTTATTATTAACCCACGCATTTTTAAATCTTGAAGGTAACAGGCTTAAGAAAGCTCTCGTTTTCTTTTTAATTGGAATACTTTTCGGTCTATTAGTTATGAGCCCTGGATACTTATGGAACGGCGAACTATTTAAATCGATTGGCATGTACTTGTACAGAATTTTTTGGGTAAAAAAGGAATATGCCCTGGATAAAATCCAAGTCGTTCAGTTCTTACAGAGCTTTTGGGGATTTTTGCTTTTGATGCTTCTCGCTTTTCTATTAGGAGCAAGACGGAATGTCATTCGATTAAAGATAGTTATTTCGGGTAAAAAGTGGAGAGACTGTTTCCGAGGCGCAGTAAATATATTGAAAAATTGTCCAGTGGAGTTGTTCGTTGGAATTGGATATCTGGTATTTATGAGTCCGTTTATTATAAACTTCACATACCTTCTTCCCTCTCTTGTGCTTCTCGTAGTATGGGCAGTAAAGAGGATTGCCGATAATTTGTATCAAGCGAGGGCTCGGATAAGCCGAGCGTTTTTTGTTTCCTTGGTTTTTGCCAGTATTTTTAGTCTCAATCTACAGGATATGAGGTCACTGGTAGATCGGCTTGATAAATTCCATGTATTAACAAGCTCGAGAGAGCAAAGCTATGCAAGCACAGATTACGCTTGCAAGGAAATTCTTGCATCAAACAGTCAAATAGTGTCATTTGATAGCAATGCCTTGCGTCTCTTTACATCAAACTGTCGATCAAGTCTAAGCGCAGTACTCGACTACGATGGAGCAAGGATACTAATACGAAAAAGCTGGAGTTACATAACGCTGGAAATGAATGAAGAGCAGGATCGATTTGTTTTTCTTGCCAAAGCTGCCAGGAAGCGTGAGTTGGAGGCTTTAAGAGGTCTGAATTTCCAGTTTAAAAGTATACCAAACAGCGATTGGGTGCTGGGCTATAGACTCAATTAATCCTTCACTTAGATTACTAGTGTCCGGTTAATTATTGAAGAAAATCAATTGGTTAGCGTTGGTGGTGATTATTGTTGTGGGCTCAGGCGGCTGCAAGGCGCATGAGAGTGACCTCCTCCCACGAACTGGACACATTAGACCTAGATAATCCGGCGGGGTTGAGATTCATAAAATTGCTTGGCAAACAGCACTGGTGGGACATCATCCAGCGATGAATGCGGTCGGAAATGATTATAGTCCTATCTCCAGGTTTCCATCCTTGCCTGGGCGTCTTCGAGCGACATAAACCAGTTGGTGTTTAAGCACTCGTCTCGCAAACTGCCGTTGAAAGATTCGATAAAAGGGTTATCGGTTGGTTTGCCCGTCCTGGATAAATCAAGCGTTACACCGTTTTCATACGCCCACTTATCGAGTGCCAAAGAAACAAATTCCGGCCCATTGTCAGTCTGGATACGAAGCGGGTACTGGCGGCGCTCCTTTGCGATGTTTGTCAGCACACGAACCACATCATCACCGGTTAGTGATTGGGCTACTTCGATGGCTAAACATTCTCGGGTGTGGTTATCCACACCGTTAATGCCCGAAACTTTCTGCCATCAAATAACGCGTCGGATACAAAGTCTATGCTCCAACTCTGGTTCGGCCCTGTGAGTACGATTCGATCCATACGATTGGCTGCTGCCTTTCTTCTACGGGGCCGTTTAGTCCTCAAATTAAGACTTTCGGCTTTATACAGCCTGTAGATACGCTTGTGATTAACCTTCCAGCCCTCGCGCCTGAGCAGGACGTAGATACGCCAAAAACCGAACCTAATCCGAGTGCTCGCGATCTCTCGCATACGGGCTCGAAGAGGTTCATCGAGAGGCTTGCCTTTGGGCCTTTGATACCAACCCGCCCGGCTTTGAAGACACACTTTGCACGCACGCTGAATACTGATCCGATACCGATCGATGAGATGGCCGACGAGCTGCTTGCGCTGCGCCGGCCTTAGAGCTTTTTTCGAAGAACATCTTGTAACATGACCTTATCGAGACTGAGATCCGCAACCAGTTGCTTAAGCTTGCGGTTTTCTTCTTCAAGCTGGCGCAGTCGGCGCAGCTCTGAGACCCCCATGCCCCCAAACTTCTTTTTCCAGGCGTAAAACGTAGCTTAGGAAATACCTACCTTGCGACAGACCTCCTCAACGGAGACCCCTGTATCAGCCTGGTGCAGTGCAAAAGCGATTTGCTCTTCCGTGAACTTCGAGCGCTTCATGGCGAACCCCTTTCTGAGGATAGTTTCGCCGGAAATCTCTAGTTTTCAAATGTCCAAGATTTTGGGGTGAGGTCACAAGGACTTTAAATAACAGCCCCATGGCACTACTAAACGGGCCATATGATAGACTGAAATATGCTCGAGATTACAAGACTCTTGTTTGCACGATAGTTAACAGAGGGTACTGGTTGTGATGCCCATAATTTAAATCTTTAAGCCACCTCAATGACATTTTGAAAACAATCAAATATCTAAAGTCCTCTCTATCAAAATTTGTTAACTATAGGCTACGGCTTGTACGTGGTCGTTCTCTTTTTCATGTTCCGGTCGTCGCGGGCGTTGGCAGAGCACATCTTGATAATCATGAGCCTCATGTTGCCGAGATATTGCGACGATTAATAAGGTTACAACCCGATTCTATGTTGGTTGACATAGGCGCAAACATAGGTCAGACGCTCGTCCAGTTTGCAACCGCGGCTGGAAAATCGTGTTCTTACATTGGCTTCGAACCAAATATTCAGGCTGCTGCATACGTTGAGAAGTTAATTGATTTAAATGACTTTAAAAATGCCTATTTAATTGCGGCTGGGCTGGGATCATCGATTGAAATTGGAAAACTTTTAATTAGCTCTAGAGTTACGGTCGACCCCGGTGCGAGTCTAAACCCAAAATTTAGGGATAGTAGTTTTTACAATACCTACAAATATGCTCAGATCTTGTGTGGCGATGATGTACTCGCCGCACTTACGGTGAAAGAAAAGAGCTTGATAATAAAAATAGATGTCGAAGGTAGTGAATTGGAAGTGCTTAGAGGTTTGAAAAAGACTATAGAAAATCGTCGGCCAGTTTTGATTGTTGAAATCTTACCGCCAGCGGAATTTTCTGATGAGGTTGCTAAATATAGACTTCTGAGGCGGCGTGAGATTTTGGAGTACATGTCGTCTTGGAACTATTCAGGCACACAAATTGATCAAACCAATGACTATTTGTTTCTGTCGGTTGACTCTGTGATTACCTCACATGATCTTCTTTGATTTTATGAATCGACCGTTCTCGAGGCCTCATTACTAATCACGACTGCGATGCACGTTATCCAGCACCAACAAGAAATTAAGGAAGATCTGATCAATCATGCAAACGAGTGCGGTTGATTGGGTTGTTGGGGCTGATGTTCATAATGCGCGAGTTTGGTTCTTGATGTGTTGGTTTTTGTGGTCGTTTTTGGTGCTTTGCTTTGGTTTTTCTGCGTTTTTCCTGATGTCAGACGGACTTACCCTGTGAACAGTAAATATCGCCTGGCCATCCAAAGGTTGGAGAGAGCAAACAGCGTATGCAACTGAGCGGTGTTTTTCGCAAGACCACGGTAGCGGACTTTGTTAAATCCGAACTGGCGCTTAACTACTCTAAAGGGGTGCTCGACCTTTGCGCGTACGCTGGCCTTGAGCTGCTCGATTCGCTCGCGGATTCGGCCGGATTTCAGTTGCGTGAGCATCCTGGGTTTGCCAGGCCGCATGGCAATGTGCCAGTTGGCTTTTGTGGGCAGTCTCTTCTCAACCCCCCGATACCCCGCGTCCGCAAAGACATCGGTCTCATGTCCGTGCAAGAGAGACTCAGCCTGGGTGATGTCATGCACATTGGCAGAAGTACCCGCAAGGCTGTGGACCAACCCGGTCTCGGCATCCACCCCTATGTGGGCCTTCATGCTGAAGTGCCACTCATTGCCCTTTTTAGTCTAATGCATCTCAGGGTCCCGGGCACCCGAAGCGTTCTTGGTCGAGCTTGGTGCCGCAATGATCGTGGTATCCACAATCGTGCCCCTGGAGAGCCTCATGCCACGGCTTGCCAGGTAACTGTTAACTGCCTCAAAGATTTGGGCAGCCAGCCCACGACTTTCCAGCAAATGCCGAAAGTTCAAAATGGTTGTTTCATCCGGCACAGACCCCTTGGCCAGCGACAGCCCCGCAAACTGGCGCATCGAGGCAATCTCATACAGAGCCTCTTCCATAGCCGGGTCACTCAACCCGTACCACTGCTGCATAAAGTGAATCCGAAGCATGGCACTCAGTTCATAGGGCCGTCTGCCATTGCCCGCCTTGGGGTAGACCGGTTCAATCAGACCCTGGATCTCTTTTCAGGGAACCACCCGATCCATGTCGGCCAAAAAGATCTCACGCCGCGTCTGCTTGCGCTTGATTCCGTACTCTGCATCGGTGAAACTCATCTGGCTCATACCGCTTACCCCAGGAAAAAGAATATGAACATCAGACAATCTCAATCCTAAATCGTTGCATTATGAGCGGACTTAATCGGAGTTTCCTTGGCTAGCAAAGCTCCCTGAAAGGTTACTTTTTATACACAAATTCTCGAGGAAATCATGTGGGCTACGATTGGCAAATGTTTGACCGAAGACTCAATGCGTACTTTTATTGAACTGATTGATCAGTTTGTGCTGAGCCTCGCGCCTAAAAGAGGTCTCTCGAGAAATTGGTCTGGTCATCTTAACTTAAGTGCGGGCGAATTAAGCAATAAAATTATTTTGGAGCTTGAGGAAAATCTAGTGCTGCAGCAAGTTCAAGGGTTTTTCAATATCGATATTAAAAATTACGAGGTGATAGTTGGTATAAATCTGAACTTACCTGGATCGCAAGCTCAACATCCCCACATGGATGGACTATTTCACAGCGAGCACTATATCCTAAATATTCCGCTTGTAGACACTAGTGTAGAAAATGGCGCAATCCAAATATTTCCAAAAACACACCTATCCGATTTGAGTTATTCCCATTTCCTTTTCGGGGGCTATATGTTTTCCGGTGTTCGAGTTGAGGCAAAGGCTGGTTTTGGGCTACTTCGATCATCAAGGGTATGGCATCGAGGTATGCCGAATAACACGCGCCAACTCCGACCCATGCTGAGTATTGTCTTTCACGAATCTAAGTCAAGTGAAGGCGAAATGATTAGGGCTGCAAAGTCGAAACTGCGTGCTGGTCCTGTTCGCCTATCATCTACGCAGTGGTTTTATCCTGGCAGTTCTATTGTACGAGACTGCCAGCATTTTTTGTACGTCAAGATCCCACTATTGCATGGCGCTGTCCGAATCCTAAAGTCATGTGCCTTTAAGAACAGTAATTTCTGAGAGCGATCTAATTTATTTGGAAGCACCTTCTCTTTTGAAGGGCTTGGTTTTCCTTAATTAAAGATCTTAACTTGAAACTCCTGCTAGTTACCTATAGTGACCTACTGCAGTCCCGTGTTGCGTTTCTAAGATCATTGTTCAAAAATTTTTTGATAGAACAAGTAGGCTTCGCTTGTCAAACAGATTGACCATATCGCTTTTACTTCCAAACCTTCGGGGGGGGGGTGCGGAGCGAGTCGCAGTTAACCTAGCAAATAGTTTCTACCTACGGGGTTTCGAAGTGGATATGGTCCTGCTATCAAGTCATGGTGAATTTATTACCGACTTAAATCCAAGCGTACCGATCATAGATCTAAAGTCTGAACGAATTAGATTCGCAGCTATTCCGCTGGTGCGTTACCTCCGCGAGCACAAGCCAGATGTTCTTCTCGCTTTTATGTGGCCGCTTACGGTTACTGCAATATGGAGCACATTGGTCTCAGGAGTAAGTACAAGGGTTGTAATCTGCGAACATACGACATGGTCCGAGGATCCAATTACTCGGTCTTTCTTAAAGAAATTATTTTTAAAGTTAAGCATGCGGTTTTCATTCAGGAGAGCGAATTCGGTAGTGGCGGTATCCAGCGGGGCGGCGGATGATCTAGTGAGTCTCGCACGAATCAAACGGAGTCGAATCTCGGTAATTTATAATCCAATTACTTCTGGGGTATTTGAGATCGGAACTGCAGCGCTCTCTCCTGAAGGGTGGTGGCTGGGGAATCATCGACGTATTCTTGCAGTTGGCGAACTAAAACCTATAAAGGATTTTCGAACACTGATTTATGCTTTCGATATTTTGCGGAAAAGTATCGATGCGCGTCTTTTAATTGCGGGCGAGGGGAATTGCCGAGCGGAGCTTGAACAGCTGATTAAAACCCTAAATCTTGCAGGTGCTGTATTTTTAACGGGTTTTATAAAATCACTTGCGCCTTACTATAAAAAATCTGATTTGTTTGTTTTATCCTCTAAAGGTGAGGGTTTCGGAAATGTAATTGTAGAGGCTCTCGAAGCTGGTACACCGGTGGTAAGCACTGATTGCAAATCAGGACCAAGAGAAATCTTGGCAGACGGCAAATACGGTAAGCTGGTCCCGGTGGGTAACAGAGATGCTATGGCACGGGCTATGGCCGATTCGTTACTGCTCTCTCACGACACTGAACTCCTTAAGAAGCGGGCACAAGATTTTTCAATAGATAAGGCCGTAAACAAATATCTCGCTATATTTTTTCCGACCTAATCACATGAGACACCGATGACTAGGTGCGTACTTTACCTAAGGTGTGATAGAGTTCTGCATTCGGGTAGTCTGAAGTCACTTATTTAGAACGACAATGTGTGACTCAGGAGGTTGCTCTAATTCGCTCCAAAAAAATTTGGAGAATGGAACGAGAGTCAGCAAGCAGTTGGATAAGCCTCAATTTTTCTTGGAAAACCGACGTCCGTCTATAGACACAAGTAATTTATCTTTGCAGCGCAACCTTCAGTCTATCGTTATCAAAAATTTAAGGAATTTGGGAAACCTACTATTTGATCAGCATCTGGCTTTGATACAGCAGTGAGAATAATGTTTCCATTAAAACGCAGAAAATTCAATTTTTCCGAGAAGAGATCGGACTCGAATCGCTCAGAAAAATGGACTCCGAGTAGTGCCGATAGATTGGAGAAAAAAATTCTAATTCTTTGTCCCTTTCCGATTGGCGTAGCAGCAGGTCAAAGATTAAAGTACGAGCAGTACTTTAATGACTGGGAAATGCAAGGCTATACAACCGATGTATCTTCCTTTATGGATGTAAAGATGTGGAACATTGTTCATCTTCCTGGGCATCATATTGAAAAAATTTTTGGGACGATTCGAGGGGAAATTCGTCGTTTTAAAATACTCTTAAAACTGCGCGAATATGACTTAATCTATGTTTTTATGTGGGTAACCCCATTCGGAACAGCTCTCTATGAGCGAGTAGTAAGGAAGCTCGCAAAGCGTTTAGTCTATGACATTGAAGACAATATTTTGTTAACACAGACCAGACCATGTCTGACGTACCATCCTAATAGTTGGATTGCCTTCCTAAAGGGCCGAAGTAAAGCGCAATTTCTTGCCAGTTCGGCGGATTATGTTATTACTTCTTCACCATTTTTAAATGATGTTTGTCTCAATTTAAATAGCAAAAAGGCTTGCACTTATATTTCTTCTTCAGTCGACACCAACAGATTTCTACCGGCAAACAAGTATCTCAAGGGGGGGCCAGTTATCATTGGATGGACTGGAACTTTTTCGTCTCGGATTTATCTTGATAGCCTAAAAGAGGTACTTCTCATGCTAGCAAAGCGTGTTGATTTTAAATTGAAAGTGATTGGCAATTTCGACTATGAATTACCCGGTGTAGAGCTGGAAGTCGTGAGGTGGACGATCGAGACTGAGATTGAAGACCTGCAGACTATTGATATTGGCGTGTATCCATTGTTGTTCGACGAATGGGTACTCGGAAAAAGCGGTCTCAAAGCGATTCAGTATATGGCAATAGGTCTTCCGATAGTCGCTACTAATGTTGGCACTACTCCCCTATTGATTTCCCACGGAGTCGAGGGACTGCTGGTAAAGTCCCAGGAAGAATGGGTTAACGCTCTAGAAAAACTAGTCCTTAGTCCAGAATTGCGACGCGAGCTTGGGCAGGCAGCACGGAGAAAGGTAGTAGAAAAATATTCAACGAGAGCAGTAAGTAGCGCGTATCGAGGAGTTCTTAAAACAGTTATGGATAACGGAAAAGCATGAGCGAAAACAGAATTTATATTGCTGGATGCGGTGGTATGCTTGGTGAGGCATTTCATGAGGTTTTCTCGCCGAGTTTTGAACTGAAGTGTACTGATATAGATGTAAACGCTCACTGGCTGTCATTTTTGGACTTTCGAGATCTCGAGCTATATATGAACGACGTCCTCGAGTTTCGACCAGATTTCCTGTTTCACCTGGGCGCATTCACCGATCTCGAATTTTGTGAGCGTAATCCTGATGAGACTTATCGTACCAATACTCTCGCAGTTGAGAATGCTGTTTTTATCGCAAACAGTCTCAATATTCCATTACTCTATATATCTACGGCAGGTATTTTTGATGGCAAGAAAGAAGTTTACGATGATTGGGACATACCTCGCCCAATTGGGACTTACGCGAGGTCGAAGTGGGCTGCAGAGGTCTTTGTTACACAGACTGCCAATAAATATCTCGTCTGTCGCGCGGGATGGATGATGGGAGGTGGGCCAGAAAAAGACAAAAAATTTGTCCAAAAAATAATGCTGCAGTTGAAGAGGGGTGAGAAGGACCTCTTTGTCGTTGATGATAAGCTAGGGACGCCAACTTATACGTATGATTTCGCAGTCAATGTAAAAGCACTATTAGAGCGCCGATTATGGGGTTTATACAACATTGTGTGTAGTGGTATGACAAGCCGAATAGAAGTTGCGAAGGAAATTATAATGAGGTTAGGAGTTGAGAACTCTGTGAAAGTGTATCCTGTTTCTTCGGATTATTTTTCTGACGAGTATTTTGCTCCGCGTCCCGCTTCTGAGCGTTTGGAATCAAAAAAACTTAAATTACGAAACCTTTATTTAATGCGTGATTGGCGTCTTTGCTTGAAAGAGTATATTGAGAAAAGCTATTCTAGCTTTTTATGACTTATATAGAGAAGGGGTGACCTCAGTCACCGGATTATCTAGGTCTAATGTGTCCAGTTCGTGGGAGGAGGTCACTGCAAATGAACGCCTCGCTTTACACATGTTTACAGATTTTGTCGGTCTCTATATTCGAGAAAACCGAGCTCTCATGCGCCTTGCAGCTGTCTGAGACCATAACAATAATCACCACCAACGCTAACCAATTGATTTTGTTCAATAATTAACCGGACACTAGTGGCCAAAAAGCCCCAAAAATGAAGTAATGAGAGCAAAAAATGATTTTGAATTGGTTGACTAATAATCGTTTTCGGCGAGTGCACATTTTACGCAGATTGTTTCCTGCACTTAGGCCCTAGCTTAATGTCTGGTAACTGTCTTAATCAATAAACTCAGTAGTTTCTCGACAGCTAATCTTGCAAACGCAGTGGGAATCGATCAAGTAAAGTGCCGACCACCACAAAAAAACTAAGAGTGTTGTTTATTACTTACGACGGACTTCTCGATCCTTTAGGCCAGAGTCAGGTTTTGCCATATGTGATGGCAGTCAGGGAGATTTGCGAGACGCTACACATCGTTAGTTTTGAAAAAAAACACAATAAATTTTCTTGCGTCTCAACTACAACTTCCCTGTCAACCGCGAAAATAGCATGGACGCCGCTAAATTTTACCAAACGCTATGGAGTAATTGGAAAGTTATATGACGCGGTTAAGATGTTCTACTGTACATTACTAATCCTCCGAAAAGAGGATGTAAATTTAGTTCATGCTCGCTCACATCCACCAGCGCAGATTGCTGCACTTTTAAAGTGGATCTATGGCGTTAAGTTTATTTTCGATTTTCGTGGTCTTTGGGTTGATGAAAGAGTCGAGAAAGGCGGGTGGAATCTCGCGCATGCATTAGATCGTTTTCAGTTTAGAGCAAATAAATTTTTAGAAAAAAAAATTTTGTCGTTTTCTGATCATGTGGTTGTTCTTACAGAGGCAGTGGTTCCTGAAGTGAGACGCTTAGGTAGTTTAGAGCAGAGTCGATTCTCTACTATTCCGTGTTGCGCGGATTTCGATCACTATAAGATCCCAACTGCATCTCAGATCAGCTTAACTAGGCGAAGTCTAGGGATCGCCGAGAATGCTCTAGTTCTTGGTTATTTAGGCTCTGTCGGGGGTATGTATCGTTCCGACCGTTTTTTTAAATGTATAGAATACGTTAGCGAGTTCTACACTCAGTCGCGCGTTCTTGCGTTGACGCCCGATACTGGGGTTTTCAACGCTCTCGCGAAAAAATATTTAGATAAAAGTTTGCATGCAAACATAGTTGTGATGCACGCAGATAGAGAAAAAGTGGCCGAATATTTGCCTGTCATGAATATTTTATTATCTTTCGTAAAAGAAGGTTATGCTCGCTCTTCAATGTCGCCAACCAAGCTTGCGGAAGCGTTAGCTTGTGGAGTTCCTTTCATTAGCAGTCCCGGCGTCGGAGATGTAGAAGATATATTGAGAAAGGTTGATGGCGGGTATATCATTGACCCAGACGACGATAGTGCTTTAGCTTGGTTCTGTCAGAATATTCCCGAGATAATCAAACTTGGGGGTAGTCACTTGAGATTAAAAGCTGAACCAATACTTGGGTTAGGCTTGGCGAGGCAGAAGTATCGACAAGTTTATCGAGATCTCGCACAGCCTGAATTATCTGTCTCTAAAAATAACCCGGATGGTTAATCCTTCCCTCTCTGCTGGGGATCAGAAGTAGACAATGGGGGACTCTAGGGAAACTCCGATTAAGTCCGCTCATAATGCAACGATTTAGGATTGAGATTGTCTGATGTTCATATTCTTTTTCCTGGGGTAAGCGGTATGAGCCAGATGAGTTTCACCGATGCAGAGTACGGAA
>Ga0194118_10006214_pt1 | contig 12013 bp, 11 predicted proteins | sample TA2MahsurfametaG_2_FD_148662 | JGI IMG/M metagenome (GOLD analysis project Ga0194118, IMG submission 148662) | Freshwater microbial communities from Lake Tanganyika, Tanzania - TA2015013 Mahale N5 surface | ecosystem: Environmental > Aquatic > Freshwater > Lake | place: Tanzania: Lake...
CATAGGCCCGATTTCGGCCTTGGGGACAATGGCTGGTTAGGATTAAATCACCGATACCTGCAAAGGATAACATGGTTTCAGGATATCCTTTTTTTTCTTGAACAATCGCACTGATTTCCTTGGCACACAGGGTTAAAAACGTGGCCGACATATTGTATCCCATATTGCTTTGTTGCAATAAACCGTAACCAATGGCCATGACATTTTTTAATGCTCCCCACCAGGATACGCCGGTGACATCGGTGCTGGTTTCCAGCAAAATCCGCGAGGGAAACAGGCTTTTGGTTTGTACCAACACATCCTCGTTTTTACAAGCAAGGGTTATGCCACAAGGTAAGTGATGGGTGATTTCACTGGCAATATTAGGTCCGCTGATGACACCCAGCGTGGCCTTTGGAAAATAATGCTGAACACTCTGATACAGAGGATTGCCCGATGCATTATCCAACCCCTTGGATGCAATCCAAATGATATCAGGGGAAATGTTGGCCGACGCCATAACGCGACACAGCTGGCCCACATACTGAACAGAAACGGCAATAACGATGTGGGACTCTGGGCCCAGAGCATCTGTCAGACATGTGGAAGCACCCGGTTTAGGCGTACGATTCCACAAGGCAACAGAGTGACGGTTTTCTCTGATCAATTCAGCCAGGGCAGACCCCCATGCGCCAGCCCCGAAAATTTTAACAGAGGCGGGCAGAGTAGGGTGTAAAGGCATAGATCCTGAGCCCATAAATGATGGATCCTTTTTCAGAAAGGAAACTTATCCAACGGTGGCTGGATTGATTTTTTCTCTTAATTGAGATCCTGGGCGAAAGGTGGGTACCACAGAGGCTGGGACATGAATTTCTGCCCCCGTTGCAGGATTGCGTGCGGTACTGGCTTTACGATCGCGGGTACTGAAAATACCAAAACCCGTCAAGCGCACGTCATGGCGTTGCTGTAAATGATCGGATGTAATGTCGATAAAGGAATCAAGTACTTTTTCTACATCGCTTTGCGACATATGAAGATGATCGGCAATTTCTTTGACCAGATTTTTTTTTGTGATTTTTGACTGACTAGCAAGTGTATTTGTAACAGACATGGTTTGGCTCCTGAAAATGAAATGAATGGTGTAAGGGGTTAAAATTGAACTTTGACACCCACAATCGCCGTGTTCGTAAAATTAGATTTGCCTGGAACACCAGAAAAATCAAAACGTGTCAGTGATGGTATCATGGTACTGGTATATGCCCAATCAGGGTTATTCAATTTGAATGTTCCCAGTTCGACATACGGCACAACACCAGGCATGGCGTTGTATTGGGTAGACAGAATATACCCCTGGCAAGTGGCCTTTTCACTTTTGGTTTGGCCTTCCCCTAAAAATCCAGTTCTGACGCTGGATTGTAAATAGGACAAACTGATGCCATAGGTATCCCCGGTATACCCCAAAGACATATTAACGATTTGTCCGTTACCCGCAGCAGAGGCCACGTATTTTTTGGGTTCAAAGGTGGTGTCTGATCCATTGAATGTAATGGTTCCCGGCTTAATGCCCTCAGACACCTCATTGCCGTCTTCATCCAATATGATGGGATTGTAATCGTTTTTCAGCATATGGGATTTTCCGTTATGCATGTACTCGATTCCAAAGGAAATAGGACCCAGCGTGATGACGCCACCCAACTGATAGGCGTTGGTGTTAAAACGCTGTAACTCGTTACCGGTGAGTTCTGGCGATCCCTCTTGGGTGATTTTTCCGTCTACGGTAATTTGAGGGACTGCATCTTGGGGAAGCAGGGGTTTTTCTGGTTGGGTTTTGGCTGTGATTTGAACAAATGACAATCCAAAGCTGCCGTTATTCCATTGGGTTAAATAGTTAACGCCCCAGGCAATGCTGTTCAGATCAAAAGGTGAAAAAGCCTTACTCAGAGGGGAAGCCCCAGTGTTTAGTCCCATTTCACCCTGATGCATCGTATTGGGTGTATAGGAAACAGAGGCCTGTAACCCTTTCAGTATACCCTGCCTGATGCGCGCAGAAATATAGCGCACTTTGGTCGCTGTCCCTGTATATCCTGCAATACTGGGATAGAGTATAACCCCTGTGGTTTCTGGTAAAAACTTTCCAAAACCCGTCCCATAAAATGCTCCCGATCCTTGGGCCACGTCCCCTGCGCCCATGGGGGTGACATCTTCGACACCATAGGTGTTACCCAGAGCAAGCGTTCCAAATAGACCATTATCAAACAACAGGTAGGCCTCTTTGACCGCACCCCTGCTACCAGCCCCTTGGTTGATGTTATACGACCCCACCAACGATATGGTCCAATCGTCGACTTGTTTAGACGCTGTAATGGTGAATCTTGAACTGTTGATCAAGAACATGTTGCTGGCATTATAGGTGTTAAAAGGTGTGCTGTCTGTTTGAAACAATTTTTGAAATCCCTTACCAGAAAACAAAAAAGTTTGCTGTTTTTGATTTTGACCAAAAGGCATTTCAAACATCATTTTTCCGCTGAATACCACCTCAAACCCGTTTTTAGCAGAGGATAAGGATGGTGCTTTTGCCGGAGCATCCTCCGCAATCACACCAGTATGCAGTAAACAGCACAACGCTGCTAAAAAATGATAGCGCAACACACATGTTTGTTTGAAATACTTCAGTACGTGTATATCACGGGTTTTTCCAGAAAACAAGGGAAAATGCCTCTTTCTTACCGTTTTTTTTACAAATAACCTATAAAATGCGCCTTTTGCATCCACACATCCCCGTCCATATGAATTTTTAAAACAGAATCACCAGTTGTATTTCATGGGTTATTGGAATAACAGAGATGTCAAAAAATAGTTTAACAACAAGATGTATATACTGGATTGGACCACACTGCGGGTTGTGGACAAACCAACGCCTTGGGTTCCCCCTGTGGTATAGTATCCCTGGTAACACCCCATCAAAGAAATGGTCAGTCCGAACACACTGGCTTTGATCATGCCGGCCCCCAAATCGGCCCAGACCAGTACCTCTAAAATTTTGACGATATATTGGCTCCACATCATGGAACAATGGCTGGTGGCAATGATGCCGCCGCCTACAATACCCACCACATCAGCCAACAGGATTAAACAGGGCATGGCCAACGTGGCTGATACTATTCGCGGCACCACCAGATATCCCAAAGGATTAGTGGACAACGTCACCAAGGCATCAATTTGATCCGTCACACGCATGGTTGACACCTCGGCTGTCATAGACGACCCCCATCGACCGGCCATCATTAATCCACCCAATACGGGGGCCAATTCCCTGACAATGGACAAGGTTACGATGTGGGGCAAGGTGGCTTCGGCAGAAAAACTGGCAAAGGCCGATGCGCTCTGCAGGGCCAAAACCATACCCGTAAACAGGGCCGTTAAGGCCATCAAGGGAATGGATTGAAACGCCATGTCCCGCCATTGATTCAGAAAAAGGCATTTGTAAAATGGCCCCTGAATGGCGGCCGTTAATGTGAGCACGCAAAACCGGAAAAAGGAAAGGGATTGACAAAAAATCCAAAAGGCATCTTTGATGCTCTGATATATTTTTTTCAGTATAAAAAAACCCTGGGACATAAAATGTTTCATGCATTGCGCTTGTTCTTTATTTATACGCACAGATTGGGGAAAAGGCTATGTCTTTGCTGGCCTGTTCACAGGATCAAACGCGCCACATTCAGGCCATCCATTGCCCACCATTGACGTCAATGGTGGATCCTGCAATGAACGAGGCCGGTTTAGAGCATAAAAACAGGATCAAATCTGCAATTTCCTCTGGTATACCCACACGTTTCAAGGGGATAGATTTCATGCATGATTCCAAAATATTTGGGCAAACCCGATCAACATCATCGGTGCGAATATGACCTGTGGCTACCATATTGGCTGCAACGCCATAGGTGCCGACTTCGTGGGCCAATGCCTTGGTGAACCCCATAATTCCCCCACTGACAGTGCTGGTCATACAGGCCGATTTTGAACTGCATACGCCATGAAAAGACCCCACCGTAATGATACGGTCATAGCCCTGGCGACACATATTTTCCGTTACACAATGGGTCAAGGCAAACATGCCGTCCAATGGAATATTTACACCCGATTGCCATTGCCGCAAGGTGCTGTGATTGAGCGATTGATTTGGATAAGCGCGTACATGGTGAATGAGAACAGAGATGTGGCCCCAGTGGTTGGAACTATCCGATACGGCGCTTTGACAATCTGACCAAGAGGACAGAGACCATTCCATAATGGGAATACCCGTTTCTGCTGTAAAAGAGCGCGCCAAAGACCAATCATTTTGATGATGTGCCACCACCATATACCCCTGTGCATGCAGGGTTTGTCAAATGGACGCCCCGATGGCTTCAGTGCCGTGGGTTACCAGCGCTATTTTGTTGGCAGAAGATTCTTGGCTCATTCAGTTCACCATTCCAGCGTTGAATTGCTGGACAAAATAGGGGTCCATTAAAGATTGGTTTTCAATCAGATTAACCCCTGAACATGCCAGTCCAGCCACCAGATACACCCCCCCCAACAGTCCTATTATTTTTGACATCATTGTGGAACGTTTTGTGGGCTATGTTGTTCCACGTTATCATGGTGAGTTTAAAAAACCATCAATGACAAATGTGAGGGGTTTTCCTTAAAATATCTAATAAAAACGATGTAAATCATCCTGCGGCCCCAAAATCGGATGTTATGCTGGTGGTACTGGGTGAAACAAACATGGCCCGGATGCCAAATAAATCCATACCACCGGACACACCGGCATAATCCTTCATCAGGGCAGAGGAATTTTGAGCACTGGTGGACAAAATGGCCAAATATTCTGGTGGCATGCCTTTTAGAGACAAGGTACCATTGGGTGATCGATGGCCCGACAGTTCTGGATTGGAAAAGAGTGTCATGTCCTTGGTCGTGAACATCGTACGCGATGAAGGTGACCGGCGCGTGTGTGTATCCTGTCCCAATTGGTTCAAACACACGGGTTTCCAACACTCCGACAGCTGGTGCTTAGATTTCCCCCCACTTTGCCTTGGCAACCCAACGGTATTGAACCGGTCGGTATTGGATTCTGTTGGTGTTAACCAAACATCGCATTGAACGGCCTGGGTTAAGCCCAGCAACACCATGTATTTAAAAAATAGATGTCTCACTTTTTCAATTGTTTTTGAAATATTTATTGAATTATGGTCCTGAAAAATATAAAAATGCATCTATTTTGCAGAATGGTTTCTGTTGTTCTTCAAAAAATGACACCCCAATGTGGCCAGGCGTTTAGACCACATCAGCATGTCCGACTCCGAGCACGTGTTTGAGGATATACCGTACAGTGGTGCTGTGGATTGAGAAATAACATGTCCGTGGCGATTCACCCAGTGATGCCCCCCTGTATCCAGCCAGGCTGTTTCTTGCAGTTCTGGGTCTAGCAGGTCAAAAAAAGAGATTGTAAACACCGGCCAATCGGGTGTGGCTACTCCTTTGGTAAAGGATTGACCGGCTCTGGTTGCGGTAAAGGGCCCCGGTTCATTTAATGTCGCCATACTGGTGATGGTATAATGGTGGGGTAATTGGTGCCAAAGGGTGGGCAATACGACTTCGCAGGCAGGCTTGGGGTCGGAATGTATAACCCATGCCACAGGCTGTAATGAATCAGGGTGAAGACGGGGCGTTTGATCAAGGTTCGTTGAAATCAGGTCGTCTTTCTGCCATATCGCTATGGCCACAAGGGGAAAAGTCAACAGAGTAAGAATATGGGACATGGGAATAAAACACAGGTGATTTGGTCTGACCATACCAATGGATAGAGACGGATGCAATCCTGTGGGATGCCCAGAGGAAGAAAACTCCCTCTGGTTTTTGGCCCATTAACAACAAGCCGCCGATCTTACATGCAGCATGCAGAAGTGTCGCATGGGTTGCAAGAAGTGTCCAGAATCACTGGCTTTGCACAGGGGTCGCACTTTACGACAACAGGCGTGGCACATGGTCTGCATGCAGGCGCCAAATTGACGGTGGCCATTTTTTGACCACATGCGTCTTTATTGATGCAAATATTTGTTGCGAACTGTTTTGTGTTTAAACTGTTTGTGGCAATGGTGACGACCTGTGATGAGCATGGCGATACGGCGAAAGATTCGGCGTTAACGCTGAATGCGCAAGATAACAGGGCCAAAGTGGCGATTAATTTTTTCATGAGAATTCTCCTTTTTTGTATTTTTAAAAATAGCTGTTAAAAGCTCTATGTGTATTTTATTATATAATATTTGAAAAAATTCTGAACAATACATACTAAATCAGGATTATTTGTATTTTTTGGTTTTTAGGTGGTTTTTTGATGTTTTCTTAAAACCACGCATCACCAGAAAATATTGGAAAAGAATGGCAATGCTGTATCCATTGACCACTGTGTGATTTTTGTAAACAATAAGAAATGATATTGGTTGGGATGTAGGTGTGTTTTGCAAATTCAAAAGCTGGGCTTTCATGGTGTTCATGGCGTTATGTTTGGTTGGGTGTTCTAAAAGCCGGTATTACGATCCATTGATCAAACAAACCAAAGCATCTTATCGTGCATTAACGACACCTGTTAATCCAGCCTTTGCATCCAAAACATCCCCTGTATATCAGCCCCCATATTCGGCTTTGCCGCCGGCATTTTATCAAAAAGTATCCTTGTCTTTATCGGGTCAAATTCCGTTAAAACAAGCCTTTTTTGAATTGGCTCGTCAGGCCGGATTGAATATTATTTTGGAATCCAGTTTTCCGAAAAAAAGCAATTTTTTATTTACGGCCCATCAACAGCCACTGATCGATGTTTTGGAAAATTTGTGTTTGATTGGAAAATTGCGTTATACAATCAATAATAATGCGCTGTATATTGGAGCCGATCGACCGCATTTGAAAAATCACAACGTTCAATTTTTACTAGGGTGTCGCAAAACCCAAACCCAAACATCCGTCAAAACCGATATTTATTCCAATGGCATGACAGGATCAAAAAACGTGCTGGATAATGGGGCCAATATTACCCTGAATACCAGCCATACGGTGGATTTTTGGGAGGAATTAGAACGCACCATTGCCATGGTGTTGAGTACGGATGAAATCAAGAACAAACCACGCTATTCCATCAATCGCTATGCTGGGATTTTGTCCGTCTATGGCACTCAGGCCCAACATCGTCAGATCGAGGGGTATTTAAAACAATTGCGTCAAGCCACCATGACGCAAATTTTGGTCGAGGCAAAGATCATAGAAATCGATTTATTCGAAGATTATCAAAATGGCATCGACTGGTCTGTGTTCATCAATAAAGTCAAAAATGGAGTAGGTATTCAGCCGTTAATCACCGCAGCGGGAGCCGCATCAGGAGGGGGTGTATCGGCCGTCATGAAATCCAATGCCGAGGGGCGCTCTGTGGTTTTGCAAACGGATCAACTGGAGGCGGTGGTGAATTTGATGGAAGAATTTGGCACCATTCGTACCTTGGCCAACCCGCGACAAACCGTGATCAATAATCAATCTGCGGTATTAAAAGTGGCGCACAACGAAGTGTTTTTTGATCCTGAAATTCAGGACGACAGCTTTGCCAACGGTACAGGACCATTGACATCAACCCGCCAGCGGGTGCGCAGCAATATTCAAACGGTGCCCATTGGTTTGATTTTATATGTTCATCCATCCGTGAATTGGGAAACGGGTGATATTATGGTGTCATTGCATCCCACCATCTCTCGGGTACAAAAAACGGTGGCCTGTCCAACATTGTTTGGAGCATACACCCCTGTTCCAGGCAGAGATCATGGAAAAAACATGGCCGAATATTACGCGCAATTGAATGCGTCTTGCCAGGTTCCCATTGTGCAAATCAGGGAAATGGATTCTGTTATTGTGGCCAAAGAAGGTCAAGTCATTGTCACAGGTGGATTAATGGAGGAACGAGTCAGTATTAATGATCGCGGTACACCGGGAATATCGGCATTACCTGGAGTAGGGGACCTATTTACCCATAAAGGCAAAAAACGCCAGGTAACAGAGCTGATTATTTTGTTGAAATTGACCATTGTTCGGGATGGAAACACCATCACCCCAGCCGATCAGCGCCTGTACACCTGTTTTACTGCCGATCCACGGCGTGTCAATTTACACTCAAAAAGCCAAGGACGTGGGGTGATTGCGGCGTAATTCCATACCGATGGGAGCATGATCGCTGGGTTGATGTTGCCCCCGCCAATGTTGGGAAACCCAACTGTGGAGCAACAGATCACTCGCCCAGGGGGATAACAGATAATAGTCAATACACAGTCCGTGTTGTTTTGGCCATGCGGCCCCCTGATATGCCCACCATGTTGCAGGGTTTTTTTGCATTGGGATGCGCCATTGGGCCACTGTCCACCCAGTCCAGAGGATTTGACGCAACAATCTGCGCTCTGGAATCGAGAACATCGCACGATTGCGCCACCATTCGGCATCCCATACGTCCTCATCGTTCAGGGCCACGTTGAAATCGCCGCCAATAATCGTTGGCATTGTGTCTTGAACATAAGGTTCGATATGGCGGGATAATCCCTTTAAAAAAGCCAACTTTTCCCCAAAGGCAGGTCGATCAAAATCTTGACCTTGGGGGATGTATAGGCAACAGAGCCGCAAACCATGGGTTACGGCTTGGATACAACGTGCGGCACCTGTGCCATTTAAATCCAAACGCACCACGTTTGACAGAGGCCAGCGGGATAAAATGGCCACACCATTATAGGTTTTTTGCCCCCAAAATACACTGTAATAGCCCATATTTTTTAAGGATTGTTCCGGAAAATCTGCATCAATCACCTTGGTTTCTTGCAGCAAAGCAATGTCAATTCCCTCTGTTTTTAACCAAGATTGCAGCAAAGGCATGCGTACACGCAAAGAGTTAACGTTCCAGCATCCAACGCGTACAACAGGGGGCATGATGGTCATGATGAGGAGGTGTGTGAATCGGTCTGGTTTTACGATATCATACTTGATGAATGATAAAGGATGCGTGTGTGTTACGAACCTATCAACAGGATTTAGTTAAACTGTTGCGTATTATGATTTATGATGGTGCTGCCTTGGCCTTATTGGGTCTCAGTCTGTTTTTGGCGGTGGCTTTGATGTCTTATAACCCCATGGACCCGTGTGCAGATGTGGTTGGTTCCCAAGAGGTGCAAAACAGCATGGGTGCTGTGGGGGCGTGGATTTCCTCGTTTTTATTTCAATTTTTTGGTCTGGGGGCTTGGGGGTTTCCTCTGGTGTTTATGGTCTGTTTTTATCAATTATCCAAAGGAAAAGCCATTGAAAAAACATTAGGTTATGGTGTTTTGTGCTGTGTGATGATGGCAGTGATGATTCCGACCCAGATCAGTGACTATGCGTGCGCTGTGGGCGTGATTTCCCAGGCGTGGATACCGTCTTATTTGTGGACGGCTGCCATTATTGTATTGGGATTGATTTGGGGGTTGATGCGCTGGAAACCGTTGCGTTATGTGGAAAAAATTGTGCAGGCCGCAGAGGAAGAAGCTCCGCCCGTCATTAAGGCCCCGCCTAAAAGGGTTCAAAGACCATTAAAGGTCAGTACGGCGCTGCCTCCTTTGGACTTGCTAAAAGATCTTGTGGTATCCAAGGCCGATCGTCGTGGTGAAATTCATATTGATCGGTTACAAGAAGTTCTAGAAGATTTTGGGGTAAAGGGAACCGTGTTGCGGGCCAATCCTGGACCTATTGTCACGCTGTATGAATTAGAGCCTGCTGCAGGGGTAAAATCATCGCGTGTGATCAGTTTGGCTGATGATATTGCCCGATCCATGAGTGCGCTGTCTGCTCGAGTAGCCGTTATTTCTGGTAAAAACTTAATTGGTATTGAATTGTCCAATATCCATCGGGAAATGGTGTATTTAAAAGATTTACTGGGGTCGGCGGCATACAGTGATTTTCAGGCTCCATTGGCGTTAACTTTGGGAAAGGACATCAGTGGAAATCCTGTGATTTCGGATTTGGCAAAAATGCCTCACGTTTTGGTGGCAGGAACCACGGGTTCTGGAAAATCGGTGGGTATTAATAGCATGATTTTGTCCCTGTTGTATCGTCTCAGCCCAGAACAATGCAAAATGGTGATGATTGACCCAAAAATGCTGGAATTATCGGTTTATGATGGTATTCCGCACTTGCTGACTCCTGTGATTACTGAACCCAAAAAAGCCATTATGGCCCTGAAATGGGTGGTGCAAGAAATGGAAAATCGATATCGTTTGATGTCTCAAGTCGGCGTGCGCAACATTACAGGATATAATCAGAGGTTAAAAACAGCCCAAAAGGAAAAAGAACCCATCGTACGGCAATTACAGGTTGGATTTGACGAGGAGTCCAGACCGGTCTTAGAAAACCAACAATTGGACGTGGCCGATATGCCGTTTATTGTGGTGATTGTGGATGAAATGGCGGATTTAATGATGGTTGCGGGCAAAGAGGTCGAGGTTTTGGTCCAGCGTTTGGCTCAGATGGCACGTGCGGCAGGCATTCATATTATTATGGCTACACAACGGCCATCGGTGGATGTGATTACAGGAACCATCAAAGCAAACTTTCCAACACGCATCAGTTTTCAGGTGACATCAAAAATTGACAGTCGAACCATTTTGGGCGAACAAGGGGCAGAACAATTGCTGGGGCAGGGGGATATGTTGTCTATGGCGGCAGGTGGCCGTATTATGCGGGTGCACGGGCCTTTTGTCAGTGATGGTGAAATCGAAGGCGTGGTAACGTTTTTAAAACAATTGGGCCAACCCCAGTACGTAGACATGACGGTGAGAGAAGATTTTTCCGACGCGTCCTCTGGCGAAGATGGAGGTGATGATTTATATCGTCAAGCCATAGAAATTGTGCGCCGAGACCGTAAAACGTCCATCAGCTATTTGCAGCGACAATTGCAAATTGGGTACAATCGTGCAGCTCGATTTATTGAACAGATGGAAAAAGACGGCATTGTGTCAGAGGCCAATCATTTAGGAAAAAGAGAGATTTTGGGATGATATCCTGAAAAAAATCTGCTTTTTGAATGGGTTTGCCCCCTTTTTTACCATAGTATTTTCATAAAAATGTGATTATAATGATGAGTATGTGGCGGGCGTAGCTCAGTTGGTTAGAGCGCTAGGTTGTGGTTCTAGAGGTCGCCGGTTCGACCCCGGTCGCCCGCCCCATGTTTTACACAATCCATTGTTGTATTCCTGTGATGTTCAGCGTAAAATCTTGTCAAAATCATAGGCAGGATTGGATATGATTCATCAATCGGAATCAGTCAAACCGGTATCCCTGGGGCATGTGGGTATTATTGGATTATCTGGACGCATGGGGCAACGCATCGTGTCTGCCTTGGAAAAACAAGGAGGATTTCAATGCATTTTGGGGTATGATCGTCGATCGGATAAACCAGGGGAAAGCCTGAATTTTTGTGCCAGTTTGGATGAATTGTTCGAAAAATCCAGTGTTGTGATTGATTTTTCCACGGCCAGTTTGTTTCCAAATATTCTGAATGCGGCATTACACAATCCCAAACCCATGGTGATTGGGACAACGGGCATTGAGCCAAACATGCTGAGCCGTATAGAGGTCATAGGGTGCAGCGTCCCCATTGTGGTGGCACCGAACACCAGCTTGGGGGCTGTGATTCAGCGATGGATGGCTGGAAAACTGGCCGCCATTTTGCCTAACACCTATGACATTGATATTGTGGAACATCACCATCGCCATAAGCAGGATGTGCCATCGGGTACAGCCCATGCTTTGGCCGATGCCATGATTCATGGGAAAAAAGATCAGGGCCAGGATTTCAGCACGGGACCAACCACGTCACCCAGACAGAGTGGGCGTATTGAAATGCATGGGTTGCGCTGTGGTCATGTTTTTGGAATGCATGAAATTATTTGGACGGGAACGGAAGATCGTTTGGTTTTGGGACATACGGTTTTTTCAC
>Ga0194118_10006231_pt1 | contig 11980 bp, 9 predicted proteins | sample TA2MahsurfametaG_2_FD_148662 | JGI IMG/M metagenome (GOLD analysis project Ga0194118, IMG submission 148662) | Freshwater microbial communities from Lake Tanganyika, Tanzania - TA2015013 Mahale N5 surface | ecosystem: Environmental > Aquatic > Freshwater > Lake | place: Tanzania: Lake Tanganyika...
TCTATTCAACAAGAATCAATTGATAATTTAATATTTAATTATGTTCATAAAAAATTTAGTGATGCATTATTTGCTATTAATTCAGTTGATAAATAAAACATATATAAAAAAATTGATATAAATATTAAAAAAAATAATTGGTAATGATTTATGGAATTGTATGGATAATAGTATAAATCCTAAACAACAAAGTCAAGAAAAAAGTTCTCAAACAAAATTAACCAAAGATGAAGATTTAGCATTATTATCAAATATGTTTGGAGCATATTTAGCAACACATGGTAATAATCTTGATTTGCTTCCTATTCAATTAAGTAGAAAAAAATAATTTTCTTTAATTTATATATGAATAAATATTATTTATATATAGTTAATACAAAAAAATCAATTCTATTATCTAGCTCAGACTCCAAAACAGAATTAAGAGAAAAAGGTCTTAAAACTGTTGGAGATAAAATAGAAAAATATAATGGATTATATTTATATAGAGTTAAAATTATGAAGGTTCTTAAAAAAGAGTTGTTAAAAGAAGAAAATAGAACAATAAAATTAATTGGTGGTCCATGGGTAGCAATTATTGAAAGAATTTTAATTGATCATAATAATAGAAGAACCAAGTTAAAATCTGTAGATGTTCATAAAAACACTCGCATTTATTTTAGTGAAAAATATTTTAAAAAATATGATTCTATTCAACAAGAATCAATTGATAATTTAATATTTAATTATGTTCATAAAAAATTTAGTGATGCATTATTTGCTATTAATTCAGTTGATAAATAAAACATATATAAAAAAATTGATATAAATATTACTTGTTTTTAATTAAAAGATTTATAATGTCAATCAATACAATTGTTAAAGAATATGGAATATTATTTCCAAAACTCATACCTTATATTAAAAGTCAAAAAATTTATTCTGAAAAAAAACAATTAACCAAAAATGAGATTCAATCTCTTATTTTTAATTACTTAAAATTTGAAGAATGTCGGGACAAGTCAGGTCATAGAACAAGTTTCAATCAGATTCAAAAATTAAGGTTCAATAATATCGTCAATGATATTTCAAGAAATTTATCTTCAAATAAATCTTATTTAGAACTAAAAAATAACACAAAATTTTTTATAAGAAAACAAGATGAATTTCATTTTCTTTTGGTTTGTAGTATATATGATTATCTTAAAAAAAATGAGCATAATGAACTACTTGATGAATTTTTTATAGAAACTGAAGATGATTTATTTGTTAACGAAAGTCTAGTTCAAATTGAATGTTCTGAAAAAACTAAAGACGGTAACCATTATAGAACTGATATGAGTTTTACTATTAATTCTAAGAAAATTGTTGTTGAATATTTAGAAAAACAACATGAAAGAGATAAAGATTTAGATTATCCTTTTGAAAAAACAAGAGCATTCAATCTTTTGTTTAATAATAAAAGTGTTAATAATGAAATTGTTCATATTAGTTATTTTTGGGATCGCAATTACGGTGATAAAAAATATTATAAAAACTTTGTCACTAAATTATGTAAATTAATGGTTGACTATTGGGATATTTCAGACAAAGATAAATATACAATTAGAAAACTAACAAAAATAGTTGGGAGTGAATCATTAGCTAAACAAATTTATAAGGCTCATACTAATAAAAATAAACCAATAATTGATATTGATGATATTAATTCAATAATTAATTGGAAAAAATCTAATAGTAATGAACTTTGGTATGTAGAATTCAAAAATATAATTAAAAATTATATTGATGAAGTTAATAAAAATAAACAAGTTAGTGCATTTGATGATTCAGATGATGAAGAATCTGATGATAAAAATGAAATAACATCAGATAAGTTTTATCAAGTTATTGATAATCAAATATATTTAACACAATCAGGACTTCATTTGTATATTAGTGTTGAAAAAGATTATCTAAATGATTACACCGAATATTTTAGATTAAGGAAATTTTACGAAGACATAACTCAGGGTTTGGTAGATATATTAAGCGATTATAGAATGAAAGAGCTTGAATTAAAACAACAATTTATAGCAGGATTAGAATAATTTATTTAATTTATTTTTCTACATTAAATTATTAATGTCGAAAACTATTGAAGATACTTATGTTAAATTATCACCAATAGAACACGTACTAAAAAAACCAGGTATGTATGTTGGTGATTTGGATTTTAGATCAGAAAAACAGTTTGTTTATTTAGATGATAAAATCATCGAAAAAGAAATTAATTGGTCACCAGGTTTATATAAAATAGTTGATGAATTAATTGTCAATTCTTACGATCAATCTTTAAGAGATGAAACACTAGAAAATATATCAGTAGATATAAATACTAATTCATTTACTATTTTTAACGATGGTATTGGTATTGATGTTGTTAAACACCCTACTCATCAAATTTATATTCCTGAATTAATTTTTGGTAATTTATTAACTTCAACTAATTATGATGAAAGTGAACAAAGAATAACAGGTGGAACTCATGGTTTGGGAGCCAAATTATCAGCAATTTTTTCCAAAAAATTTACCATTGAAGTGTGGGATAATAAAAGATTCCTTTATTATAATCAAACATTTGAATCTAACTTATCTAAAATTAACAAACCTAAAATAGAAAAATATAATCAAAATAAAGGTGGTGTTAAAATATCAATAGAACCTGATTTTGAAAAATTTAAAACAAGTAGTTTTTCATTAGATATGATTAATCTATTAAAAAGAAGAGTAGTTGATTTAATTGGTTTATGCAGAAAAGAAATTAAAATTAATTTAAATTCAAAACTAATTCCAAGAATAAATGATTTTGATTCATATTTACAATTATATCAATCAGAACAACCTTGGATTATAGGTCGTTGTATTAAAAATCAACATTGGGCTTTTGCTATTAGATTTAATGATGGTAAAGATATTAGTCCTCAGTCACATATATCATTTGTTAATGGTATTTATACTAATCGTGGAGGAAAACATGTTGAATATTTAATTGATTTATTATTAGAAAAAATGCAAAAAATAATTAGTCCTGAATTAACTAAAAAATTAATTAATGATTATGTTACTATTTGTTTGAAAGCGTCAGTAATTAATCCAACATTTAATTCTCAAACTAAAGAAGAATTAAATACTCCAGTTACTAAATTTGGTTTTGAATGTAATATATCTGATAGTTTTTGGACTGATTTAAAAAATTCTAATTTAGTTAATCAACTTAAACAAGTTGTTTCATTATCTAATCAAAAAATATTATCCAAATTAGATGGCTCTAAAAAAAGTAAAATAAAAAATCTTCCCAAACTTGAAGATGCTAATTTTGCCGGAACTAAAAAGTCATTAGATTGTGTTCTAATTTTAACCGAAGGTGATTCGGCTAAAGCTACTGCTATATCTGGCATTTCTGCTATTCCAAATGGTAGAAATTTTTGGGGTGTTTATCCATTAAGAGGCAAATTATTAAATGTTCGTGAAGCATCAACTACCCAAATTAATGCTAATCAAGAAATAACTGATATTAAAAAAATATTAGGTTTAAAATCAGGTACTCAATATAATAAAGATAATATTTCTGAATTAAGATACGGTGCTGTTATGATTATGACCGATGCTGATGAAGATGGTTCTCATATTAAAGGGTTAATTATTAACTTTTTCGATTACTTTTTTCCAACTTTATTAGAGGTTCAGGGTTTCTTAAGAATATTAGTAACTCCATTGGTTAAAGCTACTAGATCAGATAAAGTTATGAATTTTTCTAATTTAAGAGCTTATAAAATTTGGAAGGATAAAACAACAGAAAGTCATTTATGGAAAATTAAATATTATAAGGGTTTGGGTACATCAACTAGTAAAGAAGCTGGTGAATATTTTCAATCAATAAAATCAAATACCATAGATATATTAGATACACAAAAAAATGGTGCTAATCCTGATATTAAATTAGCTTTTGCAAAAGAAAAAGTTAATGATAGAAAAATATGGTTATCAAATTATAATCCAGAAAATATACTACAATTAGAACCACCTTCTACTATTACAATTAAGGAATTCGTTCATCAAGAATTAATACATTTTTCAAACTATGACAATATCAGATCTATTCCTTCAATAGCTGATGGATTAAAACCTTCTCAACGTAAAGTATTATATGCTTGTTTAAAAAGAAACTTGTATAATGAATTAAAAGTAGCTCAACTAGCTGCCGCTGTAGCTGAAATATCAGCTTATCATCATGGTGAACAATCTTTAGTTTCTACAATTATCAATATGGCTCAAAATTTTGTTGGATCTAATAACTTGAATCTATTAATACCACAAGGTCAGTTTGGTACTAGATTGATGGGAGGTAAAGATCATTCTTCAGCTCGTTATATTTATACTATGCTTGAATCATTTGTAAATAAAATATTTATTAAAATTGATGGGGAATTATTAGAATATTTGGATGATGATGGAATGCAGATAGAACCAAAATATTATTTACCTATAATTCCAATGATATTAATTAATGGCGCTGAAGGTATTGGTACTGGATTTTCTACTTTTATTCCTAATTATAATCCAGTTGATGTAATAAATTGGTTGATTAATAAATTAGAAGGTAAATCTAATAAAATTAATTTGATACCTTATTATAAAAACTTTAAAGGTAAAATTATTAAATATGATGATACAACATGGGTCAGTGAAGGTATTATTGAAATCGATGAAAAGAAGAATGAATTGATTATCAAAGAATTACCTCTTAAAATGTGGACTAATGATTATAAAGAATTTTTAGAAGATTTTATATATGAACAAAAGAATGAATTATTTAAATCATACAATAATTTAAGTTCTGATATTGAAGCAAAATTTGTATTAAAATTTGATTCAGATAATTTAAATAAAATAAATGAAATGTTTCAATCTACAGATTCTGATAAATTAAATGTATTGTTGAAATATTTAAAGTTATATAAAACAATAAAACAATCAAATATGAATTTATATAATTATGATTATCAAATTAAATCATATAAAAATCCAGAAGAAATTATAGATGAATTTTATAAATGGAGAATTGGATTTTATGATAAAAGAAAAGAACTATTATTAGAAAATATTAATAAAGATATTAAATTATTATCTAATCAAATTAATTTTATAGAATTAGTAATTGAATCAGATGGTAAGATATTTAAATATGATGAAAATCAAATGAATAAATTTTTAGAATCAAAAAAGATTATTCAAATAAATAAATCATATGATTATTTAATAAATATGACTTTTAAACAATTAACAAAAGCTAATTTAGAAAAACTAGAAAATAAATTAAAAGAGTTTAAAGCTGAACATAAAAAAATAAGCTTATTAACCAATAAAGAAATATGGTTAAATGATCTAAATCAACTGAAATCTATAATTAATCTTTAATATATCTTTTTCCAGTAAATGATTTTTGAGGATTATCATAATTAATTTCTTTGTTCAAAATATTTTCTCTTATATTATCAATACTTAATTTTATTTTATTTTGGGTTCTTTCCGTTATTTTATTTAAAATATTATTCATAACTTTTTCAACACTTTCTTTTTTATTAAATTTTTCAATATATTGTTCAATTAAATTTCTAAAACATACACAATCCCAACAATGATCTAAATATTCATGATTAATATTTGTATTATAATAACTAGGTCTTAAAACTCGATTAAAAAAGTTCATTTGTGATTGATATTCATGAACATCATATGTTTTCTTTTTTAAATTTGTTGTTAATAATATTCTAGTTTCTGTTGTCATTACGGGTCCATATGGTTGAAAATAGATTGGTCCATCATAATAATCATACTTTTTTTCATTAAATGGGCATCTAAATTTAAAAAATGAATAATCTGGTTTAATAATATTATGCCATATTATATTATTTTCTTGATCTTTCATAACAGCTTCATCTGTTGTAGCTAATCTTATATCAGAAAAAAATAATAATTTATCTTTTCTATTTTTGAATTGTTCTTTATATTTTATAGCTTTTGCTTCAGTCATAAATTCATTAGTACATTCTAAGACTTGTTTATGTTTATGTAAAGCTGGATGAAAATATTGAGGATCTGTTAAATACCATCTAGTGTTCGGAAACATTTCACATAGAATCAAAATATTATCACCTCTTGCTGATCCTGGATAAATTATATGAACTATTTCATCAGTTGATTCAATAGTTTCTAATAAAAAAATTATAGTTACTAAAAACATTTTTAATTGACCATAATGAACAACTGTTTTTGGTTTCGGAGGAATTGCTTCATAATCTGGTACTTGTGGTAATTCCTGTAAAGTTTTAATTAATTTATCTTGATAAAAATTATCCATACTTCTAAAACTATCAATATTATTATTTTGTGGTTCTTCCCAGTCTTCTTTAGCTGTACCATAAATTAAACCCTTAGTATTACATTTATGATTGCACTTTAATTTCATTATATTTTTAAGATCTTTCTGATAAGCTTTTATTATAATTTGTTCTTGTTGTAAATTTGACATTTTATTACCAATTTTAAATAAATTTTTTTTTAAAAATTCTTGATAACATGATGTACAATTTAATAAATTAGTTAAATTACAGAAATATTCAGTACAATGAGGATTATCATATGCTATTTTTAATTGTTCATTATTTAATTTACATAAACCTAAATAAAATTTATTATTTTCTATTTTCTTTGGAAAAATTTCTGATTGATGATTATTACTATTATTTTTATAATCCATATATATAATTTATAAAATTATTTTATTCTTTTTAATTTATTTTATTAACTGCTTCATTTGTATCATATGTATTTAATGGATATTTTTTATCTCCTATATATAATTTTATTGGTTTTGAATCAGATACATAGACAAATCCATCATTTGAACCAATTCCAAAACCATCTTTTGTTTTGTTTATTCTAATATTTTTATTCCAGTTAATTTGATTTATACTGTGATGATCTAATAAATCATTAACTAAATATTTGTATGTTTTATGACATTTTGTTTCAGATGATTTGTCAATATTTCTAAATATAAAAATAGCAATTGCACCAACTAAAGATATTGTAGTATTATAAAATATTTAGAAAAATATATTCGTATTTATTCTTAAATTTTAATATATCTAATTTATATGCAGTATATCCAAATTGATGGAACTTTTACATATGCTCAAAATATTAAAGAACTAAAAATTGGAGATATTATAAAATTACGAATTAATCCTTCAAATAGAATTAATAAAGATGCTATAGGTGCTTATACTGTTACTGGCTCTAAAATTGGTTACATTCCTTTTAAATCTAATCAAATAGATATTAAAGCTAAATATATAGTTAGTAAAATTAATTTAACTCAAGATCATCCATTACTATTAATCGCTAGAGATTTTGAACAATCTAATTTTATTTTGACTGAACCAGATTTTATTAAAGAAAATAAATATCAAGGTTTAATTATTAATAGAACTGATAGTGATTTGAAAGATTTTAAGAAATATCTAGAAGTGTCAAAAGTTTTAGTTCAAGACATTGGTATTGAATATAAGGATGAAAACTTTATTAACTTAATTATAAAAACTGATGATTCAATAAATAGATTTTATACAATAACTAAAAAATATTATGAAGAAAATGTTTTTAAATATGATGAATTTTTTAAGTTCAAATTAATACCTAAATGTATTTATCAACCATTTCAAATTCATAGATTAGAAAGTTATATTGAAAAAAAATACAAACCAATTGATAAATTAGTTAAATCTAAGAAATTTAAATTAGAAAATATATTTGATGATTTTAATGAAGATTTACCAAATTATGGTTTTGAAACAATAACTGATACTAATTTAAAAGTTATTGATAAAAAATTAAATGATATTAATCTAATAAAACTTATTATAAGATATAATATAAATCCATATCCTTACATTAATCCTAATTATGATGCTATTAATTTAGATCTATTAAAAAATATGTTTAATGATTTAAAAATTGGTGGTTTATGTTATAATCATAATCTAAAAAAATATTGTCATATTGATTTACATGATGATACTAATATTATTGATATAGCTACTGATAATAGTGTTAATAAAAAAATATTTGTTGAATTATTAATCAAATCAATAATTAGTAATAAACAAATTATAAATATTTATAATCCAATTAAGGGAATTATATTTAGATATGAAATAAATCAAGATATTAAAGATAAATTACTAGAATTAGTATCTTAAGGTGTACTATAACTTGATAGAGAATAGTTTCCTTTAACATGTGAATCTTATAGTCCTGGTCCTCGCACTGGTTTATGTAATTGTGCTAAATTACCTAATCTTATTGGTGAGCTTAATTCTGCTGGTCCTGATGTTTGTGCTAAATTTGATAATCCTAGTGTTGCAGGTTCTGATGTTTGTAATTGAGCTAAATTAGCTAATCCTGAGCTATATGCTGCTGATCCTGGCTGACTTGAATGTAAAAAAGATTCAGGATTAGATCCAAATAAACTTCTTGCTACACCACCAAAATCAGTCCTTATACTTGATTGTGTTTGCGGTTTAAAACTTAATTCAGGTCCTATTATATCAGGTCTTGAAGATTGAGATAATTTTAATAATATTTTATCAATTATTCCTATTTTTTTTTCATCAGCATTAGTTTTTTCTGCTTCATTCTCTGGTCTTGATTCCGAATATTGATCTTTTAATGATTGAAGTGTTAATAAATTAAATCCAGCAACTCTATTATATCTTGTTAAATCAGAAACATAAGTTAAATCAAAACTGTTTCTTCCATTAGTTAGAGTTATACTGCTTTCAAGAGTTGTTTGTTTGGGACTATATAAACCTAATTGTTGAATATTAAATTTAGGTAAAAATTTTTCATGATGTACAACTAATAAATCCACATCATTTGGATCTCCTAATTGAAATAATAAATCTTTATAATTTAAAGCTTTTAAATAGATAAATAAAGCAGAAGATCCAGTTAAAATTAACTCTGGATAACGTTTTTTAACCATATTATATATGTATCTAATATGTTCTTCAATATAATCTTCTTTAGATTTAAACTGACCAACTATACTCATATTATTAAATAATAGATTTTATTAAATATTTAAATCTAATTTACTATAGATATCATGAACTATTATTGTTACATATGCAGAAAGCAATTTTTAACACCAGAATTATTATGGAGACACCAAATTAAACACGATAATATTACTATGAATTATGTACCCAAACACAGTAATCAATTACAAAAAAAACCAATAATAAAACAAAAAATTAGATTAATTATTGAAATTGATAATCTATTAGATTTAATAGAATTTAGTAAAAAAATTGACATAGAATACTTAATTAAACCGGATATAGAGTACAATATAGATTTACAAATGTTAAAAAACTTATTACCTGATATGATTAACTTAAATAATATGATTGGTCAAAATAAAATTAAAAATCAAGTTGCTAATTTAATTTTATATTATAGTCTTCATTTGAATAAAAAAGAAGATGATTTATTACATACAATTATAGATGGAGAACCAGGAACTGGTAAAACTGAATTTGCCCAAAAAATAGCTAAAATATATCTAAAAATGGGGGTGTTGAAAAGAGATGTTTTTAAGAAAGTTAAACGATCTGATTTAATAGCTGGTTATTTAGGTCAAACTGCTTTGAAAACTCAAGATATATTAGATGAAGTTAAAGGTGGTGTACTATTCATAGATGAAGCTTATTCATTAGGAAACAATAGTGGTAAAGACAGTGGAGATACATATAGTAAAGAATGTATTGATTTATTAAATCAATCATTAACAGAAATGAGAGATAATCCAGATGATTATTTTATTATGATAGTAGCTGGTTATAAAGAAGACCTTAAGAAAAGCTTTTTTGGTGTTAATGATGGACTTGAAAGACGTTTTAGTATTAATTTTAGTATGGAATCATATTCTTCAAATGATTTAGTTAAAATTTTTATTAAAAAAGTCAAAGATAACTATTGGGATATTTTAGAGGATGCTATAAATGATAAAATAATTGATGATAATAAACAATATTTAAAATATCATGGTGGTGACATGGAATTATTATTTATGAAATGTAAAGTAGCACATTCAAAAAATTTAATCAGAGGGAAAAATGATAATAAATCAGTATTAAATAAAAATGATATATTGGATGGAATGAAAATTTTTATAGAAAATTCCAATCTTAGAGAAAGGCTAGATGAAATAGATAATATTAAACTTCATTCAATGTATACTTAAAAATTTAAAAATAAAAGTATATATATATAAAATAATTTCTAAAGATATTTAATTAAAATGTCATCAAATGGACCAATTATGGAATTAGTTGCTAAGGGTAAATTAACAGAAGAGATTATTGACGTAACTAATAAAAAATCTGTTTTTGATTTTGATTTTACAAAATCTAATAAATATTCTAGAGGAGATAATTTATTTTATGCAGAAGGTAAACCAGATTGGGGAAATACTGTTAGATATTATATAGAGAAAAAAGGAGATATATTATTTGCTCTTTATTTACAGGTAAAATTACCAAAATTATCTATTAATAATTTAAACACACCAATACCTCAAAATGAAAAAGATCCTAATAGTATATTTCGTGTTAGATATTCTGATTTTATTGGAAATGTTTTGATTGAGAAGGCAAGTTTATATTTTAATGGACAATTAATAGATGAATTATATGGAGATTATATGCAACATTATATTGATTTGTATCTCAGTGATTGGAATCGAAAAGCAATGTTGGGATTAGATGATTGTCTAAATAAACCAAATTATAAAATAGATCCTGAAACTATTTATATTCCTTTAAAATTTTGGTTTAGTTATGATACCCAAAAACCATTACCCATTATTGCTATGCAAAATACTGAAATTTATGTAGATATTAAATTTAGAAATTTTAATGAATGTATTAATGTAATAGAAAATGATGATGATAATAACTTATTTACATCTAATTACATTCATTCTACTGTACCAATTGTTGATGCTGTTTTATTAGCTAATTTCTATTATTTAGATTTAGAAGAAAGAAAATTAATGGCTACTAAAGAATGGGAAATATTAATTACCCAATCACAATTAAGATCAAAAGAGTTTAGAACTAATGCTAGCTTAGAAATTGATTACAATCATGTTGTAAAAGATTTGTTTTTTCTTGTAAGATCATCTAAAACAAAACAGAAAGGTGAATTTTTTAATTATTCTGGTAGATTAACTTATCCACCATCTGAATTTATAAATGCTCCTGGTTTTAATTATAAATTTTGGACACTCGAACCAAAAAGACATCTTTTATCAAGAGCTAGAATTTTATTTAATGGTTTAGAAAGAATTGAATGGAGAGATGCTAAATATTTTTATTATGTTCAAAATCATGATAATTATCAAAATACACTTTTATCGTATGTTTATGTATATGCATTTAATTTAGATCCAACACGCTCTTATAGTAATAATGGTTGTGATTTTTCGAGATTAGATAACGCACAATTACAAGTTGAATCTAAACCTCAATCTATATTTTTAGGAGGTAATAATAATTATCCAACAGATGATACATATGAAGTTAGGTGTTATGCCACTAATTATAATATCTTAGTTATTAAAGGAGGATTAGCCGGATTAAAATATTCTAATTAAAATATTTAAATTTTTATATATATATATATATATGTCTTGTAATAATAATTCTAATATTATTGAATCTTTCGGTAAAAAAAAATTAAAAATAAAAATTAAACCTAATTTAAAAAAAAAAATTAAGATATCTCCATCAAAAAATACACTAAAAATTAAACCCAAATTAAAAATTAAACCCAAATTAAAAATTAAACCCAAATTAAAAATTAAACCCAAATTAAAAATTAAGATATC
>Ga0194118_10006238_pt1 | contig 11972 bp, 12 predicted proteins | sample TA2MahsurfametaG_2_FD_148662 | JGI IMG/M metagenome (GOLD analysis project Ga0194118, IMG submission 148662) | Freshwater microbial communities from Lake Tanganyika, Tanzania - TA2015013 Mahale N5 surface | ecosystem: Environmental > Aquatic > Freshwater > Lake | place: Tanzania: Lake...
TTATCCTCTTTTGTGATTTTCTTTATCATGCAAAGACTCGATGTAGAGTTATTTTCTAGATTGAGAAAACATCTACCCCTTCCTTTCACAATGATTATATCTGCAGCAGTTTGTCAGTTTATAGACACCGCCGCATTTTCTTACTTTGCCCTTTACGGGCTTGTACACTCTATGTTTGACATCATTTTTGTCAGTTATTCGATCAAACTTTTGGCTCTTGTTTTGATGAGCCCTTTTGCTAAGCTAGCGAGGAAAACAGCATGATATCTACCTCTACGTTCCATTTTGAACTCATTCACACATCCAAAAAATCGAGGGCCCGGGTTGGAAGGATCCATACACCACACGGTATTATTGAAACTCCAAGCTTTGTAGCAGTAGGAACAAACGGCGCTTTAAAAGCGGTCGACAATACTTTGATCGATGAAATGGGGTTGGATTTGATGTTTTGCAACACTTATCATTTGATGCTCCAACCGGGAACAGAAGTAATCAAAAACGCAGGCGGGATCCATAAGTTCATCGGTAGAAAAAAACCGATCATTACCGATTCAGGAGGATTTCAAGTTTTTAGTCTAGCTTATGGATCAGTAGCTAGTGAACTAAAAAGCCAAGGAAAGAAGAAAATAGGCTCGAGCGTACTCAAGATCACAGAAGAAGGTGTCCGTTTCCGCTCCTACCGCGACGGATCAGAAATTCTTTTAACCCCTGAAAGTTCCGTGTTAGCGCAAAAAAATATTGGCGCTGACATCATTATTCCTTTTGATGAACTGCCGCCTTACCATATCGATCCTAAAGTGCTCTATAGTTCTTTATTGAGGACTCATCGCTGGGAGAAGCGCTCTCTCGACGAGCATTTAAAAAATCCAAACGGCCAGGCCATGTACGCCGTAGTTCATGGCGGAGTTGACGACGAGCTAAGAAAATTCAGTGCTAACCATCTTAGTAAACTTTCCTTTGACGGGTTTGCCATAGGGGGCAGCATGGGCAAAACAAAGCCGGAGATGGTGAAAATGCTAACAGCTCTTATGCCGCATATTCCCGAAGATAAACCCAACCATCTTTTAGGGATTGCTGATTTAGATTCTCTTTCTGCATGCATTCCTCTCGGGATTGACACATTTGATAGCTCATATCCTACAAAAGCTGCCCGCCATGGCAGTTTATTGACCTCTATGGGAACTGTCAAAGTCACTAGAGGAATTTTTCAAAATGCCCACATGCCTGTAGATCAATCGTGCCCATGCCACACCTGTCAAAACTATACTTTAGCCTACCTTCACCACCTATTTAAGGCTCATGAGATGACAGCTTACACCTTAGCTTCGATCCACAATCTTCAATTCATGATATCGTTTATGAAAAAGATGCGCGAAGAAATTTTAGAAGATAGACTTTAACCAAAGTAGTTGATAAACTAGCAGGCTATATGCATATTTTTGTTATTATCGGATTATTTGCCACCTGGTCAATGGCCTTTCCTTTAGGGAAATGGCTCCTTCAATACAGCTCACCTATTTTTTTAACAGGCATTAGGATGGCTTTTGCCGGATGCTTACTGGTTGGATGGCTCTTTTTGAGAAGAAAACTGCCAAAAAATCTTTCTAGCCGCTCTTTTGTTGCGCTAGCGCTCTTATCGATCTGCAGCATCTATTTAACGAATATTTTAGAGTTTTGGGGCCTAATACGCCTTTCCGCTGCTAAAACATGCTTTTTTTACTCTCTATCTCCGATGATAGCGGCTGTATTATCCTATATCCATTTTAAAGAAAAGATCAGCAAGGTCAAAATTTTAGGAATATTGATCGGGATGTGTGGATTTGTACCCGCACTTCTTGAAAAATCCTCATTTGAAGATGCCTTTGGTAGCTTTCTCTACTTTTCTTGGCCCGAACTTGCAATCGCTGCAGCAGCGTTTTTCTCTGTGTATGGTTGGATTTTATTAAGAATTGTCGTGAAAAATGATGAAATCTCTCCATATTTCGCAAACGGCTTCAGCATGCTTTTCGGCGGTATATTAGCCTTGATTACCTCCTATTTCGTTGACACCTGGAATCCGATTCCATTGACAATGTCGATGATTACCCCATTTACCTTAGTACTACTGACTCTTACATTTTTATCAAACATACTCTGCTACAACCTTTACGGCATCCTTTTAAAACGCTATACCGCTACTTTACTCTCCTTCTTTGGCCTTTTTTCTCCGTTATTTGCCTCCATCCATGAGTGGGTAATATTCGGAACGGCCCCTTCTGTATACATCCTTTGCTCAACTGCAATCGTAATTTCAGGTTTATCGCTATATTATCGCGAAGAGCTAAAGCAAGGATACATTCCCCAGGCTAAAGCCTCAGATACAGTTTAATCTAAAAAATTGGTTAGCTGAAAAAGCCGCTTTGTTAAAAAAGCGGCTAAATTGAATACCACCTCTTAGAAACGGATGGTGATTTTAGCTCCTGCACCCTTCTTTGCTATGTAAGGACCTACAGAAACGCTATCAGGCTCTTTGATACTACCTTTGTACATAAGATGCTCACATGGCTCTTCAGAAGAATCTTCTACTATCTCTTCTTGAATATCACGGTTCTTACAAAACAAACTAGATGTCAACGATACAATAAAAAATAAAGTTAAATTCAATTTCTTCATGGGAAGGATTTTAATAAACTATCGATAGAAAAACAAGATCTATTTATTTAAAAAATCGATTGGTAATAAAATAAAAATAAAAAAGCGCTATATCTTATTTGATATAGCGCTGAAGAAATCTATAGGATCACTTTTATTAGTAGTTTCCGTAAATCTCTCTTTCTACTTCATGTCTTACCGATACAAAATTGAGGACATTCGAATGCTCAAGAACGTTTATGAGCCTTTCATTGTACTTTTTGATCGAATGAGAAACATTTGCAAGTCCTTTTGATAGAGCCGGATCTAATTGCTGAGCTTCCACGCGATCTTTTGCTTGATTCACTAATTTTAATACATGCGGTGTCATTTCTTTATGCATATGCCACCATATATTTTCATTTGGATCGTTTGATTGATAGATTTCACCAATCATGCACGTTCTATTCCAACCTCTACTTTGGAAGCTTTCTTGTTTAGAAAGCATATACTGATGAGCTAAGGTTAGAATTGTTTTTGCATCTTCAAGAGATAATGCATCAGTTGATCTTTCAGCAATCACACCTAGCTGATTATAGCTTTCGATCATATCGTAAACGGCTTGATCAGTAATCTTGTCATCCATTTCGTAGTATGGAATAGTAGAAATTCCATCCATGATCACATTTTTTGTCTCATGTTTTGGACTTACTTGCATCTTCACACTAGAAGAAGAGAGACTTGAAACTTCATCAAATCTGCTATTTCCTGTTAAGAAACTTTCATCAAGTGCCGTTTGCGTAGAGCTATCTTTATTCTTAGGCTTTATTTTTCGCTCACCTAAAGAATGCTCTTTAGGAATGAATTTCGGTTTTTCTATCTCCTTACGAGGATTGTCTATGGTTTCATTTGTCTCTTCTATCGCCTGTTCCACAAACAGAAGGGTATGATTTTTGAATTGCTTTAAAGATGTACCCCCTTCTTCTGCCTCAGCGTATTTGATAGATTCTAAGTATGTAACTGCAGATGCCCTGATAAGCTCAAGTTGAGGTTTTGTCAAAATGCTATTTTTTGATAAATCTGCAATAGAATTGTAGGCGCTTATAGCGGATGAAGTCCATCTTCCTAAACCTTCTCTTGGTGGATATCTTTCGATCTTACTGATTCCGTCGAATAAAGGAGCTTTTTTATTGAGAGAACTTTCATCCATAGGATGATCTAGTCTATCACAAACTGAGAGAAAAGTTTCCGCCATGCTATCTGCTGTTTGTTCTTCAAAAGCATCAACTTCTGATTCTCCACATTCTCTTGCTTTTTTGATGCAATCAGCATATTCAAACCCTAAAAATCTAATACTTCTTAAATCTTCTACTGAAAGGATACTCTTTTTGGTTATTTCAGAAATGATGTTGTGGGCGCGTATAGCTCTGCCGGTAAAAGTGTCATAAAGACGCTCTTTTGAAAAATTTTTATAAGGCAAAACAAGATCAATTCCTTTGAATACCACAGCCGTTTTATCACTGCTTGAAGATAAATCAGAAGATAAAGACTCTCTTGAGGTGTTTGGGCTTTCTGTATCGCTATCGTCATCTGGTATCCCTAATAAGCAAGTTAGGTTGCGATCTTCTGAAGAGTTAGGATTTAAATACATAGAATTACCCTTTTATTATTTAAAAATATAATTAATTATAAAATAAATTTTAATAAATTTAAAGTAATTAATTTATAAGGATAATCAGATAATGTTTATTATTCTCCTAGAGAGACCTTTAGGGAGCGATAAATTTCTTTAAGCATCTCTAACTTTTTCTCAGCTCTTTCTTTTTTTTCAAGAGCTTTATTATAATAGACTTGAGATGAAATGCTTTCTTGATAAGCCTTTCTTAAGGCTTTGGAGGCGATTTTTAGCGATTTTTCCATTTTCTTGCTCATGGTTTCACCATAGCAAATATGAAATTATTATTTTACAAGTCTTTGTTTTTGAGAGCCAGTATCTATAAGAAAATCAAAAAACGGACGAAAACACTCGCTGGAGTCTTCTTTTTTACACATAGAAGCTGAAAGAGCAAGGCTTTCTTGAGTTTTATTTAGATCAGCCCTAATAAATGAAGCAAAAGCTGAAATCTTTTCTTCAAAATCCTCTTGAAGCAAAAGCTTGCAAAGACCTGCTTTTGAGGGGCATATTTGGATGAGCAGCCTTTAATTTTTTCCATTTCATAAGTTAAATAGGGGCTATTAAAGATGTAAGCAAGAAACTGCAAAGGCTCTAATTGCTGCAAATCATTTTTTAACTGATTTATTCTAGATAAATTACAAATAAGAAGTGGAGCGGGGGTATCAGCTATTGTTGTAATAAGCTCGTAGATTTTTTTCTGAGATGTATGAGAAATTTCAAATTTGTATTCGCTAGAGAAGGCGAAACAAGCTGTATAAAGAGATAAGATCAATAAGAGAACTTGCATATTACCTCTATGCACAGTGTGCGGTTACCAAGATTTGAACTTGGGACCTCGACATTATCAGTGTCGCGCTCTAACCAACTGAGCTATAACCGCGAGGATTGGAGGTCAGGAGATTCGAACTCCTCGCCTTCTGAATGCAAATCAGACGCTCTACCAAATGAGCTAGACCCCCGAAGAAGATGCTGATAAGCGTACTAAATTTCCGATTTTTATGCAACATTCTTGAGAAAAAGAATGAAAAAAGTGTATACTTCGCTTATTCGGAGCCTATTTTCAGATCATATATGTCAGATATTCAAAGCGGAAAAATCAAAGAATTGTGGAAAGTTTCATTTCCTATGATGGTCAGTTTTCTATCACTGGCTGTTATGTTATTTGTGGATAGAATCTTTCTAGCCTATTACTCCCCTTCAGCCTTAAACGCTTCTGCACAAGCAGGAACTCTTGCTTGGGGATTTATCCTCGGCTGGATGACCCTTGCTACAATGTCAGAGGTTTTTGTTGCGCAGTATAACGGAGCAAAAGAGCATAAAAAAATTGGGCGTCCTGTCTGGCAAATGATTTGGATCTGCTTAGCCTCCTGCTTCTTTTTTATTCCTATGGCGATCTGGGGCGTGCACCTTTTTTACGGTGATACAACACAAACTTTGCAAGAACAGCAGTACTTTAGCTATTTCATGTACGCAGGCCCTCTTTATGCCCTTGTTCCGGCAATTGGCGGATTTTATGTCGGTAGAGGGAAAACGAAAATCATGCAATGGCTTGCACTGCTTGGAAATATTGTAAATATCGCTTTAGATCCGGTGCTTATATTTGGAATACCGGGAATTGTTCCTGAAATGGGTGTTGTGGGAGCAGCAGTTGCTACTGGGCTTGGAACATTTGTTCAAGTAATTGTTCTTTTCTACTGCTTCTTAAGAGAAAAAAACCAAGTAGAATTCAACACCAACGACTACAAAATCTATCCCTCTTTATTTAGAAAAAGCTTGAAAGTGGGTATTCCTCCAGCTATGTTCACGATGTTTGAACTATTTGGCTGGGCTCTTTTTTATAAGATGATGAGCCTTATTAGCCCTGTCCACATCTTAGTTGCAAGCGTTTGCCAAAGTATTTTAATTCTATTTCTCTTCTTTGGCTGGGGCCTTGAGAAAGGAACCATTGCTGTTACCGGAAATCTTATCGGCTCAGGAAGAAACGAAAATGTACACACGGTCTTAACTTCTGCTTTTAAACTCTCTTTTTGGTATTTTCTTGTTACTGTGGTGATACTGATCATTATTCCAGACCCTCTCATCAACTGGTTTTTTAATAATCCGCATGCAATTGAGCAAGGACTTGATCTTGCAAATGTTTCAACCTCTTTAGAGGAGATCAAGGGTTTGATCAAAACAAGTCTTATCTTTGTATGTGTGTATATTTTCTTCGAAAATCTCCGCTGGAGCATCAATGGAATGTTAACTGCTGCTGGAGATACGATGTTTTTGCTTATTGCGGGAACACTTGCTGTTTGGGGGCTTATGATCGCTCCTACGTATTTCTTTGTTGTTCTTCCTTCAGCGCATGTCTACTATGCTTTTGGGGTTTGGATTCTTTATTCCACACTTGCATGCTTGATCGTCTTTTTAAGATTTAAACTTGGCTCTTGGAAAAGGATCAACCTATTGGAAAAAGCAGCTCAAGAAAACATCTTACTTTAAATTGATGTTTTTTTTTGAAAAAGCGTATACATAGAAGATAACTTTAGAAAATGAGTTGCTTTGACAGAAGAAGAAAAATATACAAAAATGTGGGCACTCGACACCTACAGAAAAGTTTCTCCCGGATTAGAAGCTCAAGAGATCTTTTTTTCCTATTTTGCTGAAGAGATCCAAAAGCAAGACCACATCATCGATTATGGCGCTGGCACAGGTATGTGCTCTAGCGGTTTTTTAGAAAAGGGTCTTAGCGTTACTTTAGTAGATATAGCGCCAAACTGCCTAAATCCCCAAATCATCCCCTTAATGCTTCTTTACCAAGATCGTCTATCATTTGTACAAGCACCTTTATGGGATCTTCCCCCCTCTTTACCTAAAGCAAGTTTTTCTTATTGCTGCGATGTGCTTGAACACATCCCCGAAAATCTTATCGATAAAACACTAAAAAACATTTCCAAAAGAACAAAAAAAGGGGCTTTTTTTCAGATTTTTTTTCAGCCTGAAACTTTTGGAGATCAAATAGAAGAAGAGCTTCACCTCACTTTACACGACCAATCTTGGTGGCTAAAAAAACTCTCTTGCTATTTCCCTGTCTATGCAACTTTAAGTGTTGTTGAAGATGTCCGTTCGATTTTTTTCTTAGGACCCGGAAAACTTTACAAGAATAATTCTTAAAAACCTCTTTTTGAGGGTTTTATAATTGTTTTTTTCTTATTACATTTGCATGTGTACTAAAAGAGAAAAAATAGATAAGCAATAAGGTATGGATAAAAAACGGATAGTGATCCTCGGTGGAGGATTCGCCGGCGTCTACGCCGCCAAGTACTTACAAAAATTGCTCAAAAAATGCCCTGAATACGAACTTTGCTTAGTGAGTAGAGAAAACTACTTCACCTATCAACCCATGTTGAGCGAGATCATCGGCGGTTCAATAGGAGTGACGGACTCTGTTAACTCCTTAAGAAACTTACTGCCCAATGTAAGCATCTATATTCGTGAAATTTCCGATATCGATATCGTCAATGAAACCATCACGCTAAGCCCCAATTTCAACCATAAAAATTTGGAAATCAAATATGAGCATCTCATCATTGCTCTAGGGAATGTCACCGATTTTCGTTATGCGCCAGGTGGACTAAAAGAGCATGCCCTTGGATTTAAAACTCTTTCCGATGCAATTTTGCTGCGCAATCGTTTAATAGATATTATGGAAGTAGCTGCTATTGAAGAAAACCCTTTGATGAGAAAGCAAATGCTTACAGTAGTAGTTGCAGGGGGTGGATTTTCCGGGGTAGAGGTAGTAGCTGAAGTTAATGACTTCATACGCAAAGAGATCAAAAAGTACAAAACTATTTCTGAAGATGATGTAAATGTTATACTCATTCACAGCAAATCTCGCTTAATGGATAAAGAACTTAGTCCATCACTAAGCCTCTACGCTGAAAAGATTTTAAAAAAGCGAGGTGTGAAAATCCTCTTTGAGCAAAGACTTGCCTCTGCGACTCCTTACGAAGCGATACTAGATTCTGGTGAAAGGATTCCAGCTAATACTATCGTTTCTACAATACCCTCTTCTGCAAACCCTTTAATTGAAGCTCTGCCTTTAGAAAAATGGAACGATCGAGTCAAAACTGATGAATTTTTAAGAGTACTAGGCACTGAAAATATTTGGGCTCTAGGTGATGCAGCTGCCGTTCCTACTAGCTCAACTGAAACCGGATATGCTCCTGCCACGGCCCAGTTTGCTACTAGAGAAGCTAAGTGTTTAGCGCATAATCTTTATGCATCTATTACAAAAGCCCCTATGAAAGCATTCCATTTCAAAGCCCTAGGTATGATGGCCGCTTTGGGTCATCGAAGCGCTGTAGTAGAGATGTTTGGCAAAATCAAAATGTCAGGATTTATAGCCTGGCTTTTTTGGCGCGCTGTTTATTGGGTAAAGCTTCCGGGCTTTAGCCGTAAACTCAAAGTTGCTCTTTCATGGCTTTTAGATATCATCATACCTGCAGAACCAGTACAGTTTAAAATGGACATGCTCCAGGGCATGACCCATTTGCACTATGAAGCCAATCAAACGGTATTCCAAAAAGGAGATATCGGCGATTATTTATACATTATCGTAAGTGGTAAAGTACAGGTCCTTAAAGAAGTAGGTGATAAATCAGAAGTAATTGCAACAATAGGCGCTGGAGAATACTTTGGCGAGATGGCGCTTTTGAATGAAAAACATCGCAATGCTACTATAAAATGTATAGAACCTACCAATCTTATTGCTATGAAAAAGCAAGATTTCCAGATCTTGATCACCAATTTTGGCAATCTCAAAGAACATTTCCAAACAACTCAGTCTCAAAGAATATCTGAAGAAAAACGAAAACTTTTTGAAAGTCAGCGGATTACTTCTTTTGGCGATATTCTTCATCCTCCTTCAGAAGATGATAAGAGAAAAAGTGGCTAATTTGTCTTAGGGCGAAGATAAGATGATGTGCCCAAACGAATCTACGCTATAGTGATCTTTAGCCAATCTAGTCGGCTCTTCTCGCGCTACTTTTGCAACTTCATCAAAGTTCAGCGTTTTTACTGGTGATTTACTCATCTTATAAGAGTTCAGTACCTTTGCAATGAACGGCAGACCTATATGTATCGTTTGAGACAAGCGCTCTTTCTTCTTAGATCCTAACATCATATTATTCGATAAATTGACCAAAACGGCAGGGATGTACATGGAAATCTTGGTTTTGATATCCCCTTTTGGAATATTGAACGCATCAACAATCAACGATAAATCATCCGGTGGAAGTTTCAAAAACGATTCTTTTAACATTTTTCCTTCATCTGGTTTTGTAAGACGGAGCATGGCTCCTATTCTTGCTAAAACTCGGTTTAAAGGAGATGTAATATCAAAACCAAGCCAATCTGCTCTTATGATCAAATATCTTTCGAAAGCAGCGCTTTCATCTTGATGTTTTAAACAAAGACAAGCCTCTTTCACTGCGTTAGCAATAAGGTGACTTTGCTCATTATATGCGATTGAAGAGGGAGCATCCACATGACCTAAAGCTCCTCCGACATCACATTGATAAACAAAGAGAGCTAAATCAAAAATCTCTTCATCTTTTGTCAAAAGATTGCCATTTTTTAAAAGAGAAAAAAGCTCAGCTCCAGATTCTAGATGGGCTATGTACCCAAAACAACGTTGAAAAGAAAGTTTATAAAGAAGTTCTTTGCCATATCCAGAAAGCTTTTCATAAGAGGGGAAAATTTCAGGACAGCTTGTTAGTATTAATCGATACGAGCAATCATAATCGCTAATCAATATCCCCTTTTGGCTAGCTAGTTTTTCTACATTTTTTGTCTTAACCACATCGCCAAGTATCAAAGCAATTTCAAGAACTTTTCTTGTTTCTTTTTGTTTTGCTTGATCCATGTTTTGTAAAATGGAGTGGATATTTCTCTGGATATCAAGAAAACTCTTCCATTCAAGACGATCAGCTTCAGGCTGAAGATAAACTAGCTGAAGATAGTCCTCATATTTACCATCTAAAAAAAGATTGAGGCAGTTTAAAGTCATGATCGTTCGATCGAATTCGGGGAAATTGGCGCCAAAAAGCTTAAAAGAGTAGCTGTTTTTAGGGTTGTGGACTTCATTTTCAGGCGTTACATGCACATCGTTTTTTGTCAGCCAGCTAAGCTCTTGATATTCGATTAAAAGCTTACGAATCCAAGCCAGATCTTCAGCTGGATGGGATATGGCTAAAGATTGCTCTTTATGAGAGTGGCCAAAAAGCCACATCACCCCAAGGGCAGTGCAAAAAAAAAGCGTACAAGCTAGATAAAGCCTTTTCATTTTTTCATCATAAAATTTTTCTCGATAAAAATCACTATTCATTCATAATGAATTGATGGATCCAAAGATGCTTTGCCCCTGTTTTAGCGGAAAAAAATATGTAGATTGCTGTAAAGATTTTCATGAAGAAATCCGGCTACCTGACACTGCAGAAAAGCTGATGCGCTCAAGATACTCAGCTTATGCGCTCCATCTTACAAAGTACATATTAAAAACCACACACCCAAAAAACCCTACCTATCCTGTCGATTTGCCTTTATGGACTCAGCAAATAGAGAAGTTCATGAAAACCACTACATTTGAAAATCTCGTCATTCATGAAGCTCAAAATGACGAAACAACAGGAGTCGTTACTTTCACTGCTGTTTTAAAACAAAAAAGGCATGACACAAGTTTTACAGAGCAATCTCTATTTGAAAAAGTAGATGGGCGCTGGCTTTATAAAGATGGCATTTACATAAATTAAAATTATACTATAATTTTAGCATGAAAAAGTTCCTCTTCTCAGTAGTTTTATCTTCAGTTGTATGTTTAAACTGCTTTGCAAAAACTTCACCGGCGGATAAAGAAAGATTGAAAATTGAGCTCGATGAGCTTGCTTTTAAGATAGAATCTTTAAATGAACATGAACTTCTTTTAGTCACTCCCCCTTCTAACGGCTTAGAAGAGATGACAAAAGCATACCGTTTAAAAGATACTCTCGACCGCCTTGCTGAAAAAATTGAATCTTCCTCAGACCCTGATAATTTTATCGATTATCTCATCGATCAACTCAAAAAAATTGGAATAGGTGCGATCTTTTTTCGATCAGAAGATTATCATAGACGTAGCCATGAAAACTTGAATACTAAACAACAGCTTGCCTACTGTTTTTGTTCATTAATGAGTGCAAGCGATCCACTTCACCAAACTGCTCGTAAACTTTTAGAAAAACCGTCATCTGATCAGAAAAACGGCTGAAATCAGAAACATTTCAAATACAATCAAGCTGTTTTTCTTGATTTATGCTCAAACTCTTCTTTGTATCTTCTTCCAAGCATATCTGCTGCTCTAATTGCGTCTACAATCATGCGATCACTCACATTGAATGGCTCATTTAGAAATAAACCATTTTTTTTGTTCTCTTTTTTGGCAATTTTTAAAAGCATTTGCTCGCTAGGATTTTCTATTCCCAAATCCTTTAAGGTAACAGGCAGATCTACATCTACAAAAAAAGTAAGGATCTGATCTACTAGCTCTTTAGAAGCGCCTTCGAGCATGATTTGTACACAAACACCAAAGGCTATCTTTTCTCCATGGAAGTAGTTGCGTGTTTCGTCTAAGGTAGTTAGCCCGTGGTGTATTGCATGTGCTGCAGCA
>Ga0194118_10006239_pt1 | contig 11972 bp, 10 predicted proteins | sample TA2MahsurfametaG_2_FD_148662 | JGI IMG/M metagenome (GOLD analysis project Ga0194118, IMG submission 148662) | Freshwater microbial communities from Lake Tanganyika, Tanzania - TA2015013 Mahale N5 surface | ecosystem: Environmental > Aquatic > Freshwater > Lake | place: Tanzania: Lake...
TTCGTACCCCTTTCGCTCAGCCATCAAGGCGGCGAGGTTATTGCCTGATATGAGGGCGAGCTTGGCTTCAAGTTCGCGTTTCTGGTCTTCGATGATTTTATTGATGTCGCTCATGGTGTGGTTGTTGATGCTTTGGAAACTCGGAATCAGGCCGCAGAGTATTGTGGTGGGTTCGTTTGGCAATTGCAGACTTGGTACAACCGTGCGATCTAGACGGCCACGACAACAAAAAACCCCTGCTAAAACAGGGGTAAACTGCACGATTGCAATTTTTTTGCTGAACTCAGGATTAATTCACCAATGGAACTCAAAACCTAAAACACAGCCTAGTCTTGCATCAGAATCAGAAATGAGGTTTTGGTTCGGTACTGCAATGGTTGCTTTTGCGAAAAATCCAAACGATTCGGATATCGCGTACGTCGGACCGGCAACGATCTTGTGGGTGTCAGCACCTTTAAGGTAATTCCCGTCATTGAGACCGGCCTGATAACTGTATTCTAGACCTAATCCAAGCTGATCATTGATAGCATATGAAACTAATGCCCCACCACTCACAGAATGCAAGTCATCACTAATATTGAAAAGCTTTTCTTCTTTCCAGTGACTCAAACCGTATGACACCTTCGGCACGATGTTGAGGTGGTTGTCAAAGAGGCGGATTGCATATCCGATGGTAGGGCCTACAGAAATTACAGAGCCGCTCAACACATTGTTGCTACCAAACCCGCCTGACAACGCAGCACCAAGTATTATGTTCCTTTGAATTTCCGTGGATACCCCTATACCGAAACCATGAGCATCAATGCTAGGCTTCAAACCTAGCAACACATCCGGGCTGTAACTATAACCTGCATATAGAGCGTTGTAGTTGTTGATAACCTTAGAATTTAACTCCTCGGCTTGGAGGCCCATAGCTACTAGACCCAAGCTCGAGATCGCCGCACCTTTGAAGACAAATTTTTTCATTTTTTGAATCGGGGTTCGCCGGGAGTCTCTGGGAATTTGCCCCGGAATAGCAAGCTTTTAAGAATCCTCGCGCAGTGAAAATGTTAATTATTAAAATTTTTAATCCATGTTATTTCAAAATTTAATTTCAAGTTCCTCGGACACCTAAGTTTATCAGCGAGTGACGATTGATTGTCGCTTCGGACGACTCGCTTGATCCCACTTGCATACTCCTCGCCAGAAACCGGGCGTTTGGAGTCCAAGCGTGTCTATGAAGCAGCAGTCAAAATCTGCTGAAAATGGCCTGAAATGGCACTTTTGACCGAGGGAGAGGAAATTTGTCCGAAGGTGAGGAGACAATTTCGAAACGTGAAATGCACCCTGTGGCACCGTTTGGAACGGTCACCAACGGGGGCTGACGATTCAGAAAATCCAGCCAGAAATCTCAGGGCAAAAACTGTCAGGAAAACGGTCAGGAAAAGAGGGGGATGGAGGGGTGTGGAGACTTGGTGAGACTTGTTGATTTCCTCAGGAAATCTGCGACTTTCGGGTCGTTCATTGAGCGAAATCGGCCAATCCCGACCACCGGCTCCAATTGAAAAGTCCCATAAATCATCAAGTTTTCCCGAACCTCTTCCGAGTCCGGCCCACCCTGACTTGCATTCGTGGGAACACTTTGGGAACATTTGGGCACGACCAAGCGCGAGCGTTCCCAGACATTCCCGGTCAAGGTTACCGTCGGAAATGTCACGGTTAAGATCTACAAGGTAACCACTGGAGTGGGCGGAGCTTACGAGGCCTACGTGACGTGACCTCGCAAAACTGATCCGGTCGGCCACCCCGTCGCCGCACGATCCACGACGCACCTCCGACCCCGATGCGGGGACCGGGCGTGGGCCTTGGCCACCGTCCCACCGCCGCCATCCTCCCCCCGCCGGCGGCGCCGGAGGCCCGGCCGTCCTTCCGTGTACCGCCCCGGAAAACCACCCGGAAGGCCTTGCCTAGCAGGGGCCGAGATGCGAAAGGGTACGCACAACTTCCCCCGTCATGAAACCCCACACCCTGATCGCCCTCTCCATCGCGGCCGCCGGCGGGCTCGCGCTTGCCGCCTTCGCCCAGAAACCGGTGCCGCCGAGCAAGCCGCCCTACAGCCCGTCCCGCAAGGCCGGCACCACGCTGTATGTCAGCGGCCAGGTGCCCCGCACCGCCGATGGCGCCGACGTCCACGCCTCGATCGAGGCCGAGACCCGGCAGGTGATGGACAACATCGGCCGCATCCTCAAGGACCAGGGCTACACCTTCGACGACGTGGTCAACGCCACGGTGTACCTGAAGGATCTCCAGGACTACGCCGAGATGAACAAGGCCTACGCCTCGTACTTCAAGAACGCCTTCCCGGCGCGCGCGACCGTGGGCGGCGTGGACATCGTCTTCGGCTTCCGGGTCGAGATCAGTTGCGTGGCCTCCAAGGAGGGGAAGTAGCCCATGGAACGCCCGCCCTCCGAGCCGAACCACCCCGGGGCGATTCGTCCATCGGCCCACGAGTCCCTGAGCCGACGCGAGGCCCTGCGCCGATGGGCGCTGGGGGGTGCCGGGATCGGGGCGGGCTGGTCGGCCCGGCGGGCCCAGGCCCAGGCCGCCTCGGCCTCGACCAAGAACGCCGGTGCCGCCACCCCCAGCAGTACCGCCAGCGCCAGCCCCCTCGAGCCCCTGCCCGAGGCCACCCTACGCCGCAGCGATCCTGAGGCCTACTGGACCCGCGTGCGGCGCGGCCAGTTCCTCTTGCCCGAGACGCGGGCCTTCCTCAATCCGGGCAGCCTCGGCGTCATGCCCCGGCCGGTGATGCAGGCGGTCGTCGAGTCGCTCCAGCGCGGCGCGGAATACGCGACCGACACGGTCCCGCGCTGGGGCTACGAATCGATGGAGCCGGAGCGGGCCGAGATGGCCGCCTTCCTTGGCTGCGCGCCCGGTGAACTCGCCTTCACCCACAACTGCACCGAGGCCATGGGCTTCATCGCCGCGGGGCTCGACCTCAAGCCGGGCGACGAGGTGGTCTCGACGAACCAGGAGCACGGCAGCGGCATCTCCTGCTGGCGGGTGAAGGCCGCCCGGTCGGGCATCACGCTGCGCGAGGTCGACCTGCCGGTCAGCCCACGATCGTCCGCCGAGCTGCTCGACCGTCTGGTCTCGGCACTGGGTCCGCGCACGCGCGTCCTGAGCTTCAGCGGCATCACCAGCCCGACAGGCCTGGTGCTGCCGTCGCGGGAACTGTGCGAGGCGGCCCGGGCGCGCGGGGTGATCACGGTGCTCGATGGCGCCCACATGGACGGCCAATTGCCGGTGAACCTGCACGAGCTGGGCTGCGACTACTTCGCTGGCAGCCCGCACAAGTGGCTCTTCGCCCCGGCCGGCTGCGGGCTGCTCTACGGTCGGCCCGAGGCCCTGGACCGGCTCTGGCCATCGGTGGCCTCGGGCGGCTGGGACAACAAGACCGGCCTCCAGGCGGCCCGCTTCATGATGGTGGGCACCAACAACCGCTCCACCATCGACGGCATGATCGCGGGCCTGCGCTTCCTCAAGGCGCTGGGCGAGGAGGCCGTGTACGAGCGCCAGCACGCCCTCGCCGCCCACGCACTGTCGGCGGCGCGTCAGCGGAACTACCTGGAGGTGGTGACCCCGGAGGATCCCCGGCTGCACCGGGCCATGATCTCCATCCGCTTCAAGAACGACGCGCTGGAACCGCTGTGGACCGCCCTGCGCCAGGAGGACATCGGCGTGCTGGGCGGCCAGCGGCTGCGCCTGTCCTTCCATGTGCACACCCGCACCTCCGACATCGACCGGTTCTTCGGCGTGTGCGACCGGATCCTGAGGTCATGAAGCCCACCGAGACCCGCATCCCGTCGCGATCCGAGGGGTTTCGAACGCCCGCCGCACTCCTGCGCCGTCTGCGCCTCCTGCCGGCCCTGCTGCTGGCCTTCAGAACGTGTCTGGCCCTCGGGGCCGAGACGGTGACACCCCGCCCGGCGCAGGAGGACTCCCGGCCCCACGGGCTGCCGCAGCGCACGCCGTGGACCGCCTCGCGGGTGGTCGGCACGCCCGAGCCTCCCCCGCCCTACACCACCCGGGCCTTCCGTCCGGAACTGACCCTCAAGAACCCGGTGTTCGTGATCGCCGAGCCCGGAACCCGCGACCTGCTGCTCGTGCTGCAAGGGGGCGAGGCCGATCGCCCCTCGCGCATCGTCCGCGTCGCCGAGGACCCGAAGGACGGCGGGCCCTCCGGAGTGGAACCGGTGATGGAGATCCCCGGGCGGCTGGTCTACAGCGTGGCCTTCCACCCGGGCCATGCCACCAACGGCCAGATGCTGGTCTTCTCGAACGGACGGACCGGCCAGACCGAGCGGACCAATCGGCTGTCGCGGTTCCGTCTCGGGCGCAGGGCCCAGCGGGCGGTGGTGCCCGATTCGGAGGAGATCCTGCTGGAGTGGCGTTCCGGCGGCCATGACGGCGGCGGGATGGGCTTCGGCCCCGACGGGATGCTCTACGTGTCCACGGGCGACGGTTCCAACGATTCCGACACCTGGGACTCCGGCCAGACCCTGGACGACCTGCTGGGCGGGGTGCTGCGGCTCGACCTCGAACACCCCGACCCGGGCCGCAAGTACGGCATCCCGAGGGACAACCCCTTCCTGGGCATCCCCGGGGCGCGGGGCGAGCTGTGGGCCTATGGCCTGCGCAACCCGTGGCGGCTGGCGGTGGACCCGCCCACCGGCCAGGTCTGGGTGGGCAACAATGGTCAGGACCTGTGGGAGTCGGCCCACCTGATCCGCCGCGGCGAGAACTACGGCTGGAGCGTGTACGAGGGCAGCCACCTGTTCTACCGCAACCGCCGCCGCGGGCCGACGCCCGTGACCGCCCCGACCTTCGAGCACCACCACAGCGAGGCCCGCTCGCTCACCGGGGGCGTGGTGTACCGGGGCGACCGGTTACCCGGGCTCGTCGGGGCCTACGTCTATGGCGACCACTCCACGGGGCGGGTCTGGGCCGGCCTGCATGACGGCACGCAGGTGGCCTGGCACCGGGAGATTGCGGCCACCCCGCTGCTCATCACCTCGTTCGGTCTCTCGCCGTCCGGACGCCTGCTGGTGAGCGACCTCGGGAGCGGGCTGCACGAGATCGTGCCCGCACCGTCCCAGAAGCACGCCGCGCCCTTCCCCCGCAAGCTCAGCCAGACCGGGGTCTTCGCCTCGACCCGCGACCACCGCGTCGAGGCCGGCGTCGTGGCCTACTCGGTCAACGCCCCGGCCTGGGCCGACGGCGCGGAGGCCGAGCGCTTCCTGGCCCTCCCCGGGGACGGCCGCATCACCCACGCGGCGAGCCGGGCCTGGGGCTTCCCCGACGGCTCGGTGCTGGTCCAGACCCTGCGCTTGCCGACGTCGGGCGCCCCGGGAACCTCGGGCTCCCCTGGTCGCCCGATCGAGACACGCCTCATGACCCGCCAGGACGGCCGGTGGGCGGGGTATTCGTACCGCTGGAACGCCGATGCGACCGACGCCGACCTCGTGCCGGTCGAGGGTGCCGACGTCGACCTGGAACGTCCGGACGCCGCCGCCCCGGGCGGGCTGCGCCGGCAGCGGTGGCATTTCCCGAGCCGGTCGGAATGCCTGGGCTGCCACAGCCGAGCCGTGGGCTTCGTGCTGGGCCTGGGCGACCTGCAGATGAACCGCACCCACCGCTACCCGGGCGGCGTCGAGGACCATCAGCCGCGGGCCCTCGAGCACGCGGGCTTCTTCACCGGCCCCCTGCCCAAGGAGTCCAAGGACCCCGCCGCGCCGGCGCTGGTCGATCCCTACGATCCGCACCACGACCTGGAGCGCCGAGCCCGGTCGTACCTGCACGCCAACTGCTCGGTCTGCCATGTCGAGGCTGGCGGCGGCAATGCGCGCATGCAGCTCGAGTTCTCCACGGCGCGCGACCGCATGGAACTCATCGGCGCCCGGCCGCAGCACGACGGGTTCGGGCTCCGCGACGCCATGCTCGTGGCCCCGGGCCATCCCGAACGCTCGGTGCTGCTCCACCGGTTGTCGGTCCGTGGCCGGGGCCAGATGCCCCCGCTGGCCCTGAACACCGTGGATGAGCGTGCCGTGGCCCTGATGCGCTCCTGGATCGCCGCGATGCCGGCCGGCGCGGCCACCACGCGCGAGTGGAGAATGGCCGACTTCGACGCGGACCTCCCGGGCCTCGCCGACCTCGTGGGTGGGCCGGCGACGGCGGCACGGTCCGCCGAGGCGGGCAAGGCCCACTTCCAGGCCCTCGGCTGCCTGCAATGCCATCGTCGCGACGGTGAGGGCGGCAGCGTGGGCCCGGACCTCACGGGCATCGGCCGGCGGGCCGGCGCAGGCCAACTGCTCGAGTCGCTGCTGGAACCCTCCAAGGTCATCGCCCCCGAATACGCCCAGACCGAACTCGAGACCCGGTCGGGCCAGACGCTGGTGGGCCGGATCGAATCCGAGACGGCGCAGGCGGTGGTGCTGAGACCGGTGGGCGCGGACGACCCGGTGACCGTGCCCGTCCCGGACATCCGCACGCGCCGGCCGCATCCGGTGTCGGGCATGCCCGAAGGCATGCTTCAGGGCCTCGAAAAAAACCAGGTGTTGGACCTGATCGCCTACCTGCTGTCGGCCGGGGCGGCAGTGAAGTAGCAGTCCGCCGTCCGCGACGTCGATCCGAAGCCGGCCGAATGGTCCGCTCAGGTCCAGAACTTGCAATTGCTGGGCATCCGGCCGGACATGGGGGTCGGTACGGACATGGGAGTCTGTAAACTCACTCGGGGTCCCGGCGTGACCCGCCCTTCTCCCATTCTCGGCGGCACCCGTCCCCGTCCCGGATCCGACCGATCCGGGCCGGCAGGATTCTTGTCGTTGAGCGAACTCCCGCGCTTTTCGGCAGACAAAACGCCCGGGGTCCTGCGTCCTGCCTGTGAACACCGATCTCGATGGCCGCCCCTGATCCCCTGGAAAGCCTGTACGACGCCCATGCGGGAGCGTTGTTCGCCTACGCCCTCAACCTGACGCGGTCGGAAGCCGACGCACGGGATCTGCTGCAGGACCAGTTCCACCGCCTGGCCCGCCAGCCGATGCCGCCGACGGTCCGGGACGCGCGCGGCTGGCTCCTGAGGTCCATGCACCATCTGGCCATCGATCGCATCCGACGGCGGGCCACGCGGGACCGGGTGGCCGACCAATGGTCGAAGGAGCCCTTGGAACTGTTCGCGACCCATGCCGATCCCGACGAGACCGCCTTTCGTCAGGGCCTGGCCGAGGCGCTGGGCGAACTGCCCGAGGACCAGCGCTCGGTCGTCCATCTCAAGCTGTGGGAGGGGCTGACCTTCGAGGCGATCGCCCGGCTGCTGGACATCCCGCCCAACACCGCCGCCAGCCGCTACCGGTATGGCGTAGACAAACTCCGCGCCCGGCTGCGTCCCCTGTACGAAGAGATTCGCTGACCCTTGGAAAGGAACCCCATGAACACCCCTCCTTCTCGCTCGGACTCCGACATCCCGGATGCCTGGGAAACCCGGCTTTCCCGCATCCCGTTGGCACCGCCGCCGCCGGACCTGCGCCGCGCCTGCCTGCGCGCCGAGGAACCGCGTCACTCCGCCTCGGGTGGGCTGGCCTTCTGGCGGGCGGTTTGGGCGGGCCACCCTTGGGCCATTCGCGGTCTGGCGGCCGCATGGTCGCTCATCGCCGCCCTGCACCTGACGACTCCGGAAGTTCCCGTCGCCACCGCCAAGGCCCGCACCGTCTGGGCCGAAGAGACCCTGAAACTCGTGGCCCGACAACGGGCCGAGCTGATGGCAACGGCCCTGGATTGGGACCGCGAAAGCGCCCCGGTGTCCGACGAATCGGCCCCGCCGGCAAAGGCCTCCGACCGCCCGAATGCCGCTCCCTCCACGGCGTTCCCGACCAATCGAATGAGCTGATCCTCCAACGGCATCCCAACGACCACCCCGAACCTTCCAACCCTCCCATGAAACTCCTGCAATGGTGCCAGCTCCTCCCTGCCGACAACCAACGGTTCGGCTACTGGAGAACCTTCCTCGCCAGCCTGACGATCGGCCCCCTGCTTTGGGTGGCCCTCGGGGCGGCCTTGGATTTCCTGGAGATCCGATCCGTTCACGTGTCGTTCCGGATCCTGCTGCTGACGCCGCTGCCCGGCCTCATGATCGCATGGCTCTGGAACCGCCGGGCGGTGGCGCATGGAGCCCCTCGGGTGTGGGGGGTGCAAGGCCGCACCTTCCAGCGCTGGGCCATCACCACGGCCTCCCTCGTCACGGTGGTGTTCCTCGCCTACGCCATCGAAGGAGCCCGTGCGGCGCGGGCCTGGCAGGCGGTCGAGGCCCGCCTCAAGCAACGCGGCGAACCGTTGACCTTCGAAGATCTGGTGGGCCCCAACGTGCCAGACGATCAGAACTTCGCCCGTCACCCGCTCATGGACGGCCTCTTGAGCCACACCGCGACGAACGACGCCCAGGGTCGGACCGCCTTCCGGTGGACCGGCCAGCGGAAAATGGCCGAACTGCAGGATGCCTTGCGCTTTCCTGAGCCGATCCCCGACAAGCTGAAGGACGGCACGCCGTTGCGCCGCACCGGGCCCGACCTGGAGGCGTTGGCCAGCGTGCTGAAGTCCGGCACGAACCGGGCGAAGCGGACGGTGTACGAACCGGGCCGGGCGGAACCCCGCGAGACCAACGACCTCTTCCACCTGCCCGTCCCGCCGGCGGGCATGCCCGCGCCCCAGGCGGTCCTGTTCGCATTCGAAGGCCGGCGGGCGATCCTCGACCAGGTCACCGAGGCGGCCCGACGGCCGCGGTCGCAATACGAGATCCGGTACGCCGACAGTTTCAACGCGCTGCTGCCGCATCTCGCCTTTCACAAGTCCATGGCCGTGCGTCTGCGCACACGGGCCGCGGCACGGATGGCCGCCGGCGACACCAGCGGCGCCGCCGAGGACATTGAGACCCTCCTCCGCCTGGCCGACCTGACCGGCGAGGACCCGGTGCTCATCGGCTACCTCGTCCAGGTGGCCATCGAGAGCATCGCCTACAGCGCCTTCTGGGACGGCACCTCGCAGCACGCGTGGTCCGACGCCCAATTGGCCGCGTTCCAAAGGCGCTTCGAAGGTCTAAAGCAAAAGCAGCGGGACAGCCTCGTGAAGGCCTTCCGAGGCGAGCGAATCGGAGGCGTGATCGCCTTCGAGTTGGGGCGACAGGGGCGAATATCGTTTGAGACGCTCGGTGCACCGGAAGCCACCAATGACGGTTTGGCCGCAACCATCGAAGAAATGATACCCCGAGCCTGGCTCCTGCAGAACCAGGCCTACCACTCGCAGGTCCTGGATCAGGTCGTCGACGCACTCCAGAGTTGCGACCCGGAACGCGGCATCGGCGCAAAAGACTCGATCTGGGAGACCAAACAGATCGACGAGTGGCTCTACGATCGGAAGGGCAGTCGGTTCAATCCCTACCGGATCTTCGGCCACATGTTATTGCCGGGCCTGGCCAAGGTCCACGCCAAGGCCGACCGGAGCCTCACGACCAGTCGCTTGGCCATCACCGTGGCTGGGCTGGAACGCCATCGCATCGCGACCGGCACCTATCCCAAGGCCCTCGGTGAGTTGGTGCCCCGATTCGTTGCCAAGGTGCCGCTCGACCCCATGGACGGCCAACCATTGCGCTACCGCCTCAACGCAGACGGAACATTCACCCTGTACAGCGTCGGCCCGAACCACGCCGACGACCACGGCGTCTTCGAGTCGAGGCAAGGCCAGGACCTCGACTGGGTCTGGCCCCCCAACCACCCCACCGAAGAGCGTCGGCTGTTTTGAGGGGGAATTTCCCTGGGTGGTCTGGGCCCAACTTCAGCCACGACACCCAAACCGCAGGCCGGTGGTTGGCAGAACACCGATCGACGAACCGCACGCCAGCTGGGACAGGCCCGAGCCTTCACCGGGCATGCCGGAGGAATTCGGAGACGATTCCGGCCAAGATTAAGGCGAGGAGGAGGATGGCGCAACTCTGCCAGACCCGTTTGCCCGAAGGTTTGGGCTGATCGTCCCAGACGTCTGGAGTCGTGCCGTGATCGAAGGGCATGGAGGCCAGGATCTCCTGGGCTTCGGGACCCTGGGAGCTGGGCACCAGCACCGTCCACCACGTCCCCGGCATGACCGACGGAAACGCCGGCATGGCCACCTGGAGGCCACCGGAGGATTCCTCGCGGCACTGGTAGGGGATGCCCGCGTCCTCCAGCGCACCGCACGCCCAGTCGAAACAGAGCATTTTCCCGGTGCTCAGGATGGGCGTGAATTCGCTGGGATGGCTTTTCATGATGCGGATGGGTCGGCCCCGGACCGCCGATGCCCTACAACTCAGGCTAACCTGGATTGTTCTCCAACTTCATCCTGGTTCATCGGGCGAGTACAACCGGATTTCTTCGCCGGATTTCTTCGCCCATGGCCGCCCCGATGGAGGGTCTCCGCGGATGGCCCAGAGGCGGTCGGGGGGAGCTTGCGTCATCGGTGCGGAACGCGGCGCAGCCTGGAGACGGTCGTGTCCGGTCGCCGCGAGGTGGGCGACGAGTTGCTGGTAGCGTTCCTCGGGGAGGGTCTTCGACCGGGCCATGATCCAGGCGTAGTCGCGGTCGGGGACGCCGATGATGGTCGTCTGGTAGTCTTCGTCGAGATGCACGATCAGGTAGGCTGCCTTGAAGGGCCAGACGAAGCGCATCCGCCACTCGGCGTTCGTCTGGCGGTTGTGCACAAAGCCGCGCGGCCGGTAGGTGCGGGTCGGACCGTCGAAGCCGCCGTCGTTGAAGACGTAGGTCGTCGGGATCGTGCCATCCGGGGCCAACCGGTAGCTCTCGACCCCGTTGTAGGCATCCTTCTCGATGAAGGTGGGGATGTGCGCGATGACGTGCCAGTCGCCCATGAAGCGTTGCAGGTCCACGGGCCGGTCGATCGCCCGCAGCGGTTCCCGGCGTGCCGCGTCGGCACCGGACGGCGGGCTTTGGCAGCCGCACGTCAGGGCGGCCAGGGCCGCGGTGGTCCAGGCGCCCAGGAAGCTGCGGCGCGGGGAGGATGCGGCGGGATCCGGTTCGGGGGCGTTCATGGGGTGGGAGGGAAGAGCACCTGCTTGGCCCCCAGCAGGTAGACGCCCACGCCGATCCCAACGAGGGTCGCCGGCAGGCGCAGGCCGCCGTCGCGCCGCGTGCCGAAGACCTGGGCGAGGTCGCCATCGGCGGGCACGAGGAACAACTCCCGGAGGAGGTAGGCGGCCATGGCGAAATTGCCCCACAGGGCGATCGCCACGCCCCAGAGCACCCGCGCGGCCATGCGCTTCTCCTTCCAGGCCACCCAGACGAAGACCGTGACGAACGCGAAGTAGGCATCGAGCAGCGTCACCTGGAACCAGGGGTTCCGGTAAACCTCCGGCGGGATGCTGAAGAGCGCCTGGGCCAGGCTGGCCCGGACGGTCCCCCAGGTCATGGTGGCGAGGATGAGGAGGAACAACAGGCGCAGGAATCGGATCATGGGAGGCGGGGTGGCGGTTCGGTTTTGGGCGGGGGTTCACCGCCCGAGGAGGGCGTCGCGCAGGGACTCGTTGATGGGCTTGTCGCCCAGCCAGATGCGGAAGTAGGCGGCCGCGAAATCGTGTCCCGGGACGGTGATCCGCGCGGAGCCGTTGAGCCGGAGCGTGGTGCCCGCCCCGGGAACGTAGGTCAGCGTGTAGCTGTCGCCGGGCTTGACGTCCCGGTAGGTTGCATTGAGCCGCACCAGCCGCTCGCGCAACGAGTCCAGGGTGGCGGCGTCGACATTGCGGGCCAGGAGGGTGTCGCCTCCCTTGACGATCTCGGCCGCGGTGAAGCCGCGGTGGTAGATCAGGTGGAGGTGACAGGACCGCAAAAACTGCTCCAAGGGATGTGATAGTTTCAGGCGCTGGTTGATGGTGGTTGGTTCGCTGCGGAAAGTCCATC
>Ga0194118_10006257_pt1 | contig 11947 bp, 9 predicted proteins | sample TA2MahsurfametaG_2_FD_148662 | JGI IMG/M metagenome (GOLD analysis project Ga0194118, IMG submission 148662) | Freshwater microbial communities from Lake Tanganyika, Tanzania - TA2015013 Mahale N5 surface | ecosystem: Environmental > Aquatic > Freshwater > Lake | place: Tanzania: Lake Tanganyika...
CCCCAAAACCCCAAAACCCCATTAATATAGAAATTGAATTAATTTTATCAGAATTAATCTGTGATGATCTGAGCGAACCATTCGTTGATCTCCTCTGAGCTCTGACCGTCCAACGGTAAACCTACCTGCGCTCTGCCTGCATAATCCTCCTACTCATTCAGGTTAATCAACAGTCCATTACTCATGTTCTAGTACTTGATGATGTGTTTCTGCTCGATGTGCCACACGATGGCCTTCTGTGAAGCTTCGATCAAGAAAAGATTTTCTTCAGAAAGTAGCAAAAAGTGAGGTGCCCTATTGTCACTTGATGTCTTGATCAGCTTCATGTCGATGTAGTGATCGTTTGCAAACTCGCCCCGTTTTATTTAACACAGAACGTTGCTTACGATGAAAGCGTCAAGCTCTGAAAAAGCTTTTATTCTGCGCTGTATACCGTAGAAAGTCCTTGGCATGCGTACTCTGCCTTTTTACTTTTAGTCAAAAATTCTGAAAGTATTCTTGATTCCCTCTGATGTCTTAGCTAGTAAATCGAGTGCTCCGGATGATGGTTTCAGAAAAACTCCCATAATTCCCTAATAAATTCCAAAGCCCAGTCCTTTAGCGCCGCTTCTATAAGCCTCAACCACAGGTCTCTTGATTAAGCCTGATATACCAGCCGCAATAGACAATAGAGCTGAGCGGGCACCATAACCTAGACCTTCAACAAAATTCTTGGGTCGCTCCGTAATTACTTCCTCCTCGTGCTGAACTGCATAATCTTTGTCCATACAGACTGCCAACATCAATTCAGACCAGGACTCACCTATGTTTTGCGATATTCCTAACATTCCGATCGAGAAATTTTTAAGCACAGACCAAGAACCAGTAAAGACCCCACCAACGCCAGCGTACCAACTCCTCTAATAGCCTCGCCTTGGATGATCAACAAAGTCGACAAGGCCCGTGTAGATGTGTCTTGCAGTTTACGGTATCGATCCAATAAACTTCATACTGAGCATCCCTATTAGAATCTTCGACATAGCATACTTATAGTAGAAGTCGTAAATGTTTTGGCTAAAGTCGATCTCTGCAACGAACCTATTCTCTTTTTAATACGGCAAAAACGACAAAATTAGCTCGTCTATCGACGCCAACTACATACCAGCTTACTAGAAATAACTCAAAGCGCCCTAATTTTCCTTTCTACTGTTAGTACGGAAGATTACTGTCAAATCCAGCACGATGGCCCCAATCTTAAACTATCTGATCTCAAGTTTAGCTGACTCCTCCAGCTCGCGATCTTGCATCATCCAGTGTCGGAATTGTGTTGGCACCTCATCGAGCTTCTAATTGAACTTGACTTCGTTTACTAAAACCAAACCTGTGGGTGGATTCTTCACAACTTTTCTCTTTTCTTACAGACTTTTGATTGCGTAGGTATGTCTTTAGTCTGAGGTGCGAACTGTAGCCATGTCATCATCAGACACAAACAAATTGAAGTAGCCGGCCTTGGTATAGAAACCATCCTTCATGAACAGCGGGTGCACGTACTAACTACTCGACTGCGCGATTGCCTACGCTGACGCAATCGTATCGAAGAGCGAGACAAGGAACAAGTCATCGACTCGTAGAGAGTACTCAGCCATCTACAGGTGGAAATCCTCAATCGTATTGATGTTGGTCTCCTTGTTGAACTGGCGTCTGAAGTTGAAGTAGAGGAAAGGGGCAGAATCTTGAGCTGTATTCTTCTTTTGGAGTATCGTGGGGAAAAGTGGATTTAATGACGACTGATTGTCGACTTAGAACTTGATTATATTCAACTTAGTCTCTTATGAGTTAGTGACCAAGTTATGGCTATTCTAAAGACTCATATCACTGACTGTAATCAAGGCTATCTCATTCCGCTCACGTCTCACCTGCTACTGCTGGGAGTTGTTTTGTATGATCTACTGTGTGTAGCCTATGATCGAGATGCTTAACAAGGACAGCTACACTCTGATTAGGGATCTTTACAGTGTCGTCGGTGGTTGGCTTGACTATGATTGAGGCATAGTTCTAACTTTTTTAATTTATTCACCTAGCAAGCTGAATGTGATGGTTTTGCTTATGCCGTCATTCGTCACCTGCATCTGAATTTAGCGCTCTTTATTTGACAGATCCATATACGAGTAAGTTTCCGTCATTTCGCCATCAAAGGATTTGTTAGGCTTAAGCACCTCAAAACATTAGGAGTCTTTAAACTTCCAACCACGTTGTGACTTATCAATAATCAAAGTGAAAGAAACAGTCTGCGTGCGTGATTGTGGGTCCAGATGCGCGTAGGAGGTCGACTGCATCTCTGACAGCTTCCATAGCGTCGGCGTCGTGAAGCCATCCTACCAGAACTGCAGACGTAGGTTCGGACAGTTGTTCCTGATCTGGAATATGGGTTGCTGAGTTTCTATCTCCTCCCTTATGATGATGAATGTGGTTGCGCCAACGACTTTGCGCCCGATTTTCAGTATTTTCTTCCTTTGACCATTGAATTCGCAGATTACGATTGGGAATGCAATCTACTCATGAATCTGCAAGCTTATAGGTTTGGACCACATCCATTCACGCACTCGATCGACCTCTGTTAACTGTTTTCGTTGGCCGTCTTCTTGCGAGGCAGCTTGAAAGACTCTGTAAGCAGATGCTGATAGCTTGCGCATGATAAGTTTGAGGTTGGGGTGGTCACCGACTGGCCAGTACCACTCCCGTTTTTCGTTTACACGCAAAATGCGTTCTCCCTCCGAAAGCGCATCTATATTATCCGCTTGTGCTACCTCGAGAGGTTAGGAGGTGAAGTTGCAAATGACGTAGGTGGGTGAAATCTGTACGACCTTTGTGTAGATGTTTTCCTCGTTATTAGCCAACTGCATCGTAGGCGTGCAAACAAATTCAAAACGGATAGGCCTTAACGGCTCTGGTGGCTAAGTATTGACGCTTACAGCAGTGCTTTCACCGACCTTTGTTAAATTGAGTTGCTGGCTGAAGCTGTATGTATTAACATTCGCAGCGACTTGATTTTTGATCCCGATAGCTATGTCACAATCTTTGTTGCACATGACAAACTTCCTCTGCCTCATCTCATCCTGATTGGTTAGTACACGCGGCTCCCTAAAATTAGACTTGTAGAAGATCTGCATCAGCGGCAACACTTAAAAGGTTTCAATAAAGATCACCACATGTGCAAAGAAAATCAACTAAAACCCAGCATCAGTGTACTTCTTGCGAAATCCGATTCTCAAAGTGCTTCCATTTCTATCCACGACTTCGAAATCTTCCTCAGCGGCAGTGTGCTAGCCTAGTTTTAGCTCAACATCGACAAGCTGGTACTAGTCAATTCCGATCTGCACATCAATCGTCTGGGTTAGCTTGTTTGGAGCAAAGAAGTGCAATTGCTTTTCTTACGACTCGTCCAATTAGTATGTCTCAAATTGCTGGGAGCCGTTGTTCTTACGTTTGATGTTTAGTGCGCATGGCAGGCAGTTCTTAATGGTCAACGGCGGCAGTAGTGTCAAGTCTACAGTGCCGTTTATTTGGCCGGACTGACGCTTGATGCAAGTTGTGAGAAATGGCGAGTCGATTGTAGACAAAAAGTGACCTGTACCCTCGTTTGTTGGTAGTTTAAGCAAGGTTGAGATTTAGACTTTTTCAGACCAGCCTCTCTCATCCATTCCATCGTATTGGTCAGAATCCCTATCTAGAAGCTTAATCTGGAGGTAATGTCCGAGCAACATGGAGTCGTCGATGCCTAATGACTCGCCGGATTTGAGCTCATGTTAGAAATTTAGCTTACTCTCGGAGGCTGATTCTATTATACGTAGCTAATACTTGTAAGAGGTCTTATTGAGAAAACAGTACGGCTGCCTCACTATGAGGAATTTACGCATACCTTTCAGTAGAGTGCCGTAAAAGACTTTGTTTCTGATGGTATTGCTAGGCAACACATCAGCATAGTCAATAACGAGCTCAAAGTCCGTCTTTTACAGCAGTGGCACCTCATTATCATGCGGATTATTGTTGGCTTTTGGCTTAGGTTTACTCTTCTGATGCTGTTTGTTTAATGAGGCACTAATTTCATGCACCCATGGGTTTTAGCCTGTATTCCTGTTTAGGTCAACGTAGGGCACATAATCCAACTCGGACAGCTGAATACCGACCATCTCGTTAGTCTTTATCTTCTCATTCTTGCGCTTATTAACCTGATCTTCCTCATTTACAGCAGCACTTTAAGAGACATCGAATGAATCAACTTGCATTTCTATTTTCTCAGAGGATTCATCAATATGTTTGACGGTCTGATTGCCCATGAGTCTCTCGTAGGTCACTGCGTAATCGAGCTGCGTACCTGGATCCAAGATGTAGATCGGCTACTTCTCAGGTCTGCCATCGAAGCCGCGTTACATATGCTATTTAACCTCCTAGAAAAATTCAGGTTCTTTAATGCCGCCTCTCACTATTTTTATGAGTCTTGAAGTGTGATTCGCAATAGAAAATGGTGTGACGGTCTAGTAATTATTAGTGACAATTTTTGAGTCTTAATCTTCAGAGAAGGGCAGCTCTTCACTAAGATGGCTCGCTTGAAATTACTGGAGTTTGTTGGCAGAGAAGGGTCTTTGCTGCACGATTGACTCCCGCAACTAATTGATCATTCGATTATTTGGATTGAATTGGTCATCATCGGAGTCACCGGGCTCCGACTGATTGATCTGACTCTTGGTCAACTTTTTCTTATCAGCCTTTTAAAAAAACTGAGGAGTTTTCATCCACGACTCGTAGGTGTAAAAGATATTCTGTAAACACTCTTGCGTTGAGTTAAGGTTGATTGGCTGCAGCATGTTAACGATCACATTCTACACGATCTGCGTGGTCTACTATTGCACTTCCATCTTCGTTGGCTCTAGAAGAGGTTCCCATTCACCAAGCTCTATATTGTAATAGTTGCAGAGGATGTCACTCATCACCAAATTCACGTTAGTCTGCTGTTGGGTCCACGATTAAGACATCATGACGCGGCCAAACTCCAGTTACAGCACCGGAGTAAAGCCACAGTTATAATCGTTGATCGCAAGGATTGAGATTGTTTCGCACTGTATCTCCTTAATGTCCTCTAGAACATTTTGCATCGTTGACTTGATTTCAGGCTCTTCGATTGGCTGCTATGGTTACGCTTGTATAAGTGCTGCTTCTTCAGGTGGGCTGTCTTCGCTTGAAGATGGCTGCTCTATGAACTCTCTCTCTTCGCCGGTCGTCTCTCTGATCACCTCGCCGACTGCAGACATGTAATTGCTCTTGATTGGCATTTCAGGATTGTCGAGCTTCCTCGCTTCAGATGCCGTTTTCTTCTCATGGAATGAGTAAAAGACGTCGACAGCTGTCTCAACTTGATCTCTGTAGCTTTCGAAAGAGCCACGTGCTGAATGGAATTCATCCTCGTCGTCCTCTGATTGCTACGATGAATTTTTTGGAGATTTTTACTAAAGCGATTTCCTTGATGATTACTTAAAACTTATGGAGCCTTGTGATCTAGTTTATAGAAGCTTTTGAGAAGGGCTAGTTTGTGCGGTATTAGGCTTGCTATTAACTGAGCCTTTCATTCTCTAGAAAGCCTCAGCTATCGACTTTCTCCGTTCAGACCTTATCAGTGTATAGTAGCTTGTGTTTCCCTCGGTGATATCGATCGGTATATCATTTTGCTCCTACTTGGTATTATCATCATCATCGTCATCTTCATCACTCATCTCTTCGATTTAGTGCTCGACCGTCGTGTGTTGCACTTTACTAGCCATGCTGAAGTTAAGAAATTAGGCGCCGTCCTGCTGTAAGATGTCTTAGGTGACGAATTGAAGGAAAGTTTATCGCTCGTTGTAGCTTTGACCAGTGTAGCCTTGCACTAACTTTTTAAATTGTGTCGTTGTTTGGGATAATCGTTCCATTACTGTTGCGACGGAGTCAGAATTTGATTCCTGAAATTTAACGAGTAATTACTCGAAGAATTGGCTTTAGCGGTCTTAAGCCTCTGAGCCTAAGAGTTTGCTAGCTTTTGATGAATGGTTACCACCGACAAGCTCATCCGTTTACATTTTCTAGATAAATTCCTAGTCTATCGAACGCTCAATCTCCTATAATCTGTACACAGTCTCTTTTGCCATCTGCTCAGACGCGTAAGCTGTAACCTGTAGGATCAAGTGCAGATCAAGCATCGACAGTCTAAGCTACAACTAGCCAATCTTGATATCTTACTGTGAGATGACGCCCCACTTACCTACTTCTGTTCTTTACTTGTCATCGACGCACTCCGAAAGCATTAGCTATTGCTTGTAGGCCATATATAAAGGCGAGAAGAGCTGCCGTTTATTTATCTCAGTGAAATCGATACTGCCAGATTCCAAATGACTTAGCGAACAAATAAACGGAGTAAGTTATTTAACTTAGAATTCCATAGCGTAGACACGGTCTTATCCTTGACCTAGCAATTTTTTAATCTTGTTTATGTTCTCCTGCTTTGTTGTGAATTCTATCTCACCCTACATTGCTATTGATTTATAACCAGGCTGGTTTAGGACACAAATCAGAGATTTGTTTATCTTCAGGTACATGTCCATCTTGCTCGTATTGTCGGGATCGTTTCCCTAGAACCCTATAGGCTTGTCAATGTCATCCTGTCTATAGCTGGGAAAAGCATTCACGAAGAAACCCTACAGCAGCATAAACAAAGGCAACTTCATGAAGATTTTTAGACCTTGAATCTCAATTTGTATGGTGCGGTCACCTGACGGCTTCATATCGACGATAATCTTGAGTTGGTCGTCTTCTGTGAGCTCTGACTCTGTTAGTTTCTCCAGTAGCAAGTTCGGATCTATCAACATAGGACTGGCCCACGGACAAACGATAGCCTACTTCTTAGTGGTTTTCTTATTAGACTATTGGTCGAGGATCATAAATTTTGAACAGCGGATAGCTTGGTAAGATGCCCCATCCATGTACCTGGTCATGCTGTGCGTAAAAGTCCTCATCAGCAACTCAGAAATGAATGACCCATCTGTATGCTTCAGAGTGAGACTAAGCAAGGGAATCCTTATGTTGACGACCTGTGAAATTACTTTCTTTAGCTGCTTGTAGTAGTCTTGCATGTGTATCCACTTGACGCAGTAGAACTCGGCTTACAAGCGGTCGGACCACGTGAAATTCAAATCTGAACATCTGAGCATATACGTGTACACAGCTTGAGGCAACACAAGCATCACTGGGTCAAAATCTATTTTTACATTCGTAGATTTGTCCATGTCTCTAACGTCTATCTTTTCCAAAAGTTCAGAATACTGTAGTGCATCAAAGTTAATTTTTATTCCAAAGGTCTTCTTAAGCAGTGAAAGTTTATCCTTTCTATGCTTGGAAATCCCATACCAAAAGTTAATAGTCTACAGCTCTATTCTATACCGCTACATCGAGAGTTTTATATCAGATTTCTCCTTTATCCTATTGCTGACGAGTAGCCTTTCAGAGGATACTTTAATCATAGGTGATGAGATCAGGATGTAGTTTTAACTAAATGGTCTATCCCTTGCGTAAATTTCAGCCTTAGCAATCTGGATGTCCATGAAGTCAACGAGCTTCGGCTGCTTGAAATCTGTATTTTAATCTAGTTTATCCAGGGGAATCCCTTTTCGGTTCTATCGATCCAAAAACTCTTGCTTGGGGTCCTAGTATGGATCTGTCATCACTAAACTATCGATAAATCTTTACTGGAAGTACTCAACGAATCTCATCGTCACTTCTTAAACATAGTTTATCCTGAACGGTGAAATGCGCATAACGAGCTTATTGTTGTAATTTTTATTTTTTAGCGCGCACTTATCCTACTAATACGACTGCATAAAAAACTCAAAGTCATCTGAGCGAATCATCTCCTAAATTTTTGTCAGCTAAGGCTGTGCATTGCCACAGACTATTTCGTAGTAAGTTTTGGGACTCTACGTGTACGGATGGTTTGTCAAGTCACAAAGTCTCACCGCTTTCATTTTGCACTTGAAATGGCTATGGTCATACCATTCAGCCATTTCTACATCCATGGACTCTGTTTCCAGACTGAAGAGTGGCATCGTGTACTTATGATGCAGCATAGTGCAGTTAAAATTGCGGATTGAGCATCGCATCGAAGATGACTGCACAGTTTTCTCCAAGCAGGTCCCATCAAAGAATTTTTGCACAGGTTGGATTTTCTCAAAAGACATCTATTGCTCTGGAGATAGGTCAAAAGTCTGTCTCGCTACCAGTAACTATGAATTATCTGTCACTCGCTCAGGGAGCAGCAACTAAGAATCATGATCTGATGAGCTGCTATTCTGTTCGATGTAGTCGCGATTAGGTCCCGAGTCATCATTGAGTCTGTGCGGAGTGGCTTAGAGCTTAGTGGAGCGCAGTAGCTTGATAACCTAATTGATGCTGCCAGGCATAAACTTAAAGTTGACGTTGATGAGCGTAACTGCAACATCATAAAGCACACCTTTGAAATTAGGGCTTTACTCTTTAAATTTGCTCAAAACTAGTTAGAGGCTTGACTAGCCGTCTTGTGTCTGCGAAATTAAAGTCTAGTGACACAACGGCATCATCATATCAACTAAACAAATCTGCTAGAATTTTATTTCTTGAAAGCTGTCAAATTCTCTAGTAGTTTGCGTCATCTACATGCCCTAGAACTCAATGCATACCCATGGCTCAAATGCAGCTGGCAGCAGCACTGTCTTTGTCCCAGGCATCAAAATCAGCCTCATCAGCTGAATTTTGAGTGATGGCACCGTAAAATTCATCTTGGCTGAAGGTTGCTCTGGATTTTTGATCGACCGCTTGATGATGTTTTTCTTTCTTTCAACTTACACCTGGTTATAGTCATTCATTTCCTAAGCGTGAATCTGGAATATCTGCTACTTTAAAGCTGTCTCCCAAGCTTGTGACTTGACCTCCCTTGAAATGAAGGACCACTTATACTCTCGGTCCCTGGTTTCGATCGTTATTTACGGCTCATTCAAAGTGATAAACGCGTCCTTAATGTCAAGATACTCGAGGTAGGTCAGCGCCTGCTTACTCTCAAAGTAGTAGAGGTAACGGCCGGATAGAACCGCGTGAACATCCTACCACACCATCGTGTCCTGGATTAGTCTCTTGACCTGAGACTCAAATACCTTATTCAGTTGAATCTCTTCCTTGACCTTCGCGTTGTAGCTATCGGATTCATCAGTGAATTACTTGGCTTTCTCTTTGGATATTTTAAAGATGTGCGAAAAGTTTACTAACTGATTGTAGAGGTCGTGATGCAGATTGATCTTTATTGGTGTTGTGGCCACTTCTAAATCGAGCTAAGGCGCATTTGTCATTCTATCTTTTTGCTTTTTAAGGAGCCTGACGCTCATATTTATTTAAAAATCCTCGAGGACAGTGAAGTCACGCATAGTCTGCGACAGTTTAGTTTGATTGAAATTTGCCTGTTGCTCAAGACTAAACTCATGGAATCGTTAAGGCATCTATGCAACGTTTTAGCCTTGGTAAACGAGGCCACTTTAGGACTTAACCAACGATTTTTAATAAATCCTGTATGATTGATAGTAGTGAAGTCCCATCGACGAAAAAGCAACCTTATAACCATCGTATACATCTGATGTAGTAGGCTTTTAGACAAATTTAGTCACTATTTTCAACATAGCCAATTAATTCTTATCTTTCTCAGACAGAATCAGCATGTTTCCCAACTTGATAACCCACACTGGCGCACTGTTACCCTCGAAAGTCTAATTGAGCGGAATAATAAGCACAGGCGACTCGATTGAGATGCAGTAGCGATTTTTTTTCTTGTACAACATCTCATGGAGACGATTCTAAGTTGACTCTCTGAGATCTTCAAAAGTCCCCATGGCCGCAGTTTGAATCTCCTGATCAATCTTTATGTTTGAAATGGCCCTTGCCCTGATTATCAAGTCCTCATAGTGCTTGTATATGACCGAGCTCACTTGCAGGTTGATATCGTACTCAATACTGTCCTTAAGCAAATTGGTGTCGCCTTTTCTCACCTCCATAGTCAGCTGCGGTCTCTCGCTCTAGCCTTCGACGCTCTGTTTGTTCTGTGATATTGCTTGGGTATATTCGGTGTATTTACCAGTTAAGCGGTCGATTGTAACTAGTTCAACACCGGTATCCTGAAAATTTATCTCGCAATGGAATTAGTTCATTTTTAAATTAGGGGCTTTGAGCTCAATCGTTGCACCCTTATTATGCATCTAGATTCCTTCGAGCTTACTCTAGTTGATAAGCTTAGCAAGTAGGAGTGTTTATTCTTTAACTTCGAAGTGCACATATAATGAGGTGGTCTCCCTGGCGTTGGGCTCGATCTCCTCGCAGTCAAAAAATTCATCAAAGTTGTCCTCATCCTCCTCCTATTGTTAGCCTGAGCCCATCATCCAACCAAGCCAACTCTGCTTCTTACTCTGCGCCTACTGCTCCAACTACTTCTGCCTCAGTAATGGCTGCACGATTTCTTTGATCCACGATTAGACCTGTTGGGCAGGGACCGACGCTAAAGTCTACCAAAAGAAAGCTGAAGCTTATGGATTCCAAAACTTATTTAGCAACTGCTCGCGTTACAACCCCTCACCTGCCTTGTAGTATTGGAGCAACATCGGTTTAAACAATTTTTCGATCTCTTTTAGTTTGCTGGGCTAGATGGCAAAAGCAGTCAGTGCACCCTTCTTAGTCCTTATGCTCCTACAGATGCACTCTATTGCGAACTTCCACCGTTGTTTAGCATTCATGAACGGCTGCCTTAAGAACTTGTATTGTCTCTGCTTCTCCTGCTCTCCGGCCTTTTACTGATACCTCGAGGCAAGTTTTGAGAAAACAAGAATCGCGTTTAACTGATTGTACAAGAACTGAAGACTGAACTGGTCTAAAGTTATATCAACGGTCAGTTTTTCAGGTTTCTCTACTCTTCTCTGCACGATGACCCTTAGAGAGAGCGGTCTCAATATGTAGATCAAATTTGGGTCATCAACTACCCTGTCAGCATCCTCCCCACCCTTCTTCTGCTAATCAGTAAGCTCTATGTATCTTTGAACGCAAATACGCATTTGGTCACTCACTTCCAATCGCTTCTGGAGGGCTTTGTTTGGCAGTCTGTGGATCATAGCGGTGTCGTGAGGGTTGAGGTAGACGGCGAGCCCTTCCAGAGCGACCTGCTTTATGATGTCTTGTTTGGACTGAGTGCGATCATGAAAGATCTCCTTTCCGTCCTTGTCCGTGGTCCTTATCTCAAACTTCCTTATCAGAATGCCGAACGAACTTTGCTTGCTCTCACGTTCGTGGAGTCTGTCCGCGAAGACCATGTGTTCAACCCTGATGTGCACCTCCTTAATGTTTATCTTGATATTGTCCATCACCTTCAGCTTAAAACTGTCAAGATACGAGTTCTGAGATTCACTTTGTTCTTGGGTCATCGCTACTTGGATCATCTACAAAAGCAACTTTTCCAAGTGCACCGGTGAAAATATGTCTTGAAATTCCCAGCTTTCACTCATCTTGGGTGTGACTAGTAGGTCGATACCTTCAAATGTTATAGAGACTGGTGACGAAGATATCGTTCGCCACGGCACTCTTAACTATAAACACAACACAAGGGATAAACAAGTTGGTTTGAATATACGTCTAGTCTGCGAATGAGTCCGTGTTTGATCTGAATGGGTAGTTTCAGATTAGTGAGCGCTTCTTCTTTGAAACTGACATTTTCCATCTCGAGAATAGCATCCGACAGCGAGAACTTTATGTTTGTCTTGTCCAGGCCATCTAAATAAGCGCCGAGCTTGTCACTCAGCAGCGACGTTATGTATCTCTTTGCCATTTAATATATTATAAATTATCGCACATACTCCATGGGGTTTTGGGGTTTTGGGGTTTT